>Ga0206679_10003733_pt1 | contig 11549 bp, 9 predicted proteins | sample M110012015metaG_FD_155464 | JGI IMG/M metagenome (GOLD analysis project Ga0206679, IMG submission 155464) | Ammonia-oxidizing marine archaeal communities from Monterey Bay, California, United States - M1 100m 12015 | ecosystem: Environmental > Aquatic > Marine > Intertidal zone | place: USA... | reverse complement strand
CGCTTCGCTGTGATATGACATTAGCGTATTGCCATGATCATCGAAATTTACGGTTCCGAGATAAGGCACCAGCATTAGGCCATGGCGGCTCAAATCAAGATCTCGATGCAGCGACTGTCGCATCATGCTGCAGACATAGGAACAGTTTGAGTACACCCACCCTTCATGCAATTCACGGGAAACCGCTGCACCACCAATGTAGTCATTCTTCTCAACTACCAGCACATCGAGTCCAGCCTTGGCGAGGTAAGCCGCGTTAGTCAGGCCGTTATGACCGGCGCCGATGACAATCGCATCGTAGCGCTTCACGACAATATCTCCCGTGCGGCATTGTGACCAGGCATCCCGGTAATATCACCGGCGGGATGAGTACCAGCGCCACAAAGATACAATCCGGAGACCGGCGTGCTGTACTGGGCAGCACCATGGGTTGGACGCATCATAAGCAGTTGATCCAGGGCAAAGTCGCCATGGTGCCAATGGCCGCCTGACGTATTGAATCTCGATTCCAGATCGACAGGCGTCAGCAACTCCTGCCCCACAATCAACGAACGGATACCCGGGGCATAGACTTCGATCGCATCGACAATCTGTGTAGTCAGTTCAGCGCGGGCGGTCTCGTCCCACTCCGACTTGTGCTTAAAGGGCGTGTACATCACATGGGCAGACAAAACGTGCTGCCCTTCCGGCGCCAGCCCAGGATTTTCGAGTGTCGGTATTGTGATTTCCATCACTGGATCAACAGGGCTCTCACCATACTTCGCATGGTCAAAGGCGATTTCAATCGTTTCAAGATTGGGCGCAATAAAGAGTCGCCCCGCCGGAGATGACAAGCCTGGAAAAGATGGCTGGTTGTTCAACGCAAGGTGCAGTTTTGACACCAGACCATCATCACGGATCCTGGCAATTCTGTTGGTGAATTCGATATCGAGATGTTCAGCACCCAACAACTTGAGGAAGGTCGTCTTCGGATCAGCTGAAGACACGACCTGCTCCGCCGTTACGACTTCGCCACTTTCAAGTCTGACACCAGTGGCCTTCACTATCTCACTGTTCTGCTCGACCACTATGTCATAAACCCGGGAATTGGTACGGATATCGACACCACGAGAAACAGCAGCACGCTGCAATGCATCTATCAATGTCGGCACATCGAGCGTGATGTGGCTGTCGCCGGCCATCCGATAAAGCAGCTGCAATACAGAATTGTTCGGTGACCTCGGCGCCTGTTTCGTTCCAATGAGCGCATCCCAACTCAGCAGTGACTTCAGCAATGGGTGACTGAAATATTCATCCATCAGGTCATACATAGGCAGCGTAATCATCCTGAAGAATTCCCGCATGTCCTCCTTGCCTAGTAACCTGATCCTGAGCCCGAGTTCCGCGAAAGCCATCGTCTCAGGTAGCGAATTGTTACCGATTGGCGGGACGGTCCTGAGCCAGAATGGCGCCAGCATATCCGCGTAGCGTTTCATCAGATGGTGGTAACGCTTGTAGGCATCCACTTCATTTTCAGGAACACCACTAACCTGGTTGCCCTGCACCATGACGTGATGGCCATCTCTATCGAGCCCGATACAGGCCTTGTGATTTCCGGATAACGACAACCCATGCTCTGCCAAACCGAGTTCTCGAATAATTTTTTGCGGGAAATGGCTTGCCTGATGTGCCACGGAAGCGTGAAAGCCGTCGTGAAATTCATGGCTGGCCCCCAGACCTCCACAAACTTCTGCCGCCTCAACGACCAGGACATTTTTCTTTTTTAGTGCAAGGTAATTTGCACAGACCAGGCTGTTGTGACCAGCGCCAATGATAATCGTATCGTAGTGAGTCAAGTTAAAACTGCTGGGACATTATTTAAATTGAGCCTATTGCGGTCACCTGCACAGGGCTTCTCAGCCTATACGCTACAATCCTCATCAGATCGAATGCGGTATATCCATTCGTTGTGGTTATCAGAAAAGGAGCAGGCCGTCGTTATACGGTGAGCAGCAGGTGTTCCCGTTCCCAGGCAGTAACAACTTCTGAAAAGGCATCTATTTCACGCTGTTTGATATCGAGATAGAGCTTGATAAAACGTTCTCCGAAGAGATCGACCAGGGGCTCACAGGACGACAGCATCTCAAGCGATTCCCGGAGCGTATGAGGAATCGTGTAATCCAGATCCCACGCGCTTTCTTTAATAGGTTGACCTGGTTTCAGTTTTTCCGTCAGCCCGAGGTATCCGCAGGCCAGGCTTGCAGCAATCGCCAGATACGAATTGTTGTCTGATCCGGGAATCCTGTTTTCGATTCGAGTCGCCGGCGCATCGCTACGCGGAACTCTAAAGCCTGTTGTTCTATTGTCGATACCCCACTCCACGTTAGTGGGACAGGATTCAGCGCTTTCGAATCGACGATAAGAATTCACATGCGGCGCCAGCAGCGCCATGATATGCGGAGTGTATTTTTGCAACCCGCCAAGATACGCACTAAAGCGGTCGCTAAACTCACCATCTGTATCCGCAAAAACATTCGTTCCCGTCTCCGCATCAACCAGGCTCTGATGAAGATGCATAGCACTACCGGGGGAATGAGTCATGGGTTTAGCCATGAAGGTCGCATGAAACCCACTGTCCTGCGCAGCCTGTCTAGCCAGCCGTTTGAAATAGAACATCTCATCTGCCTTCCGCAGGGCATCGGCGTGCATGAAATTGACTTCAATCTGGCCTTCCCCCATCTCCTGGATGGTACCGGTGAGTTCAATTCCCTGCGCCGAAGCGTACTGATGCATGGTTTCAATGAACGGCGCATACTCGGCCATCGCTTCTATCTGAAAAGACCGGGGGCTGTTAGGTCTTCGACCGGAAACACCAGACGCAGCCCGGAGCGGGTACAAAGGATCTGGGTTGTTTTGCACCAGGTAGAATTCGGCTTCCTGGGCGACGACAGGCCGCAGCCCAAGATCCTCGAATCTGCCGATGATCTGTTTAAGGATTGACCTGGGGGCCAGGTCGATATCTTCGCCATTTATCGACTGGCAGTCGCAGATACATTGCGCAGTGCCATCTGCCCATGGTTGAGTCACCAGGGTTGTCATATCTGGCACGAGGACCATATCGACATCGGCAACATCCAGAAGATCATGGTCTTCGCACCAAACACCCAAGACATCCTGGCCGAAAATCGCCTCCGCTATCCGAATTTCACTTCGGTCGAATTCCTTACCGGAAACAGATTTTCCTTTGGCCGTGCCATTGATATCAGGCACTATGCACTCAATAAACTTGTGACCGCCTGCTTCTAACGACCCTGTTGTGTCTGACATGTTAATAGCCAATTAGTTATCCCTGACCTGACTCTGCCAGCAACACTTGTGGGTTGCAAATACTTGTTGCTGTTTTATTGAACCGAACTAATAATCTGGCTATTGTATCTGACGCTTTGAAGCCAAGAGGATGTTGATGTGTACAATTACACCACTGCCCAACTTCAGGAACTCGATCTAAAACACTACCTGCACCCATTTACAAATTATAAAACGCTGGCTGACGAGGGCAGCCGAATCATCACTCGCGCAGAAGGCATCTACCTTTGGGATAGTGATGGCAATAGCTACCTTGATGCGATGGCTGGTCTCTGGTGCGTTAATGTCGGCTACGGCAGACCCGAAATTGCCGATGCGGTCAGTGAACAGATCCGCGAACTTCCTTACTACAACAGCTTCTTCAAGACCGCTAACCCGCCAGCAGTAGAGCTCTCAAGACTGGTCTGCTCGCTTGCACCAGCACATATGAACCATGTGTTTTTCACCGGCTCTGGTTCTGAATCAAATGATACTGTCGTCCGTATGGTGCGCCATTACTGGGCCTGCGAGGGACAACCGGATCGGAAGGTGATCATCTCTCGCGAAAACGCCTACCACGGCAGCACGGTCGCAGCGGCCAGTCTGGGCGGCATGAAGCCCATGCACGCCCAGGGCGGCCTACCCATTCCTGATATCGAGCATATCGGCCAACCCTACTGGTACCAGGAAGGTGGCGACCTGACCCCGGAGGCCTTTGGAGAAAAGATTGCCGATGAACTTGAAGAAAAAATACTCGCTCTGGGCGCAGATAAAGTGGCTGCATTCATCGGGGAACCGATCCAGGGTGCCGGTGGTGTCATCATCCCACCTTCAACCTACTGGCCTCGCATCCAGGAAATTTGCTCCAGGTATGACGTGCTCATCGTCGCCGATGAAGTGATTTGTGGCTTTGGCAGAACCGGTAAATGGTTCGGCTGCGACTATTTTGACATCAAGGCCGACCTGATGCCGATTGCCAAAGGGCTCTCTTCGGGATACTTGCCTATAGGTGGAGTACTTGTTAGTGACAGAGTAGCTACCGGCCTGATCGACAAGGGTGGTGAGTTCAATCATGGCTTCACTTATTCTGGTCACCCTGTGGCTGCTGCTGCAGCAATAGCGAATCTAAATATTCTTCTGGACGAAGGAATTGTCGATCGTGTTGAGAAGGTAACCGGCCCTTATGCTGCCGAAAAATGGCAGCCCCTGGCAGAACACCCCCTGGTTGGTGAGGCCAGAATTACCGGCCTGATCGGCGCGATAGAATTGGTCAAGGACAAAGGCAGCCGTCAATTCTTTGCTGATCGTGGGGACGTGGGCACAATCTGTCGTGATATCTGTATTGAAAACGGACTTGTCATGCGTGCGGTCGAAGACACGATGGTCATGTCGCCACCGCTTTGTATTTCAGAAGATGAAATCGACAGGTTAGTGGAACTGCTGACTCGTTGCCTTGATTTAACTGCGGAAAAGGTGCTGTAAGAGAGACACCCCTTTCAGCCAGGAAGATAGAAATATGACGTCACGAGATGAATTGCTGGGGCACCGCGAGAGTTCTATGACCTTTGCAGGAGAACTCAGTTTTCTGAGACGCAAAGTCACCCAGGATATCTCTAACGCCGATATTGTTGTCTCTGGTATACCGTTTGACAGCGCCACAACAAACCGGCCAGGAGCGCGATTCGGTCCACAGGCCATCCGCGCGGCATCTGTACAACTGGCTGAACTGGCTGATCATGCCTTTCCTTCTGGTGTTAACCTGTTTGCAGACCTCGCCATCGCCGACTACGGCGACTGCGAACTGCCTTCCGGTTATCCAGCCCAGGTCGTCGAACGCATTTTCAACCACGCACAATCGCTATTACTGCACGATGTGATGATGATTTCCCTGGGAGGGGATCACTTCGTCACCTACCCCCTGCTCCAGGCGCACGCTGAAAAATATGGCCCACTTTCCCTACTCCACTTCGATGCCCATGTTGATACCTGGGACGATGATGGCGAACGACTGGACCACGGATCCATGTTTTTACGCGCCTTAAGAGAAGGCATCATCGTGCCGGAAAGATCTGTTCAGGTTGGTATTCGTTCGCTCAGCGATGAAGACTACGGCTTTACCGTACTTGATTCGCCCTGGGTTCATGAACATGGCACAGACAATACCGTCGCCCGTATCAAAGAAGTCATTGGTGATTCACCGACCTACCTGACCTTTGATATCGATTGCCTGGATCCCGCCTTTGCACCGGGCACCGGGACGCCGGTAGCTGGAGGCCTGACCAGCATGCAGGCGCTGACCATCATTCGGCAACTGGGTGGTTTGAATTTTATCGGCATGGATCTGGTTGAAGTTGCGCCAGCCTACGACCATGCCGAGATCACCGCCATCGCCGCCGCTACCATCGTGCATGACTTTATTGCCCTCCAGGCGAAGGCATTGTAAGACGCCACATAAATCAGGCTTTATTCGTCCGAGCTTCAAGGATTCTGCGCTGTTCCTGGCGATGAAGGACGACACCGGCGACGACTACTCCCGATCCGACATTAGTGATGACAATGGTTGCCAATGCATTAATATCCGGCGCACCACCCAGCCTGACCTTGGAAAAGATAACTATTGGCAGCGTACTGGCGCCAGGGCCGGATACAAAATTGGGTAGATCACGCCCCTATACGACAGGAATGTACAGAAACCGCCCACGGTGTATTCTTGTATGCCAGCGCGAGCTGGACAAGAAATTAGAGAACAGGCATCAATTATGAACGGTGAAGAACACACAGCATCCTACTACGCGGCGACAAGGAACAACCAGACGACCTACCCTCAACTTGAGGGTGAACATGAGACCGACATTTGTATCATCGGCGGCGGATTCACCGGCGTTGCCTGCGCACTGACTCTGGCTGAACGAGGTCACACCGTGACAGTTGTCGAACAAAACCGAATCAGCTGGGGCGCATCAGGGAGAAATGGTGGTCAACTGATCCACGGTCTTAGTGGAACCAAGCATCTTTCAAAACATTTGAGCTGGGATAAGATCTGGCAGCTGAATTACCGCGGCAATGAAATTATTAAAGAGCGCGTCGAAAAGTATGGCATCGATTGCGATCTGAAGTCTGGCTATATCGAGGTGGCGCTTAAGAAAAGCCACATGGAAGCCCTCAAGGAAGACTACGACGAACATGTCGAACAAGGGCTGGGAGCGCACCTTCGCCTGATAGATGAAGGTGAAGTGGGGGAGTTACTCGGCACTGATGCCTACATGGGCGGAATGGTGAACGATCTGAACGGTCACCTGCACCCACTCAATCTATGTACGGGCGAAGCCGCCGTGGCCGCCAAAATTGGCGCAACCATCTTTGAGCAAACAGAAGTCACCGGAATTACCCACGGCAAACAGGCGCGGGTCCACACGAAGACGGGCACCATCATCGCCAATAAAGTGCTGATTGCTGGCAATGCCTATCACCGGCTCGAACCTGGAAAACTTTCTGGCCTGGTCTTCCCCGCTGGCAGCTACATTATCGCGACCGAGCCGCTCTCAGACGAGACTGTAAACAAGATCAACCCACAGGATCTGGCGGTTTGTGATCTCAGCAACGTGTTGGATTATTACCGGCTGTCTGCAGACAATCGCATGCTGTACGGTGGCCGCTGTAATTATTCCGGTAAGGTACCTGCGAACATCAAGGAAAGTATGCGCCCGCGCATGCTAGATATTTACCCGGATCTTGCGGACGCCCGAATTGACTATGAGTGGGGTGGCAATATTGGAATTGTGATCAAGCGCGTACCGCTCCTGGGCCGTGTTTCCGATAACGTTTTCTACTCTATGGGGTACTCTGGACACGGCATAGCGCCTACGCATGTCGCTGCTGAAATTATGGCCGATGCCATGGAAGGAAATACAGAAGTCCTGGAGGCCTACGAGAAGATCAAACACTGGCGAATACCGGGTAGCCAATGGTTTGGCAATCAGATTGTTGCATTAGGAATGTTGTATTTTCGGGCCATCGATCTCAGTCCACTCTAGCGCATGGGATCTTGAGACACTAAGGACTGCTTTTTTCGTACTGCAGCCCGTCATCCAGGATTTCATACCAGTCAGCCTTCGAAGTCACGAACTCGTGAACTGCAGGTGGGTGCGACAGGTCACCTTCCAGGGCGCCCATTGAAACATAGCGAACGGATTCGTCTTCCACTGCATCAGCGATAAGCGTTGAGCCGCACTCACTGCAGAATGTACGGACGACATGTGCCGAAGAGCTATAGTGTGTCAGCTGCTGTTCACCTGACAAAATCCTGAAGGCGCGCCTATCCACGGTTGCAAACGTTGCGAACGCTGCCCCATGCAGACGCCGACACATCGAGCAATGACAATGACTGAGTGCCTGAATCTCTGATTCAATCTCAAATTTTACGGTTCCGCACTCACATCGGCCTTTCAGCATTTCAGGTTCCAGATTCATCAAGTTCATCACGCCACTCGCTCAAGTTCATCTCAATGGCTACAAAGCCCCCTATCCACAGCATTGTGTCCCACAAATAAAGCGTGTGCCCCAACCAGGCCCAGTAAACGCCCAGACCAAGAAGCAGCGAATACCCCAGCAGCTTTGTCCGGGTAAGGACTGTAATCGCAATGCCACGGCTGATACCCCGATCCTGTATTCTGACAACAAGTTCTATCGCAATAATGATTACCAACCAGATCACTGCCTCAGCAAAGTCAGCCCAGGCCAACTGGCGCTCCAGTCGCAAACCCTCAGCACTAGCAATGACGACATCATCCGCGACCCAATAGAATTTGGTGTCGGACGAGAGTGTTCCGCAGGAAGTGCCAGTCACTTCATGGTAATCCAGATTGTAGGTATAGGAGAGATCCTTATCTGCAAGCTGGCAGAGGCTTGTGATATTTTCTACAGGAAGAGTCTCCCGAACTTCAATGACGTATTGCCCGAAAGCAAAAATTGTATAGGCGATCATGGTGAAGCAAATAACCCTGATAGCGTGCAACAGTATCGTTACCCAGGGTGTGAACTGCTCATCATCGAGAACGTAGGTTTCAAGCTCCAGCATAATCAGCAGTATGAACCAGGCTGTCTCGTCAATCGTCGTGGCGAAGGCACTAATCCATTGCGCCATCCCAGCATCCTGGCCTAGGGTATAGGTGGCCGCCGACCAATCCTCTTCAATATAAAAACAAAAGTTAACGAACAGCAGAAGGTATACCACCCACTTAAAGGCCTGCTGAAGTTTGTGTAGGTTCCTGTTGCTGTAGGATTGAAGAGTTGCCATCAGGAGCAAGTTGAATATCCTGCTCCACAGTATTCATCCATCCCTATACGCTTGGAGGCTGATTGGCAGAACATTTGACTACTGTCTAACAGGCGGGCCTTAGACATCCCTAAACATATTTACGTAGGCGTCAAGACAATGGCAGAAGAGACAGGAAAATATGATGTGATTGTGATCGGTGCGGGTCACAATGGTCTGACCTGCGCCGCATACCTCGCCGCAGCGGGACTAAAAGTGAAAGTGCTAGAGCGCCGATCGGTAGTGGGGGGCGCGGCGGTGACAGAAGAGTTTCATCCGGGGTTTAGAAACTCGGTTTACGCCTATTCCATCAGCCTGTTAAACCCTAAGGTTATCCGTGACCTCGATCTGTCCCGGCATGGCCTGACGATTTTCGAACGCCCTGCTCGCACATTGAGCCTACTTGAAAATAATCACCTGCTGCTTAGCCGAGACGAGGAACAGGCACGTCGAGAGATTGCGCGATTCTCAAAACGTGACTCAATGGCCATTGATGAATTCGAAGCACAAATTGGGCGCGTAGCCCTGGCCATGCGCGAAATTGCAATGGCATCACCTCCTGAAATAGGCGGCGGATGGAGAGACCTCTTGTCTCTGGCTGCTGCCGGAAATACGTTTAGAAAACTCAGTGCCGACGATCAAAGTGTCCTGATTGAACTCATGACCAAATCCCTCGGGGACTATCTTGATTCATGGTTCGAAAGCGAGGCGCTTAAAGGTATTTTTGGCCTTGAAGGTATTATCGGTAACTTCGCTGACCCCTATCAATCTGGTACTGCCTACGTTCTCCTGCACCATACCTTTGGTGAAGTTAACGGAACCACCGGCGCCTGGGGTATCGCCCGGGGCGGCATGGGTGCGATTACCGATGCCATGAAAGCATCAGCGATTGAACGCGGAGTCGAAATCGAAACCAATGTGGGCGTGAAAGAAATCGTTGTCTCTGGTGGCCGTGCTGCAGGGGTTATTACCGATGATGGCAGGGAAATCGGTGCGCGTGCTATCGCAGCCAACGTGCATCCACAGACGTTACTGCTGAATCTGCTCGAACCAGGGCTACTCGATGAGGCGACACATCGACGCATCAGTAATTATCGTAGTCACTCTGCAACTTTTAGGATGAACGTTGCGCTCTCGGAGTTGCCAAGGTTCTCCTCGATGTCAGGCAAAGATGATTTTCATTTCAAAGGAGCCATAGAAATAAGCCCGTCACTTTCCTATCTGTCCGAGGCCTATGCAGATGCCAAAACGATGGGCTGGTCCAGAAAGCCCGTGATTTCGATGCAGGTACCTTCTACGCAGGATGACAGTCTGTGCCCGCCAGGTAGCCATGTGGCAAGCCTGTTCTGCCAACATTTCCAGCGTCACCTGCCTGACGGCAGTTCGTGGGATGACATCAGGGAAAAGGTAGCAGACCAGGTTATTGACACTATCGATCAGTACGCACCCAATTTCAAAGGCTCCGTGCTGGGTCGCCAGATTAAGTCACCTCTCGATATTGAACGGGATCTAGGCATGGTTGGCGGCGACATTTTTCACGGCACCCTGGACCTCGATCAACTCTACTCCATGCGCCCTGTTCCCGGTTATGCCGGGTACCAGATGCCGGTTAACAGTCTCTATCTTTGTGGTTCAGGCGCACACCCGGGTGGCGGCGTTACCGGACTACCGGGTCACCACGCCGCACGAAAGATGCTTCAGGACAGGAACAAGTGGTGAAGCGGCACTACTGCCTGATCGAAACAGGGCTGGCACCCGAGTCCCTTGTGCCACGACATGGTACCTATCCATCCATGGGCAAGAACCTAATGCTTCAATGCCTTGAGCATTTTGATTCAACTACCGTAAGCCCAGTCAGTGGCGATTCTCTCCCTGATCCTGAAGCCTTTGATGGCTACATGATCATGGGCTCTGAGTTCAGCGTGAACGACAACAGTCCATGGATTGAATCTCTATTGAGGTTTATCCAGGATGTAGTGCACAGGTCCGTCCCTCTGGTAGGTATCTGCTTTGGTCACCAGGCGATTGCCAAGGCATTGGGGGGCACTGTTGGAAGTGGAAACTGGGTCGTCGGCGCAACTCGTTACGACTGGCAGGATGCCAGCGAACCACTGACCTCGATCGCCTACCATGAAGATCAGGTTGTCATTGCCCCACCAGCAACAACGCTGCTGATGAATAATGCCGATTGCCAGATCGCTTCCCTGCGTTATCAATCCGCCCCCTGCTGGACAATACAATCACACCCTGAATTCACGCCTTCTTTCGCACGAGACCTGTTTGAGCTTACCCGGGGCAGACCACTAACGGATGATATCTGCGATGCAGCCATCGCCAGTGTCGATGATTTATCACCCGATCTTGATGCGATTCACCAGGAGATCAGGCGAACATTTGAGCACTAACTGCTATAGCTTCGGTGGGAGATAGAATTCCAGCACCACCTCATCGCCCTGCCTGATTTCTCCAGCAACGTCCACCACACCAACCACACCGCGCTGCTTCTTTGACGCAACAATGAACTGCCTCGGTGTCACTGCTGGCCCCTTAGTGGTCACATATAGATTTGAAATCTTTTCCGCCATATCACTGCAGGGTGGATTGTAAGATTCAACCGTTAGAATAGCGCCTGACTCAAACTTAAGGCGCGAACCTCGCGGCAACTTCGACAATTCAGGAATACCTGCGATGCACAGGTTAGCCCCCAGATCTTCCGCGCTCAGCGGTTTCTGCAACTCGAGAGCCACTGACATCGCATCCAGTTCCTCAACTGAAACCGCGGACCACTGCCTGTCATTTCGCCGAACGGTACCTGCGGGATCACTGTCATGTTCATAAGCGACCCGAGACGCGCCCTGGTGATTATCGCCTGCAAAACCATTCAGTTCCGCTGCGACAGTCGAAACCAACT
>Ga0206679_10003731_pt1 | contig 11556 bp, 12 predicted proteins | sample M110012015metaG_FD_155464 | JGI IMG/M metagenome (GOLD analysis project Ga0206679, IMG submission 155464) | Ammonia-oxidizing marine archaeal communities from Monterey Bay, California, United States - M1 100m 12015 | ecosystem: Environmental > Aquatic > Marine > Intertidal zone | place: USA... | reverse complement strand
TTTTTTTAAAATTGTGTTACCAATTTTTAAAGAGAACAATATTGTTTCTAAAACAGAGTTTCTATCTTTCTTCATCCCGTATTTACTGTCTTTATTTGTAGAAACAAAATCGTTAATTTCACTTTTAGATACACCTACGAAATAAATTATTTGGAATAGAATAAAATTACTATAAAAAAATAGTTAGATTAACATAAATATCTATTTTTGCACCGATTTTTAAAAAGACAATCATAGTCCTGTAAGATGAATATAAAAACAATAATTTTCACCATAGTAATTTCGGTTTTTTCAAGCCTTAATATTTTAGCTGAAGAGCATATTGATCATGGTGATAAAGACATCAAAACTGAGATAAAAGAAACAATTGCGCATCACTTAATGGATTCGCATGATTTTATTTTAACACACGACATTTCATTTTCACTTCCGATAATTTTGTATACAGATGGTAATTTAGATGTTTTTTCATCCTCTAAATTTCATCACGGAACAACACCCTATACGGTAAATGGAAGAACCTATTCTTTGGATCACGGGCACATTGTTGAGGCAAGTGGCCTACATCCTATCGATTTTTCTATTACTAAAAATGTAGTCTTCATCATGATTGTATTTTTAATGATGTTAATCATGTTTACAAGAATGGCAAAATCATATAAAAAGAATGCCCTACCAAGTGGTATGGGTAGGCTGTTAGAGCCAATAGTCCTATATATAAGAGACGATATTGCTATTCCTAATATTGGAGAGAAGCACTATAAAAAATACATGAGCTACTTGCTTACGGTATTTTTCTTTATTTGGATTATTAACTTATTTGGATTAACTCCATTGGGAGTAAATGTAACTAACAATATTGCGGTAACCTTTTCTTTGGCATTGATTACTTATGTGTTAACGACAGTTACTGCTAACAAGAGTTACTGGGGACATATCTTTTGGATGCCAGGCGTACCAGTTCCAATGAAATTTATTTTAGCTCCTATCGAGATATTAGGAACAATTATTAAGCCATTTTCTTTAATGATTCGTTTATATGCGAACATCACTGCTGGACATGTCGTGTTGATGAGTATTTTAGGAATGATATTCATTTTCAAAGGATGGGTCGGAAGTTCTTTGTCATTTGGATTGGCATTTGCATTATCATTATTAGAGCTGTTAGTGGCAGCCTTACAAGCATATATATTTACCATGTTATCTGCACTTTATTTTGGTGCAGCAGTAGAAGAACATCATCATGAATAAAAAATATAAAATATTAACTAGAGTGTTTAATTTAAATTAATTAATTATGGAAATTCCAGCAATTGTAGGTGGAGGTTTAGTTGTAATCGGAGCAGGTATTGGTATTGGTAGAATTGGTGGCTCGGCATTGGAAGCAATGGCGAGACAACCAGAACTTACTGGTAAAATACAAACTGTGATGCTTATTGCAGCCGCACTTATTGAGGGTATTGGCTTTGCGGCTTTATTTGCGCTGTAAAGCAAACCAATTAATCAAAACTACAAGGGTTGCTTGTAGTTTTGATTATATTTTAAAAATTAAACAGAAACAAAACAAAAATGGATAAATTAATAAACGACTTTTCAGTAGGATTGTTTTTTTGGCAATCATTACTTTTTATTGCCTTAATTCTTTTATTAAAGAAATTTGCATGGGGACCAATCTTAACGGCTGTTGAGGAAAGAGAAGAAGGAATAAGAAGCGCACTTGATTCTGCTGAAAAAGCAAAATCTGAATTAGAAAACTTAAATGCTGATAATGAAAGAATTTTAGCCGAAGCAAGAATTGAAAGAGATGCTTTATTAAAAGAAGCTAGAGAGATTAAAGATAAAATTGTTAATGACGCAAAAGAACAAGCAAATTCTGAAGCAGATAAAATTTTAACTTCAGCAAAAGAACAAATCAATAATGAAAAGTTAAAAGCAATTACTGAATTGAAAAATTTTGTTGCTGAGCTTTCAATTGATATAGCAGAAAAAGTATTAAGATCTGAATTAGCTGATAAAGCTAAGCAAGACGCTTTAGTTTCTAGTGCTTTAAAAGAAGCAGAACTTAACTAATAAAGCAATGAAGCAATCAAGAGTAACTATAAGATACGCAAAAGCTTTATTGCAATTGTCAATTGAGCAAAACTCATTGGACCAATCATACAATGATATGTTAATGATTGATGCAATTTGTGTTGAATGTAAAGATTTAGCATTATTACTTAAAAGTCCTATCGTTAAAACTGATCATAAATTAAGAATTCTTGATGAGATTTTTGATGGTAAATTAGGCAAATTAAGCATGATGTTTGTTAATATCATTACAACAAAAAAGAGAGAATCGCTTTTATCAGCAATTGCTAAGAGTTTTATAAGTTTATATAAAGCGCATAATAATATTGAATCGGCATCTGTTACTACTGCCATTCCTTTAACGGAGAGTTTAAAACATGAGGTTATTAAGTACATTAAAAAAGGTAGTGATAAAAGTGTAGAATTAACTGAAGTAGTTGATGAAAATATAATCGGAGGAGCAATCATCCGTATGGGAGACAAGCAATTAGATGCAAGTGTATCTAGCGAACTCTCTGAATTAAGACAAATGTTTAACAAAAACCTGTATTTACAGGACTTCTAAAAAAAATAAAAAAATGGCAGAAGTAAAACCAGCTGAGGTATCAGCAATTTTAAGACAACAATTATCAGGATTTAAATCTGAGGCAGAACTACAAGAAGTAGGTACTGTTTTACAAGTTGGAGATGGTATTGCTCGTATTTACGGGCTTTCAAATGTTCAATCTGGTGAATTAGTTGAATTTGACAATGGAATCCAAGCAATCGTTTTAAATCTTGAAGAAGATAATGTTGGAGTTGTATTGTTAGGGCCTTCAAAAGGAATTAAAGAAGGAGATACTGTAAAAAGAACTAAGAAAATTGCTTCATTAAAAGTAGGTGAAGGAATGTTAGGTAGAGTTGTTGATGGTATGGGGAATCCTATTGATGGAAAAGGACCTATTACAGGAGAAACTTACGAAATGCCTATTGAAAGAAAAGCTCCAGGAGTAATTTATCGTCAACCTGTTGATGAGCCTTTACAAACTGGACTTAAAGCTGTTGATGCTATGATTCCTATTGGAAGAGGGCAAAGAGAGCTAATAATTGGAGATAGACAAACTGGAAAAACTGCAGTTGCTATTGATACAATTATTAATCAAAAAGAATTTTACGAAAAAGGAGAGCCTGTTTTCTGTATCTATGTTGCTGTAGGGCAAAAAGCTTCTACTATTGCTGCTTTAGTTGATACATTAGAAAAAGCTGGAGCATTAGCTTATACTGTTATTGTTTCTGCAAGTGCTGCTGATCCTGCTCCATTACAATTTTATGCTCCATTAGCTGGTGCTGCAATTGGTGAGTTCTTCAGAGATACTGGCCGTCCTGCACTTATTGTTTTTGATGATTTATCAAAACAAGCTGTTGCTTACCGTGAGGTTTCATTATTATTAAGAAGACCTCCAGGTCGTGAGGCATATCCTGGTGATGTATTTTACTTACACTCAAGATTATTAGAAAGAGCTGCAAAAGTTATTAATGATGATAAAATTGCTGCTCAAATGAATGATTTACCTGAATCTTTAAAAGGAATTGTAAAAGGTGGTGGATCTTTGACTGCATTACCAATTATCGAAACTCAAGCGGGTGATGTTTCTGCTTATATTCCTACAAATGTAATTTCTATTACTGATGGTCAGATTTTCTTAGAGTCTAACTTATTCTTATCTGGTGTTCGTCCTGCAATTAATGTTGGTATTTCGGTATCAAGAGTAGGTGGAGCTGCACAGATTAAATCAATGAAAAAGATTTCAGGAACTTTAAAATTAGATCAAGCACAATATAGAGAGCTTGAGGCATTTGCTAAGTTTGGTTCTGATTTAGATGCTGCAACAACTGCAGTTATTGAAAAAGGAAAAAGAAATGTTGAAATTCTAAAACAAGGACAATATTCTCCACTTAGAGTTGAAGAACAAGCTGCAATTATTTACTGTGGTACTAACGGGCTTTTAATGGATGTTCCTGTTAATAAAATTAAAGAGTTTGAAGGAGAGTATATTTCGTTCTTACACTCTAAACATCAAGATGTTTTAGATGCTTTAGCTTCAGGAAAATTAACTGATGAAATTAAATCAACTTTAGAAACTGTAGCTGCTGATTTATCATCAAAATACGCAAAATAAAACATGGCTAACTTAAAAGAAATAAGGTCAAGAATTACATCTGTTGGGTCAACTATGCAGATTACTTCCGCTATGAAAATGGTATCTGCAGCTAAGCTTAAAAGAGCGCAAGATGCTATTACGCAAATGAGACCTTACGCAAATAAGTTGACAGAATTATTAGAAAATCTTAGCTCAAGTTTAGGATCAGTTGATGGTGGAATTTACTCAACTGAAAGAGAAGTAAAGAATGTGCTTTTGGTTACAATTACTTCAAATAGAGGCTTGTGTGGTGGATTTAATGCATACATTATTAAAAGCGCAAAAGCATTGATTAATGATAAATATGTTGATGCAAAAGTTGCTGTTTTATCTATTGGAAAAAAATCATCTGAACACTTTAGAAAGAATGATTTTAATGTAGCTTCATCCCACGATGCTTTGTTTAATGATTTAACTTTTGATAATGTTGCTGAAGTAGCTGAGGGTATAATGGAGCAATTTGTTGCTGGTGATTATGATAAAGTTGTTTTGGTTTACAATCAGTTTAAAAATGCTGCTACTCAAATTATAATGAATGAAAACTATTTACCAATCCAAACTACTGACACTGAAGGTGGTCAGATTGGTGATTATTTATTTGAGCCAGGTAAAAAGGAGATAGTTGATGAGTTAATCCCTAAATCATTAAAAACGCAATTATTTAAAGCTATCTTAGATTCTCATGCTGCAGAGCATGGCGCTAGAATGACTGCTATGCACAAGGCAACAGATAATGCTGGAGAACTTAAGAAAGATTTAACGCTTACTTATAATAAAGCTAGACAGGCTGCAATTACTGGAGAAATCTTAGAAATTGTTGGTGGTGCTGAAGCTCTTAACGGATAAAATAGTATTAATATTATTGTTAAAAACCCTCTTCTTAGGAAGGGGGTTTTTTTGTTTAAAACCAACTGAATCACTTATATTTGTGCAAAACAATAATTATGACTTACGAAAATATATTAAGCGAAAATAAAGATGAAATTTGTTATCTGACAATTAATCGTCCTAAACAATTAAATGCATTAAATGGCGCTACAATTTTAGAGCTCAATAAAGCTATTTTATCTGCTGATTCTGACTCATCAGTTAGGTGCATAATTTTAACAGGAGTGGACAATAAAGCATTTGTTGCTGGAGCTGATATTAAAGAATTTGCTGGTTTTGATATTTCTGAAGGTGAGAGTTTGGCAAGAAAAGGGCAAGAATTATTATTTGATTTGTTAGAAAACATTGGCACTCCATCAATTGCAGCAATTAATGGCTTTGCTCTTGGAGGAGGCTTGGAGCTTGCAATGTCGTGTCATATTCGTGTTGCATCAGATAATGCTAAAATGGGACTACCAGAGGTTTCCTTAGGGGTAATTCCTGGTTATGGAGGAACTCAAAGGTTAGCAAATCTTGTTGGTAAAGGTAAGGCCATGGAATTGATAACAACTGCCGGAATGTTAAATGCAGAGGACGCAAAAAGTTGGGGTTTAGTTAATCATGTTTGCACGCTTGATGAGTTGATTCCAATGGCTGAAAAAATAGCTTCAAAAATTAAACGTAACTCTCCTATGGCAATTTCTAAAGCAATAAAAACAGTAAATGCTGGTTTTATTGATGGAGTTAATGGTTTTGAAGTAGAAAAACAAGAGTTTGGTAAGTGTTTTGGAACTCCAGAGTTTATTGAAGGAACTACTGCCTTTATGGAAAAAAGAAAAGCAAATTTTTAATTGAATCCACTTAAAAAATTAGCAAGCCAGACCGCTATTTATGGTTTGAGCAGTGTGATAGGTCGTTTGTTAAACTACCTATTAGTTCCACTTTATACACGTTATTTTTTACCTGCAGAATATGGAATTGTTACTGAGCTTTATGCCTATGTTGCCTTTTTGGTAATTATGCTGACTTATGGTTTTGAAACTGCTTTTTTCAACTTTACAAAAAAGGAAGACAATAAAGAAAAGGTATATTCTACAGCCATGTTTTCTCTACTGATTTCTTCAGTAATTTTCATTATTCTTTCAATAATTTATTCTAATACTATCTCTGAATGGATGGGCTATGGAATTGAAAGTAGGTATGTACAATATTTTGCAGTTATTATTGGTTTGGATGCAATTTCCTCTATTTCGTTTGCAAAACTTAGAGAAGAAGAAAAAGCAGTAAGATTTGCTGTAATTAGATTGCTAAATATCTTTTCAAATATTGGATTGAACCTTTATTTTATAGTTTATAAAGGCTTTGGAATTGAATATATTTTTATTGCAAACTTAATTTCATCTGTAATAACTATTCTGCTTTTAATGCCTGAAATGTTCATATCAAAATTTAATTTTGACACAAAACTTTGGAAGAAAATGGCAATTTATGCTTTTCCATTGCTAATTGCAGGTTTAGCTGGAATGACGAATGAAACTATAGACAGAATCTTATTAAAAAAGCTATTGCCCAACCCTGAAATTGCCGCTTCAGAATTGGGTTTGTATGGCGCATTTTACAAACTATCAATTATAATGACTTTGTTTATTCAGACTTTTAGGTATGCGGCTGAACCCTTCTTTTTCTCTCAGCACAAATCAAATGACAATAAAAAAGTATATGCTGATGTTATGAAATATTTCACGATTATTATGATTGTGATATTTTTAGGAGTAACCATGTTTTATGATTTTGTAATTGGATTTTTGGGAGAAGCTTATCATGATGAAAGAGGGTTTTTAGTCGTCTCCATTCTTTTATTAGCCAATTTATTTTTAGGAATATTCTACAACTTATCAATTTGGTATAAGTTAACTGAGAAAACAAAATATGGTGCTTACCTGTCAATTTTTGGTGCGATAATAACTCTAATCCTTAACTTTGTTTTAATCCCAATTATTGGTTTTGTTGGTTCGGCAATAGCAACATTAGTTTGTTACTTTAGCATGTCTGTTGCATCTTACTTTATAGGTAAAAGGCATTTCCCCATTCCGTATAATTTAAAAACAATAGGGTTGTATATTTTCAATATGTTAGGTATTTATTTCTTCATCTATTTTAGTCGGGAAAATATCTTATTTAACGCCTTATTGTTAGTAGGATTTATCATATTTGTGTACTTAACTGAAAAACCAAAAACTTCAAAAATACTATGAAAGTAAAAGTTATAAATAAATCTAAACATGAGCTTCCTCATTATTCTACAATCGCATCAGCAGGTATGGATTTAAGAGCAAATATTGAGGAGTCAATTAACCTTAAGCCTTTAGAAAGAACAATCGTAAAAACAGGTATTTTTATGGAACTTCCTGTTGGATATGAAGCCCAAGTACGCCCAAGAAGTGGATTGGCATTTAAAAAAGGAATCACAGTTTTGAATTCTCCAGGGACTGTAGATGCTGATTATAGAGGTGAAGTTGGAGTTATTTTAGTAAACATTTCAGCTGATGATTTTTTAATTGAAGATGGAGAGCGAATTGCTCAGATGGTAATAGCAAAACACGAACAAGCAGAGTGGGTTGAGGCTGATGTTTTAGATGAGTCAGAAAGAGGTGCTGGTGGGTTTGGAAGCACGGGGGTGAAATAATGAAAAAGATAAGTGTAATATTGTTTTTATGTTTTTTTAGTGTGCAGTCGTTTGCGCAATGGAAATCATATTACCCTGAATCAAAAACAAATAAAAAAGAAGTTGAAACGAAAAACAAAGAGAAGAACAAACACATGTTCGATTCTCACTTTTTTACAGCTTTAAAAGCAAAATCATTAGAGGATTTTGATGTGGCATTAAAGCATTTTGAAAAATGCATTAAACTAGATGATAAAAATGCTATTCCGTTTTATGAAGCAGCTTTGATAAATGCAAGAAATGGTAGTTATGATTTGGCAACTGAACAAATTAAAATTGCCGTAAAACTCGATTCAAAGAACAGGTGGTATGCTCTTTCTTATGCAGAAATTCTTTTTAGCAATCAGGATTTTACAAATTCAGCAATTCAGTATAAAAAGCTAATTACTTTAGAGCCAGGAAATAAGGAACTCTATTTTATGCTTGCAGACACTTATATTTATGCAAATGATTTTAGAAAAGCCATTGGAGTTTATGATGATTTAGAAAAACACAAAGGAGTTGATAAAATGCTTTGCATGCAAAAGCATAAATTGTATCGCGAAATAAACGATATGAAAGGAGCAATTAAAGAACTCGAATCAATTCTAAATTCTTTCCCTGAAGATATTGAAGCAATGGAAATTCTTTCGGAACTTTATCTTTTAAATGATGAAAAAGAAAGTGCATTTTTCCTCTTTAAAAAGATTGCAATAATTGCTCCAAATAATGGAAGAGTTCATTTAACTTTAGCAGATTATTACCGGGAGAATGGAGATAATGAAAGTTCGTTTGAAGAGTTAAAACTAGCGTTTAAGAGTTCAAAATTAAACATTGATACTAAGGTTAGAATACTCGTCTCTTACTATCAATTGCTTGCTATAAATAAAGAAATAAAGGAGCAAGCTTATGTGCTTTCTGAGCTAATGATTAAGGCACATCCACAAGATTTAAAAGCAAGAGCAGTTTATGCTGATATTTTATATACAGATAATAAATTTCAAGAGGCCAAAGAACAGTATTTATTAGTTCTTGAAAAAGACAAAGATAAAAGCCAAGTTTGGAGCCAGGTATTGTTTATACAGGCGGAGCAATCTGATTTTGAAGGAATGTTATCCACTAGTGATGAAGCGCTTGAGTATTTTCCTGTTGACCCTTTATTTTATTATTTTAATGGAGTTTCTAATAAGTGGTTTAAAAACAATGAAAATGCGATAAGCTCTTTAGAAATGGGTGTTGAATTTATTGTTGATAATGAAAATTTATTATTAGAATTCTATTCTTCTTTAGCAGATGTTTATCATGCAACTAAGCAACATAAATTATCGGATGAGTATTATGAAAAAGCATTAGAGATTGATCCTAATAATGTTTTGATTTTAAATAATTACGCATACTATTTATCGGTTAGAAAAAAGAATTTAGAAAAAGCTAAAGAGATGTCATTTCTATGTAATGATTTGGAAAAAGATAATGGTACTTATCAAGATACTTATGCTTGGATTTTATTTGAGCTAAAAGACTATGAATCAGCTAAAGAATGGATGTTGAAATCACTTGAAAATGGAAGCGATAAAAGTGCTGTTGTTGTGGAGCACTATGGTGATATTTTATTCCAGTTAGGAGATATAAATAATGCGATTAATCAGTGGAAAATAGCAAAAGAATTAGGAAAAGGCTCTAAAAAGTTAGATCAGAAAATTGCAGACGGGAAGCTGTATGAATAAGTTTATTTCCATATTAATTTTTGCAATAACCTTAAGTTCGTGTAACACAAAACAGCTTTCTAATATTGATTATTCCAAAACTCCAAAAAATTCAAAAGAGCTAATTTCAATGGTTAATTCAAAGAATAAAAATATTGAATGGCTGAGTTTAAAAGGTAAAATAAATGTTGTAAAAGAAAATCAGAACATTACTTTAAGTGTTAATATTAAGCACAGAAAGGATAGTGTTATTTGGCTTTCAATAAGCGCGCCATTTGGCATTGAAATCATTAGAGCTCAAGTTACTCCTGATTCAATTTATTTTGTGAATAGAACTAAAAAAACTTGGTTTGTTGAACCCTCAAATCATATTAAAGAAATTTTAAGGTATGATATTGGCTTTGAAAATTTACAAGATATGATTACTGCCAACCCTATAATTCTTAAAAATAAATATAAGCTTGAAAGTCAAGATGAGGGTTTTGCTCTTACTTCAGAATTGTACAATTATTTAGTCTCAAAAGATTTTAGAATAAAGAATGCAAACTTTATTGATGGCGAAAATAGGGTCAACTTTTCTTATACTTCTTCTGACAATACAGAGGGCTTCCCAAAACAATTTTCATTAAAAGTAAATGCTCAAGAGCAGTTTGAAGCTAATTTAACCTACTCTAAAGTTGTAATTAATACTCCTCAAAAAATCTCATTTAAAATACCAAAATCCTATGTTGAGCAGAAATAAATATTTATTATTTCTGTTAGTTTTTTTAGTAGGAAATTCTGCTTTTTCTCAAACCAAAGAAGATTTAAAAAAGCAAAAATCTGCATTAGAAAAGGAGATAAACTACACTACTGATTTATTAAATAAAACTAAATCAAACAAAACCAAGTCGTTAAATTATTTAAAGGTTTTAGAAACTCAGATTAAAAGTAAAGAGCAGCTTTTAATTACACTTAATATTGAAATTTCATTATTAAATAAACAAATATCAAAAACAGAACGAGCTATTTTAAACACTGAAAAATCTATTTTGGAAGAAGAACAAAATTTAGCAGACTTAAAAGAGGAGTATGCTAAAATGATATATACCGCTTACAAACAAAAAGGCAGCAGAAACAATTTGATGTTTATCGTTTCTTCTGAAGATTTCAATCAGGCATATAAAAGAATTCTATATTTAAAACAATATTCTACTTTTAGAAAGAATCAAGCTCATAAGATTCTTGAAAGTCAGGAAGAATTATTGCAGAATAAAGAAAGGTTAGCTCAACAAAAAGATAAATTAATTGAGGAGTCTGCCACTAAAGTTTATTTAGTTTCGTCAAAAAAAGAAGAATTACAAAGTGTAAATTCTACTAAAAATGAGAAGCAAGAGTTAGTAAAAAAACTCAGTAAATCAGAAAGGGTGTTTAGAAAACAACTTCAGGATAAACAAAAAAAGGCAAAAGAACTTGATGATAGAATTCGGAAGATTATTGAGGAAGAAATTAGAAAGGCCAGAGAGAAAGCTAAGAAAAATAATAAGGATGATCGTTTTGGCTTAACACCAGAAGCATTAGCGCTTTCATCAGAATTTGCAAATAATAAAGGAAAACTTCCTTGGCCATTAGAAAAAGGAGTGATTATTAGCAGATATGGAAAACAGAAGCATGCTGTGTTTGCTGGAGTTGAAACGTTTAATAATGGAGTAGATATCGCAACCGATAAAAACTCAATAGTTCGAGTGATTTTTGACGGAACAGTTTCTAGGATTTTCTTTATTAAAGGTGAAGGGAAAGCTGTATTGATAAATCATGGAGAATATTTTAGTGTTTATTCTGGATTAAAAGAAGTGAGTGTAAAAACTGGCGATAAGTTGCTTTCTAAAGAGAAAATAGGAGTTGTTGTTACACAAGAACAAAAAAATAAAACAGAGCTTCATTTCGAAATTTGGAAGGGATACGATAAACATGACCCATCAAATTGGTTATTTAAGGCTTATTAAATCAAAATGCATAAATTTGCAAATAATTAAATTTTAAAATTATG
>Ga0206679_10003729_pt1 | contig 11557 bp, 9 predicted proteins | sample M110012015metaG_FD_155464 | JGI IMG/M metagenome (GOLD analysis project Ga0206679, IMG submission 155464) | Ammonia-oxidizing marine archaeal communities from Monterey Bay, California, United States - M1 100m 12015 | ecosystem: Environmental > Aquatic > Marine > Intertidal zone | place: USA... | reverse complement strand
AGGGTTCCGAAGCATAAGTACGATCAAGCGTTAATTTTTGGTTGTAAGCACCTGAAAGTAAATAGGGAAATGAAGACACAATGGAAGTACCCAATGTCAATTTTTTAATAAACGATCTTCTTGTCTTACTTTTTCCCATCCTAATAACCTAATTTGTTAAAATAAATATAACAAATTTCAGAGTTTTAATTTAAAAAGAATTTAGTTTTGATTTCACCAGATCAGCAATAACTCTTCCTTCAGCCCTTCCTAAAACCTTAGCGTTTGTTGTACCAATTACTTTGCCCATATCCTTTATTGATTCAGCACCTGTTGCTGTAATAACTTCATCAATTATACTAATCAATTCTCCCTCACTAAGTTGCTTAGGTAAAAATTCGGAAATAATTTTGGATTGACTTTCTTCAATTTCAGCTAATTCATCTCTATTTTGTTCTTTATAGATTTTCGCACTATCATTTCTTTGCTTAACAAGTTTTTGAAGTAACTTTATAATTTGATTTTCATCTAAGGTTTCTTTATTGCCAGTCTTAGTTTTTTCTATCAAAATTGCTGATTTTACGGCCCTTAATGCCTCAAGTCTAATTTTATCTTTAGCTTTCATTGCTAAAATAATTGACTCTGTTATTTTATCTTCTAATGCCATAATTTTAAAATTATATTATTTAATCAACATTATCATGTAAATATGTATTTTGTTCTGGAAATTCTATTTCATTATTTTCATTTAGCATTGTTTTTGATTCAACTTCATGATTATTTATATTATTCTTGATTTGTATCCCCATTCTTTTATATGCAGGTTCTTTTTCAAGATCTTCAACTGAAGAATTTCCGTCCTTAAAAACATAATTATATTTTTTAAGACTTTCCCTTCGTAATCTATTTTCATCTAATGGATCAACATCTATAGGATTTTCAAATGCATGATTATTTTCATTATTAATTTCAATAGAAATGTCTTGATCTAAAGTGATATTTTCATTATTCATACTTTCATCTTCATTTTCTGAAATTTCATTTTCAATAGTTTCATCTTCATCTAAATCTAATTTAACAAACTCTACACTTTCTGAAACTGATTCTAAATCTAATTTCTTTGAAAATAATCCATCAGTTATTTTCTCTTCATTCGATTGATTGTTTTCTGTATTCCCTGAACTAACTTCTTCAATATCAAACACTTCAATTTCATTAATCATTTCATTATTAATCATTTCGTATTCAACTTGCTCGTATTCAACTTCTATGTCTCTGAGTATTTCATTTATTTGACTATCAATTTTAATTTGATTGTCTTTAGAGATCTTATAATTTGAATCATATCTAATTGTTTCAACCTCATTATCAGATATATTATCTTCTTCTTCAATTAATTTTTTTTCTATAGTTTGATCTTCTTCCAAAGTATAAATAACTTTCTTTGTCTCGGAATTAACTAAATTATTCTGTTTATCTTCTGCAAAACCAGTTGCAATTACAGTTACAGAAATATTGTTACCTAATTCTTTATCTTCACCAACTCCCATAATTATGTTTGCAGTATTACCAGTTTCTTTCTGAACATATTCATTAATCTCTCCTATTTCATCAATAGTTATTTCATCAGATCCTGATACAATTAATAATAATACATTTTTACTTCCATCTATTTTATTATCATTTAATAATGGTGAATCTAAAGCCTTAATTATTGCATCATTCGCTCTGTTAGAGCCGCTAGAAGTAGCTGAACCCATTATTGCTGTCCCACTATTAGCTAAAACTGTTTTAGCATCTTTTAAGTCAATGTTCTGAGTATAATGATGAGTTATAACTTGTGCTATTCCTTTTGCTGCAGTTGCTAGCACTTCATCAGCTTTTGAAAACCCTTCTTTAAAACCAAGATTTCCATAGACCTGTCTTAATTTGTTATTATTTATTATTATTAATGAATCAACTGTTTTCTTTAATTTCTTTAAGCCTTTTTGGGCTTGAATCTGTCTTGTCTTTCCTTCAAAATCAAAAGGTATAGTAACTATTCCAACAGTTAAAATATCAAGTTCCTTTGCAAATTCTGCAATTATAGGAGCTGCACCAGTTCCAGTACCACCTCCCATTCCAGCTGTGATAAATAGCATTTTTGTTTGAGTTTCTAACAAATCTCTTAATTCTTCATGGGTTTCTAAAGCAGCTAATTTACCAATCTCTGGATTTGCTCCAGCTCCAAGTCCTTCTGTTATATTAACTCCCAATTGAATTTTATTTGGGACTGGACTCTTATCAAGAGCTTGAGAATCTGTATTACAAACAATAAAATCTACTCCAGTAATTCCTTGTTGAAACATATGATTCACAGCATTACTTCCTCCTCCCCCAACTCCCATGACTTTCATCACATTACTTTTATTCTTTGGTAAATCAAAACTAAAGTTATTATCTATTTCTGTTTTCATGTTATTTTATTTTAATTATCAGTTGTATCATCTACTTTTTCTATCCATTTTATAAATTGGTCTCCCCATTTTGAAAGGACAGTTTTTCGTTGTTCACTAATTTCATTTCCTATTGATGATTTTAGCTCATTTTTATCATTATTATTTTCAATAGCTTTCATAACTAGTCCAACAGCTGTTGAGAATATAGGATTTGAATTATTTGTGTCTCCTGCTAAATGCTCACCCGGAAATCCAACCCTTGTATCCATTCCGGTTACATATTCAACAAGTTGCTTTAAATGTTTTAATTGACTTCCTCCCCCAGTTAAGACTATCCCTCCTATCAATTTTTTCTTTGCTTCCTCATGACCATAATTTTTTATTTCTAAATAAACTTGTTCTATTATTTCTACCACTCTAGCATTAATAATTTTGGATAGTGTCTTTAATGAAATTTCTTTTGGATCTCTTCCTAATAAACCTGGTATTGCAACTATCTCTGTTTCTTTATTCTCTCCTGGCCAAGCTGAACCAAATTTAACTTTAAGTTGTTCAGCCTGATTCCCAATTATTGAGCAACCTTCTTTAATGTCCTCAGTTATTACATTTCCTCCAAAAGGTATTACTGCAGTATGTCTTATAATGCCATCTTTAAAAATAGCGACATCAGTTGTACCTCCACCAATATCAATTAAAGCAATTCCAGCTTCTTTTTCCTCATCAGAAAGAACAGCATCTGCAGAAGCTAGTGGTTCTAGGGTGATATCTCCCATTTCAAGGCCAGCACTTTTTATACATCTTCCTATATTTCTAATTGAAGAAACTTGACCAACTACAATATGAAAATTAGCTTCTAGCCTACTTCCATACATTCCAATAGGTTCTTTTATTTCAGATTGACCATCAACCTTAAAATCTTGAGGTAAAACATGTATAATTTCTTCACCTGGCAACATAACTAATTTATATACTTGATTAATTAATTCATCAATATCATTATTATCAATTACCTTATCAGGATTTTCCCTTGTTATATAATCACTGTGTTGTAAACTTCTTATGTGCTGTCCGGCAATTCCAACAACAACCTCTTTTATATGTTGTTTTCCAGATTCCACTCTAGCTTCTTCTATTGCATATTTAATAGACTCTATAGTTTGTGTTATATTATTTACAACACCTCTATGGACACCAAGGCTTTGAGATTTTCCAATTCCTAAAATTTCTAACTTTTTAAATTCATTCCTACTTCCTACCATAGCTACAATTTTTGTAGTTCCGATATCAAGTCCAACTGAAATATTTTTTTCCATAATTATTAATTTTTTATTGCGACTAATTGATTATTATAAGTCAAATCAATCTGATTATAATTTAAATTTGGTGTTTCTTGATTATAGTAAACACAATATGCTTTTAACTTTTTGATCTTTTCTTTTAATTTATTTGAATTACCAATTTTTATATTAAAATCGAATGATTTAAGATTAGTAAATATTTGTCCATCTTCAACCCAAAATCTCTCCACTTGATCCACTAAATATTTATCTTCATTTAATCCTAAAATGATCTTGACTATTTCATTAACATCTTCCTCACTAGTATAAGGACTAACTAATGGTAATTGCATTTCTAACTTATCATCTTTAATTATGTTTGATTCTTCATCAATAAAAAATTTTGAATCTAAACTCATAAAAGCAAGAGGTTTTCTGTCGTATAAATCAATAATAATTTTACCATTATAAAGTTTATACGTTTCAGCCTTTTGTATTCCAGGAATATCTGATATAGATTTTTCAATTTTATTATAGAAACCTTCTTTTATTAGACCTGCATAGTATTCATCTTGTATCAATTTTTCAACATATAATTGTTTATCAAAATAACTTTGTTGAGGATAATTAATAATTATTTTAGAATTATCTCTTTTAAAATTATTAAGGTTAGCAGTTATACTAATAACAAGTATTATTAAAGAAAATATTGTGAAGATTAATAGTTTATATGCTTTTTTCATAATATTTTTTTTTCAAATCTTGAATTGAATTTGCAACATTACCAGCTCCAAGAACTGCAATAATATCAGATTCTATAGATTCTATTTTTTGATTAATAGATTCTATTTTTATAATATCCTTCTTTTTACAAATTATTTTTTCTAATAAGACATTTGAATTAATTCCTTCTATTGGTTCTTCTCTTGCTGGATAAATATCTAATAAATAAACTTCATCAAATTTTGATAATACCTTAGCAAAATCATCTAATAAATCTTTTGTTCTAGAGAATAAGTGAGGCTGAAAAATAACTCCTACTTCCATATTCTTATATCTATCTTTTATTGAGTTTAATACAACATTTATTTCTGATGGATGATGAGCATAGTCATCAATTACTATCTTGTTTCCTAGTCTAAAGACATCCATTCTTCTATTAACACCCTTAAAATCAGCTAAAGCTTCAATTAATTTATCCTCATCTAACCCTAAATAATGTGCTACAGAAAACGCCCCTAATGCATTTAAAAGGTTATGTGTTCCTATTTGGTTAAATTCAACGTTAGTAAATTTATTATCTGGTGTAATTAAATCGAATTTATATCCATTATCCTTTAGGGATATGTTTTTTAAATAGTAATCAGTCTCTGAATTAATAGAATATGATAACCCTTCAAATCCTTTTACTTCATCAGAATAAAATATCTTAGCAGATTTTGTATATGATAAAAAATCGGATACTTTATCTGCAAATAATTGAAATGACTCTTTAAGACTTTTAAAATCACCATATATGTCTAAATGATCTTTTTCAATAGAAGTAATAATTCCAATATTAGGCTTTAGTTGAAGAAAAGATCTGTCATATTCATCTGCCTCAACAATTGAATAGCTAAATCTAGATGGAGATCTACCATTTAATAATTCTAAAATGTTTGGGCTTCTATAAATAAAATTAGTCTCATAGCCATTTAATATTCCCCCAACAAAAGATTGAAAATCCTCTTCACATCTATAGAACAAGTGAGTTAATATTGCAGCAGTTGTTGTCTTTCCATGAGTGCCAGCAATACCTATACAGAAAGTATTTTCTGTGATCTCACCTAATATCTCAGATCTTTTATAGACTTTATTTTTATTATTTATAAAATACTTTAAATAGGGATTTTCTTCAGATATTGCAGAGGTATATACTACAATAACATCAGTTGATTTAAAGTAATCAGAAAGCAAATTAATATCAATTGTATGTAAAACTTTAACACCATCATTAGAAAGCTTTTCTACAATTTCTGATTCTTCTCTATCATAACCCATAACTTCATTTCCTAAGCTCATAAAGTACCTAGCTATAGAAGACATTCCAATACCTCCAATTCCAATAAAAAAATATTTTTTATTACTATTCATATGATAGATGATTTTTTATTTTATTTACAATTTTTATTGAAGCATCTGGACTGGCTAGTTTTGAAATATTTGAAGAAATAACTCTTCTATATTCCTCATCCTTTATTAGCATGTCTAACTTATTTTTAAATAATAAATCTGCTTCTTCCTCAACTAAACAAATTGCTGCATCTAGATCAGAAATTGCTTTAGCATTATGATACTGATGGTCTTCAGCGACATTAGGGGAAGGAATTAAAATTGATGGCTTCTCAACTATTGCTAACTCTGAAAGAGTTAGTGCACCACTTCTCGCTACAATAATATCAGAACAATAATAAACAGTATCTATCTCTGATATAAAATCATAAATCATAATATCTTCAGACGATTGGTCTTTATATAAATCATAATATGATTTTCCACACTGCCATATCAAGACTATGTCTTTACTTTTTATATAATCTAAATTATTAGAAACAAGTTCATTTATTTTTTTTGACCCTAAGCTTCCTCCTAATACAGTTAGCACCATTCTAGAATTATCTATATTTAGAGACTTCTTAGCTTCATTTATATCAATTTTATTTGTTATTGATTTTCTAACTGGATTTCCAGTATAGAATAATTTTTCCGAAGGAAAAAACCTCTCCATTTTATTATAAGAAACAGATATGTATTTTACATATTTTGAAAGAAACTTATTTGCTATACCAGGTAATGAGTTTTGTTCTTGAATTAAAGTTGGAATTCTAAAAAAAGTTGAAACAAAAACTATAGGGAAACTAGCATACCCTCCAGTTCCAATAACAAAGTCAGGCTTATTAAATAAGATAATACTTATAGACTGTAAAAAGCTTATAATAATTTTAAATGGAAGAAATACATTGGTAATTGAAAATATTTTTCTTTTTAACCCACTAATAAACAAACCTTTAATTTTATATCCATATTTTGGAATAGTTCTCATCTCCATCCTACCTATAGAACCTACAAAAGTTATATCAGATGTTGGAAAAACTTCTAACAGTTTTTCTGCTATAGAAATAGCAGGGTATATATGTCCCCCAGTTCCACCTCCAGAAAGAATAAATTTATATTTTTTCATTTGGCTTTTTTATTATTAATTGATGAACTAACACTCAAAATCATTCCCAAACAAATACAGGTAATCCATGCAGCAGAACCACCACTACTCACTAATGGTAAGTTTTGACCAGTTACAGGAATAACTTGAGTAGAAACAGAAATATTTGTAAATGCTTGGATCATTATATATAATCCAAGAGCAGTAACGAGTATTTGACCAAATTTATTATCAACCTTATGAACAATTACTAGTACCCTAAGTAACATTAATAAGTATAGAATAATCAGTAGACTTCCAACAATGACTCCAAATTCTTCAACGATAATTGCAAATATAAAATCTGAAGAGCTCTGAGGTAGCTCATATTTCATTACACTTTTTCCAACACCTACACCAAATAAACCTCCATTAATTATTGCTGCTTTTGATCTTTCAATCTGATAATTTGCATCAATATTTTTAGCAGATTTAAAATTTTCGATTCTACTAACCCAAGTATCAACTCTATTAGGGAATTTATCTGGGTGTTCTTTTACTATAGTTAAAAAGAACATAAAGAATACAACTAAAAAAGCAACAATTTTAAATAAATGCCTAAAAGGATATCCTGAAACAAATAATGTCAAAATTATTGATAAAAAAAGAAGAGCAGCTGTAGAAAAATTTGAAGGAAGAATTAGAAAAATATAAATAAAAATTGGCGCCCATAAAGGAACAACAGTTTTAGAAAACTCTATCTTTTTTAAATCATATTTGGCAAGATAATGAGCTACATATGTTAATAAAATAATGCTTGCTAGAGATGAAGATTGAAAACTTACACCAATTATTGGAATATTTATCCACCTACTTGCATTTGCTCCTGAAATCATAGTTCCTTGCGAAGCTGTATAAATAAGCAAGAAGAGTCCTATAGGAAGTAATAAAATTGAAATCCATCTGTAATTTTTAAATGGAATTTTCTGTATTGTTATCATTAAAACAAATCCAAACAATAGTATTATAAAATGTTTTATCAGATAAAATAGAGGGCTTGAACCACCTATACCATAGGATAAATTAGAGCTTGCACTAAAAACAGGGAGAAAGGAAAAAATAGCTAATATCATAACTATTGCTAGCAAAACTTTATCTCCATTTATTATTTTACTTAAACTCATTTATCTATAAATTCCTAACAGCTTTTTTAAATTGGTTTCCTCTATCTTCATAGTTTTCAAATAGATCAAAACTTGAACATGCTGGGGAGAGAAGAACATTATCTTTTTTATCAGCAATTTTTCGTGAAATCTTTACAGCTTCAACCATTGATTCTGTTTCAACAATTAAATCAATTACTGGACTAAATATTTCAATGATTTTTTTATTATCGACTCCAAGACAGATTATTGCCTTAACTTTTTCTCTTACAAGAGGCAACAATTGAGAATAGTCATTTCCCTTATCGACTCCACCAACTATCCAAACTGTTTGGGAGTTCATTGAATCTAAAGCATAAAATACTGCATTAATATTCGTTGCTTTTGAATCGTTAATATAATTGACTCCCTGAATTGTGAGCACATTTTCAAGTCTATGTGGAAGACCTTTAAAAGTAAGTAGACTTTCTCTTATAGATTCTTTACTTATTTTTAATAAATCTGCTACTGTAATTGCTGCCATAGCATTTAACAGATTATGCCTTCCTTTCAGTGAAAGTTCTTCTATATTTATCATAAGGGTTTTTTTTTTGTTTTTAATTAAAATTTTATTTCCATCAAAAGATGTGTTATTAAGACCATAAGTCATTTTAGTTGCTTTTGAATTAGATTTATCAATTGCATCTTTTAGTATTTTATCATCTATATTGTACAAAATGGTATCAGTATTTTCTTGATTCATAGTAATCCTAAGTTTTGACTTGATATACTTGCTAAAATCATAGTTATATCTATCCAAGTGATCTTCAAATAAATTTGTTATTATAGCAATGTTTGGTTTGAAGTCAACTATATCATCCAACTGAAAACTACTTATCTCTAGAACGTAATAATCAAATTTATTTTCAGCTATTTGTTTTGAAAAGCTTGTACCAATATTTCCAGCTATTCCAGCATTAAGACCAGAGTTCTTAAGTATGTGATATATTAATTTTGTTGTTGTTGTTTTGCCATTGCTTCCGGTTATACCAATTATAAATGAATTAGTATGTGTTGAAGCAAACTCTATTTCAGATATAATCTTAACATTAGAATTTTTTAACTTAACTATAATCTCTGATTCATTTGAAATTCCAGGACTTTTTATAACTAAATCAGATTTTTTTAATTCAGCATAAGAATGTTTATTTTCCTCCCAAGGAATAGAGATAAAATCTAATTTATTTTTAACATTGGAGGTAATTTCATTACTATCTGAAACAAATACTTCGTAACCTTTATCTTTTGCTAAAATTGCAGCCCCAACACCACTTATTCCAGAACCTAATATTGATACTCTTTTTCTCATCTTATTTTTAGAGTTAAGATTGTTAACAAAGCCAATAATATTCCTATAATCCAGAATCTAGAAACAATTTTACTTTCATGAAATCCTTTTTTTTGGAAATGATGATGGATTGGAGACATTAGTAAAATTCTTTGTCCAATCCCTGTTTTCTTTTTTGTCATTTTAAAATAACTCACTTGTATAATCACAGAAAGAGCCTCTATAAGAAAAATTCCACATAATAGCGGTATCATTAATTCTTTTCTAATTAATATTGAAATAACAGCTATTAGTGCACCAACAGTCAAACTCCCTGTATCACCCATAAAAATTGTCGCTGGATAAGTGTTATACCAAAGGAATCCTACTAAAGCTCCAAATAATGCAGAAATAAATATTGTGATTTCTCCAACCCTAGGGATATACATTATATTTAGATAGTCTGAAAAAATTACATTTCCAGAAGTCCATGCAAATATTCCAAGAGCAAAAACAATTATAGCTGACAGTCCGGCAGAAAGACCATCTAATCCATCTGTAAGATTATTAGAGTTTGAAACTGAAGATATTATCAGTATAATAATAGGTATAAATATTATCCATATTAGGTTACTATTCCCATTAAATATTGAATTAGACAATTCTTGATAATCAAGTTCATTGTTTTTAATAAAAGGAACAGTAGTTTTAAATGACTTTACTTCATTTACAACTTTACTGTTTTCATTTATTTCAATTAAGACATCATCACTTAGATTTTCATTAATTGTTATGTCAGGATGAAAAAGTATAATTAATCCAACTATTATTCCTAAAATATATTGTCCAAATAATTTAAATTTTGCCTTCAGCCCTTTCTTATTCTTTTTAAAAACTTTAATATAATCATCAGCTAAACCAATTATACACATCCAAATAGTAGTAAAGATTAAAATTTGGATATAGATATTATCTAAGCGCGACATCAATATTACAGGGATTAAAGTGCTAATTATTATAATTAAACCTCCCATTGTAGGTGTACCTTTCTTCTGATCTTCACCTTCTAAGCCAAGACTTCTAATATTCTCACCAATTTGATTTTTTCTTAAATACTTTATAATTTTTTTACCATAAATAATGGAAATACCTAGTGATAGTATAACTGATACTGAAGCTCTAAATGATAGGTATTGAAATAGTCCAGCCCCTGGTAACTGATATTGATTTTCTAAAAATTCGAAAAGATTGTAAAGCATAATATTTATTCTTTAAAAATTTGTTTTGCTATTTTAAAATCATCAAAAGGAATCTTAGTTCCATTTAATTCTTGATAGTTCTCATGACCTTTTCCTGCTATTAGAACGATATCACCTGCCTTACAATATTTATATGCTCCTTCTATAGCTTTCTCTCTTTTAACTATTATATCAGTTTTTTTAGAATTAGTCGGTGAAACTCCTAATAAAATTTGATCTAATATTTCTATTGGATTTTCTGATCTTGGATTATCAGAAGTAAAAATTACATATGAACTTAATTCAGAAACTAGATTCCCTATTAATGATCTTTTTTTTGTGTCTCTATCTCCACCACATCCAACAACTGTAATTAATCTTTGATCTATGGTTCTAATTTTATTTATAGTTTTTAATACATTTTCTAATGCATCAGGTGTATGAGCATAATCTACTATTACAGTTATTTTATTCTTTGTAATAAATGACTGAAGTCTTCCTTGAACATTTTCTAATTTACTGATGGCCTTTAATAATGAAATAGTTTCTAATTCATATATTTTACCTAATGAATAAATGGCTAAAATATTATATGCATTAAACTCACCTATTAGTTTAGTCCATATTTCGTTATTATCAATATTTAAAAGCATTCCATCAAGCTGAAGCTCTAGAATAGTTGAATTAAAATCTGATTTAGTTTTAATTCCATATGTATGTTTTTTCGATTTTGAATTCTGAATAATGTATTTTGCATTTCGATCATCATTATTTATCAATGCAAAGGATTTATTTGATAAAGAATCAAAGATTTTTTTCTTAGTGTTTCTGTAATTAGCAAAGGATTTATGGTAATCTATATGATCATGTGTTAAGTTTGTAAAAATTACTCCTTTAAAAAATAAACTTTCAGTCCTCTTTTGATCAATTCCATGAGATGATACTTCCATAAAACATATCTTGATATTGGATTTTATC
>Ga0206679_10003727_pt1 | contig 11561 bp, 6 predicted proteins | sample M110012015metaG_FD_155464 | JGI IMG/M metagenome (GOLD analysis project Ga0206679, IMG submission 155464) | Ammonia-oxidizing marine archaeal communities from Monterey Bay, California, United States - M1 100m 12015 | ecosystem: Environmental > Aquatic > Marine > Intertidal zone | place: USA... | reverse complement strand
GTTGAGAATATTTTTTCCGTCCAGGGTCTGAACTGTTGGTAATGCTGCTCCTGTGATCGCTGCGAACGTAGGAAGTAAATCAATGGTCGCGGCTAGCTCGTCGCACACGATTCCTGCGGGAATTCGCGCCGGCCACTTCATCACGCATGGCACGCGCTGACCGCCTTCGAAAGTGGTCATCTTTCCTTCGAACAACGGCAGAGCGCTTCCACCGTTTTCCTTCATAACCAACCACGGCCCGTTGTCCGAAGTGAAGATCACGAGGGTGTTTTCCTCGATGCCCAAGACTTTGAGATGATCCAAAACCCGACCGGTGTTGAAGTCAATTTCCTCGATCACGTCGCCATAAAGCCCGCGTTCGCTTTTTCCAACGAATTCGGGTGAAACATATAGCGGGATGTGCGGCATGGAATGGGCCAGATAGAGAAAGAACGGCTTCTCCTCCTTCACGCTTTTGGAAATAAATTGAATCCCCTCGTCCGTGAAGCGGCGCGTTATCGTCGTCTGATCCGCCGGAAATTCGATGCACTCCTCATCACGCATGAGCGGCACCTTGTTTTTCATAGATACCGGGTTACTCCCATTGCGCAACTTGCCGGCGAACGCTTCTTTCAAGGTTTCATGGCTCTGTCCTTCAAGAAACACGCAGTCGCCCGCGTATTTCATAGTGGACGCGGGAAACATGTCGTTGCTGTACGGAATGCCGTAGTAAGAATCGAAGCCCTGATTCGTCGGCAGATATTTCAGCTCGTCGCCGAGGTGCCATTTGCCCACGGCCGCGGTGTTGTAGCCCACGGACTTCAACATTTCCGCGATCGTCACGTGCTCGGGGGGGAGTCCGCCTTTGCCGCGGTCCGGGAACAATACACTGGGCACGCCCACGCGGTTCGGATAGCATCCTGTCAGTAGCGCGGCGCGCGAGGGTGAGCAAACCGAAGACGCCACCATGAAACTCGTGAACTTCATGCCTTCGGCGGCCATTTGGTCGACCCGCGGTGTTTTGATGTTGGGCGAGCCGAAGCAACCGAGGTCCTGATAGCCCTGATCATCGTTGAAGACAACCACGATATTGGGATGCTCCGCTTTCGCAACGGCCGCGGCGCATATCGAGGCCGCGGCGATCACGATTCCAACGTATGATTTTATTCCTCGCTTCATAGATTTACCTGCTTCTTCAATCATTCGGGGCCACACGACCGTTTTTAAAACATTCTTCGCCACAATTATTTCTTCTTCCTCTTCGCTTGCTCCTCTTTGTCCTTTTGCCTCGCCTTCTTCCTGGCTTCCCTTTTTTTCTGTTTATCAGTTAGCTCCGACGGTTCCGGCTTCTCCGTTGTATCGGTTCCGTCTGCGGGTTTTGCTTTTTCTTTTTTGGCCCTTTTTGCATCCTTGGGATCTACCGTTGAGAAGGTATCATCCAGCCTTTCCATCTCGGCTTGAAGCTGCGCGTGCATCTCTCCAACTTTTTGAGTGTACTCAGGGTTGCCGGCGAGGTTATCCAACTCCCACGGATCCTTTTTAATATTGTAAAGCTCAAACTCAGGGTGCTTCACAACACGGTCGATTTTTGCTCGGGCATCAGGATCTGTCTCGGCTTTTTCCTGCCATTCTCTCCATGCCTTGGCAAAAGTCTTCCCGCTTTTAGGAGCCATCATAACGTCGAGGTAGTAATCATTATCCTGCTTAGGGTTCCAGATCAGTTTGTACTCCTTATTGCGAATGGCTCTTTGCGTATAACCACCACCTTGATGAACCAGGTAAGCATGTTCACGATGGTCTGATGTTTCCCCATTCAAAACAGGATATAAGCTTTTGCCGTCCACGCGGGGAGTCGTTCCGCCGGCAATATCAACCAAGGTAGGGACGATATCACAATACATAGCAACTGCATCGGTAACGGCAGGCTTGATTTTCCCCGGCCAGCGAACCAGGCATAATGCCTTTGTCCCATAATCATAAATTGACCATTTGCCGTTGGGCATGGCGGTCCCCTGCTCGCTCAAAAAGATCAATACAGTATTATCATTAAGGTTCATCTCATCCAGCAACTGCATGGTCGCACCAACCTGATTATCCAAATCTTCGACCTCCGCCGCGTGCGTTGCCAGCGCTTGACGGGTAACAGGTTCATCAACCATATGAGGCGGAACGACGATCTTGTCTATCGGAAAATTAGATGCGTCCCCAATCGTCCACGGATGGTGCGCATGAACCGAAGCGACCACCACGCAAAAGGGTTTATCCTCGGCCTGAGAGTTTTGGATAAACTGTTTCACGCCGCTCAGCTCCCAAGTCGGAGCTTGCTCATTCGCGCCGACTGTAAACCCAGGAATCTTCTTAAACGCTGTTTTAGTCGTGAAATGGGTCTTTCCGGTCAAACCAACGTCGTACCCTAGCTCTCCCAGGTAATTGACCATGTTTTTATAGTCATCGCGCGGTTTATAGCCATTACCAAATACGCCGCTGGTCGGAGGCAGCAATCCCGTATAGAGCTCATGCCGCGTCGGCGAGCACTGTGCTGCTGCGCATGAGAAATTTTCAAAACGCACGCCCTGGGCAGCAAGCTTATCGATATTCGGTGTACGGGTATATAAGCCCGCATCAACGCAGCCGAAGCTTGACCAGCTGACATCGTCCGCTAATACAATTACAAAGTTCGGTTTTTCTTCCGCCAGGACAATGGACGGCAGTACGATCAGAGTGAAGATCAGTGCTTTCAGTACGTGTCGAAATCTCATGTCTGTTCCGGGTTGAAACTAATGGGGTGAGTTAAAACAGTTTTTCAATCTGGCTGCTGGTCAGTACCGAACCGCTCAACGGACATCGACCGTGCTTAGCTTGTGGGACTGGATGCGCGCGCTCAAGAGCGAACGCCACTGGTCGCCGTGTTTTGTTTATTGGTGTTTTCGTCTTCCGTCTCAGGCACTGGCTGTAGAGAGAACGCGTTCTCGATCACACGCACGATCGGCATGTGGATCGGTTTCTTGTCAAAGTGGAACGGATCCGCGCCGAAACCCGCAGGCTTATCCATGTTGATGATGTGCTTGACGAAGGTGTGCATGTCATTGATTGCAACCTCGTGCGCGGCCATCACTTTCGCTGCAGCGGCGTTGTACTTGATCTCCGAACCCTTCTCAAACACCTTGCTCGACGAAGCACGGATTGGCGTCGTGCTACCCCAAACCAACCTTGAATTGGGCGTTTTGGTCTTGAGCGCTTTGACCAGTGTGTCGAGATTCTTAACGTATTGCGTTTGAGGCGTATTGCGGACGCCACCGACGTGGATTGGTAGGACGCGGAACTGCTTCATGCCCGGAGCTCGGTGGACCAGATCACCCAAGCCGCAATTAAAGTGAATCAGGTCCCATGTAGGCCAATCTTTTTCTGCCACAGGTTTGCCATTGCGGTCGATCCGGCCCAGATGGCGATCCAACAAAGCGATCGTTGTGGTGGAGTCGGCGATCTCGTCCGGATTCCACATTGCGTAGACCACTTGGGCTTTGTCCTTGAGTACTTTGCCCAATTCGCGTGTGTGTTGTGAGTAGACGCTGTCGCCGATCACGAGGACGCGCGGCAGCGGCTTAGGGCTCCGACTGTTTATATTGGCTTGCGCAAAAACCGATCCGGCCATGAAGACAACGAGCAACAGCGATGAAATGAGTATCAATCGGGTCATGCTCAACTCCCCATCAACTGGCTCATGTTGCCCGTGCTGTCGGCGAACTTCTCCACCGGCACGTCCACGGCATTGAGCATCGAGACAAACAGGTTGGCCAACGGCACCTTCTTATCACCGATGAAGTCGTGTAATTGGCCGTGCTTGAAGCCAAGGTTGTTGCCGCCGGCCAGGTGGATTGGATAGTTTTTGGTACTGTGCGAAGCGTGCGGGTGAGCCGACCCCCAAAGCACGACGGTGTTGTCGAGCATGTTGCCATCACCCTCGGGCGTGTCGCGCAGGCGTTTGAGGAAGTAAGCATGTTGCTCGGCTCGCCAGCGATCCCACTGACCTGAGTAGTCGGCGGGGCGTTTGTGCGCGATGTCGTGCGTCGCGCCTTTGTAACCCAACACGTAGGTCGCGTAGTTCCACATCTCGGAGGTTGAAGACTGCTCGCTTTCAAGCATCAACGTCGCATAGCGTGTCGAATCGGTTACGAATGCGAGGTAGACCAGATCGTACAGACAGCGGATATACTCTTCAGCTTGGTTGTAGGCGACCTCCAGATTCAAGCCCTTTGTATCAACATCCGGCAGTGGCTCGTGCGTCCACTGGCTGGTGCGTTCCACGCGCTGCTCGATCGCGCGGATGGACTGAAGATACTCGTCCATCTTCTGTTGGTCTTCTTTGCCAAGCCGCCGGTTCATGCTGTTGCTGTGATCCATCATCAGGTCGAGGATACTCGCTTCGCGTTTGAGATTAGCGCGGACCTGTTCGACGCCCTTGCCCGAGTACGGATTAAACATCCGGTTGAAAATCTCCTGCGGTTTGTGCATCGACGGAATTGGCCGGCCTGGGCCGCGGTGCGAAAGCGTCTTGCTCGAGCCGTACGACCCAGTTCCGCCTTCGGTGCCCAAGACCAGCGAGCTGTACCGTGTCTTGTGGCCATGCATGTTTGCGGCGACCTGGTCGATGGAAATGCTGTTCGTCTTTTGCGTCTCGGTCATGTCCGCGCCGGTCGCAAACACGTCACCCGAGCTATGCCCGCCCATCTTCCACCCGCCCTCGTGGTCCAGTCCACGCAGGTAGGTCACGTAATCTTTAAGCTCTTTGAACGGCTGAGAAGATTTGTTGAACGTCAGCTCCCCGGCGTCTTTGCATGGCCACCAACTCCAGTCGTGATGCGGCGTTTTTTCGCCAGAGTTTTTTTGCCTGGGAATACCGCTGGCACCATTGGGCATGTAAGTGCCATAAGCGATATAGCCGATCATCATTCGTTTGGGCGTTTCGGTTTTCGCGACATTGGCGAGTGCACTGGTAGTGCCCATCGCATGAAGTGAAGGCAATGCAAGTGCGATGCCCGCGCCTTTGAGTAGGTCGCGTCGATTCAGATACCACGATTTCTGAGCCATCGTTTAATTACCTTTCGGGTGCTTACCCCTAAACAAGTCACTTTGACAAATCGAGACAATCAAATCTCGCATTCCATGTCGGTTGTCCCGAGTCTGTTCAACGATCTGCTGAACCGCGAAACGGTCACGGTAGTTTAGTTGGCGACCGATCGCATACGTTAACAGACGCCGGGCCACGTTCTCGACGATATCGTCCTTCCGGTTCTTCAGCAGATAACCCTTCAACTCATGCAAGCCGTTTACCTCCGGTCCGTGCGGCACAGTCGCGTCCGCGGGGATCTCAACAGTGTTGATCGTCGCCAGGTATTCTTGGTAGCCCGCCATGTCTGTGTGCTGGGTGGCTTGAAAGACGCTGACGCGCGTTCCTTCCTTGGGCACCTTTGGTTGATACCGGCCCACGGCGTTGTAGTGATCGAACGGGATACCCCATGGATCAAGTCGGAAATGGCAGTCGTTGCAACTTTCAACGGTTCGGTGCTTAGCAAGTAGCTCCGCAATGGTCAGCGCTTTCTCCGCAGACTCACCGGCTGAGTCAGAAAGAGCCGGGACTTCGGCGGGCGGGTCGGCAACTTCGTCGCCAAGAATCGCTTCGCGAAGCCAAACAGCGCGGTAGATCGGATGCGGAGCCGTTCCAGTACCATTGCCGATGAGCATCGAGCCTTGGGCTAGTAGCCCGCCAAGGTTATCCTCAGGCTTGATCGTTACCGGTCGAAGATTGACGCCTTCCACACCTTCTATTCCGTAGTGTGATGCAAGCCGCTGGTTGAGCATCGCAAAATTCGAATCGACGATGCTGAGCGCACTTTCGTTTCGTTTGATCAACTCGCCCACAAACGCCACCGTCTCTCGAATCATATAGTCGCGAACCGTCGGCAAGTACGGCATCTCGGTGCCCGCTCGTTCGCCGGCCGGTACGTAATACAAAAATCGCGGGAACAACTCTCGGTTGATCGGTACGGTCTTCATCTTCGCCAGACTGAGCCACTGCATCGTGAGGTTCTCGACAAACCTCTCGGAGCGTTCGTCGGTTAGCAAGCGCAAGACCTGTTGCTCAATCACCGCTGGGTTATCGAGCTGCTTCTCGGCTGCAAGTCGCAACAACTCCTCATCAGGCATGCTCGCCCAGAGAAAATACGACAACCGCGACGCCATTGCATAGTGCGTGTCCGTCGCCGAATCCGATTCGGTGTGATACAGGAACTGCGGGGAGATAAGTACCATCGCCAACGTCTCACGCATCGCCGCTTCCATCGTCTTCAAATCGGGCTTCACCATGTCATAGATCCTGGCGAACAGTTCGACCTCATCGTTTGAGACCGACCGGCGGTACGCGCGGGTCATGAACCGCTTGAGGACTTCGCAGACGTAAGCGTCGGGGTCGCTCTCACGCTTGGGCGAGTCAAACAGAATCGCGCTGTGGTGAGCTGGCGGCCAGACGTCAGTAATCGGCGCCTCAAACTCGACCCAGGAAAGCACGACACGTGGGAGCGCGATGTTGCGGAGGTTGCCGTAGCTGAACCGGTCGTTGAGCGAACCGTCGTCGTAGATGTTCTGCGGTGTGATCGTCATCTTGTCCGGTTGCTTTTTGCCTTTGACCACTCTGCCCGGCAGCGCGGGGAAGTTCTCGATCCGTCCGGTAAACTCGAAGGCCCTCGGCTCATCCGGATTGTTGGTCAGGTTGGCGACGCCGACCTCACGGACTTGGCGCGTCGAGCTATTGATGTTGATGTCGTTGCCCATGATCAGTCGCAGGGGAACTTGGTTGTAACCCGGTGGAAGGATCGCTGACGCATTGACACGAATCCGGAATTCGCCCGTCTTGGGAAAGCTCTTGAGCCCTATGCCGTAAGCTGCAGAGTGTCGTCGGTTACCGAACACTCCGATCTCATCCAGCGCCATCCCGCGGTCCAATCCGTGCTTGAGCCATTCCCTGCGTGTCTTGTGTACCGTCGGCTCGCCCGCGTCAACGATCGCACTGGCCATCGCCCGCCGCGACACTTCCAGGAAGCGGTCAACTTGTTCCGGCCCCATTCGCATCAACTCGGCGGTGTTGTTGAATTCGTATGGCTTGACCGGATCTCTTGGCAAGTCCTCGATTACATCCAGCTCAAACCCAAGCAAGTCATTCAGCGTATTCTGGTACTCGATATTGGTCAGCCGTCGTGTGTTCGGTTCAGCGTGTTCCGCGTTGGCTTTCGTTATATAATCCCGCATGCCCGATTCGATCCACTTCGTTACCGCTTTGACGTCTGCGGCCTTGGGCTGTGGTTCTGTGGCCGGTGGCATTTCGCCAACTTGGAGCATGTCCAGAATCGACTCCCACTTGTCCAACTCCTGGCCAAGTGACATATCGCCGTTGAGCGCGTGCACTGTGATCTCGCCTTTGCTTTTCTCTGCGCCATGGCAGCGCACACAGTGCGCCTTGAAGAACGGTGCGACAACAGTCTTGAATCCCTCGACCCCATCGGAAACCGATTCGTCTGCCGCAACCTGCGCGACACCTTCCTGCGCCGCAGCGATGGAAAGCGGCTCACCGGAAAACCATGTGGGCAGCCAAACTAACAGCCCCAATGCACCGACTACCATTGCAAAAATTAAGGGTCTAAGTCGAATCACACTTCTCCTACGTTGTGATATTTATTTGGTTTCACTTCGGTTCTTCTTGGTGTTCTCGGGTCTTTCATGATCTATAAAATCACCTTTTTTTCTAGACTCAAAAAGGCTTCTATGGCGTTAACGGGTTCATGGTGCGAAATTGACTAGCCGAAAATCTTGACGACTTTCGCTACTATACCTTGTGACTATCTATCCGAGTTATTCTGATTGTTTGATTTGGCTTTTTCGCGAGCTTTTTTGCGTGCTTCGCGTTTCGCTTTTTTTCCCGATTTGTCGTCGGTAATTGGGTCATCGGTAACTCCAAGGTCGTTCTTAAGCGCCTCCGGCACCGTTACCGTCTTACCCTTGATTTCGAGTTGTTTCACGACTTCAATCTGTTTGTCGATCTGGCCGGGCAGAGCGGCGTTCCCTCCGGGAATGAACTCTCCAAAAGGACGGCCAATGGCTTCAAGATCCTGCTGCATAAGATTGCGCATATCATTAAGGCGAAAGGCCTGATTGTCGTGATAGGCGAGGTTGCTCATTTCTTTTGGATCCCTCCTCAGGTGATAGAGTTGATCTTCTTCAAAGAAACCGGGGCGGTCTGCTCCTCGGACTCCGATTCCCAGGCGTCCAATGTAGGACATGGCTTTGGGTAAATTTTTCGGGGCGGCTTTCTTAATCGCAGCGATTTGTTCTTCGGTGTGGCGAACAGCAATGTACGACCAATCTTTCGTGACTGTCGCCCGTGCAGATCCCATTTCAAGATAGAGATGATCCCGCCAGTTATCAGCTTGTCCGATTTCGAAAAGAGGGGTGAGACTCTGGCCATCGATCCGGTAAGCATTCGGCTTTTCCACTTGGCCCAAGTCGAAAAAAGTAGGCACGAGGTCGATGTTCTGGACCAGTTCTTCACACACCTGCCCAGAGGGGATTCCGTTTGGCCAACGCATGATCATCGGGACTTGGCAACTTCCGTGTGAAAAGACAGATGCTTTGCCATCGCGACCGTGATCCGGCGCAAAAATCACCAGAGTGTTGTCATCGATTCCGAGTTCCTTCAGCTTCCGGAAAATTGCCCCTACCGAATCATCGATCCACGCTTCGCCGGCCACATGGCTTTCGGGGTCAAAACCTTTTTCGGTGATTGTTTTGAGCAGCTCTTCGCGAGGTGTCATGACCTCTGGCAGGCTTTCAACTTCCCCTTCTCCAGTGATAAGCCGGTGATCCATGGACTTACGCCATGACTTATCCGGCCCATGCAAAAGAGTACTGCAAAGGTGGAGGTAAAAGGGGGCGTCCTTGTTCTCTTCAATGAATTCCAGTGCCGCCACCGTCGTCCATTCAGGGTTGTGCGAGGAATAGGGCTGATGAATATTCTCTGGGTAGACGTTCTTTGCCCACGAAAACCCCAGCGTTCCTAGGTAACGACGCATCCAGCGTTCGTTGTGCTTGAACTGAGCCGAAGTTTCAGCCCCGGGACTCGCGTCTTTGGGAATGTTGATCCATTTGTTTTTGCCTTTGTAGAACTCCGGGAAATCCAGGTCGGACGTGAGATGGAATTTCCCGACAAACCCAGTGGTGTAACCAGCTTCACGGAGAACATTTCCAACATTCATGTTGTCGCGTTCCAGTGCGACATTGAAATTGGGAAGCCCCTGATTCTCTTTGCCGCCGACCGCCGCGGCGTAACGTTTACTATATGAGTTTCCGGCAAATCGACCGGTTAGGAAGCTGTATCGAGAAGGAGTACAAACCGAGCTGCTGACATAAGCGCGAGTGAACTTCATCCCTTCCTCTGCCATTCGATCAAGATTGGGCGTGTAGGTATCGCCCCCAAAGGCAGCGATGCTTGATGGGTTCTGATCGTCAATCAGAAACATGATGATATTGGGGCGCTCCGCGCGAGCGAATGTGCCCACCATTGCCGACAAACAGAAAATCGAAACTGAGATAACAGCTTTCATACTAAGACTTTTGTAGAATGGGGTAAGATTTAAAAAGAATAGCGTGTGCCGTGGAATGCGGTTCCGTTAGAGCGGATCACTTCGCTGAGTCTGGGGGTTGGCTTTTTTGCTTTCCCATACGTTTTTTGAGGCGTGCGGCTTTCTTTTCTTCCTTTGACATCTTTTTGGCTGGTGCAGCTGCACTGGGACTCCAGCGTTTTTCCTGCTTGCTTACCGGTTCCGCCATCTCATCGAGCCATGCATTGTATTTTGCTTTGAGCTCGGAAACCACTTTGGGATGCTTGGCAGCAAGGTCAGTCGTCTCGCTGAGATCTTTTCCGAGGTCGAAGAGTTCAACACGATTTTTTTGAGCGACTAATTTCCAATTCCCGGAACGAATGGCCCACTTTCCATTGGCACCCGCAGAACTCCAGTACAGTTCGTTGTGGAGTTGGTCAGTTTTACCTTTGAGGGCGGGCAGGATACTTTTACCGTCCAACGGTTTGTCTTTTGGCATGGGAAGTCCAGCAGCGTCGAGAGCCGTGGCAAACAAATCAGTCGACCACATGGGAACGTCGCACTTATTGCCGCCAGGTAATTGATTCGGCCACGACACGATGAACGGGACATGGATTCCGCCCTCGTAGTCCATTTGCTTGAATCCGCGGAGCGGGGCATTGTTGGCTTTCATAGCGCCCGATCCGCCATTGTCTGTGAGAAAAATGAGTAGTGTGTTGTCAAAAATTTTATTCTTCTTTAACGAGTTCACAATCTCGCCCACTCCCATATCGAGATGCTTGATCATCGCCATGAGGGTGTCGCGTGTTTCGTCTCCGGTAACTTTTTTGATGTCTTCTTGAGGGGCCTCTGGTGGAGCGTGCACTGCATTGTAAGCGACATAGAGAAAGAATGGTTCGTCTTTGTGACGGTTGATAAAACCGACCGCTTCCTCAGTGATGCGAGTGGTGAGATAGCCTTCTTCTTTGATCGGTTTGAGGCCACGATAAATGGGGTGATTCATATCTGTGTGGTCAAAATAAGGATGCGCCCCGCGTCCCATGAAGCCATAGAACTGGTCGAACCCGCGATTCATGGCATGGTATTCTTCCGTTAGCCCAAGATGCCACTTGCCAATTGCTCCAGAGACGTAACCGGCTGGCTTGAGTCGCTGTGGAATAAACACTTCATCAAGCGGAACACCCGAGCCGCCCTCCCCTGCGGTGTAGATTCCAAACCGTTGCTGATAACGACCAGTCATGAGCCCTGCACGAGTCGTGGAACACACGTGTCCACTGGTATAGCCTTGAGTACAGACGACGGAGGAATTTGCGAGGGCATCGATGTTTGGTGTGCTGACCTCTGGCGGGGAGTGTGGATTGTAACTGACATCGGCATAGCCTTGGTCATCTGTGAGGATGATGACGATGTTCGGTTTCTCTTCCGCCAAGCCGATAGAGTACGTCCCAATCAAGCTGATGGTCAGTGCAAGCTGTAAATACTGAAGCTTCATGGTTACTTTTCAGTTTTCGTCTAAATTAAATGGATGAAATGAGTTTTTCATTTGTTCGTCAGAGTGCCCTAAGCGATAGAGGTTTTCCGGATTGCGTTGTAACTTTCTCATCCCGTTTTCGTTTTTGCTTACTTTTTTCTTTTCCATGGGTGATGCTACGGATATAGGCTTCTGTTTCACGTTCATTGAGGCTGTCAGACTTGTCACGGTCGGCTCGTTTGAAGATGTTTTTTAGATGATTGCCACTTGGGCAAATCAAGCCAAACTCTTGGATGTCGAGCATGCTGTCTCTATTTTGGTCCGCTTGGATGAACCAAGCATTTGGTGATTTTCGTGAAATTTTCCACCATGAAACCTTGCCGAGTGCTGCGGCAAATTCGGTCTTGTCGAGTGCACCGTCACTATCTTTGTCGGCTTTGCGAAACGAGTCCGGACCGTGTTTT
>Ga0206679_10003726_pt1 | contig 11561 bp, 12 predicted proteins | sample M110012015metaG_FD_155464 | JGI IMG/M metagenome (GOLD analysis project Ga0206679, IMG submission 155464) | Ammonia-oxidizing marine archaeal communities from Monterey Bay, California, United States - M1 100m 12015 | ecosystem: Environmental > Aquatic > Marine > Intertidal zone | place: USA... | reverse complement strand
TTTTGGACTAATTACCTTGGCTTCTTTCAGCGCCTCTGCGTATGCAATAGACCCTTTTATATCTACTTCATAAAGTTTTTTGTCAATATCTATAGAAGCAGTGTAAGACTGGGTTAAGCTACTAGCCCCTTCTCCAAATCTCCCACCCCACAAAGGGTTTGTTTTATCTTTGTTCTTTGTCATGACCTGCTTTCGTGGAAAACTTAAGTTCTTTGAGTTTTCCTCCTTACAATTACATCTTAATATTTATAAATATCAGATTTAAAAGGTCCTTCTTCAGGAACGTTTATATAATCAGCCTGTTCTGAAGATAATTTTGTCATTACTCCTCCAAAACCTTCTACCATATATGAAGCAACTTCCTCATCTAGTTTTTTAGGAAGTACCTCAACTTTGATCAGCTCTTTTTTTGTATCTTCATCATTTACTTGGGCAAACTTCTGTTCATACAAATACATTTGAGCTAAGACTTGGTTTGCAAAAGACCCATCCATTATTCTTGAGGGGTGACCGGTTGCATTTCCTAGATTAACCAATCTTCCTTCAGAAAGGAGAATCAAATAATCTTCACTATCTTGATTGGGTGATCCGTCTGCTTTGGTGTCTCTGAAGATTTTATGAACCTGAGGTTTCACTTCTTCCCAAGCCCATTCTTCTCTCATGAATTGAGTGTCTATCTCAGTATCAAAATGGCCTATGTTACAGACCACAGCTCCTCTCTTTAGAGCTTTTAACATATGCTTATCACAAACTTTATAATTTCCTGTAGTTGTCACAATTAAATCGGTGTCTTCCAATAGGTCTTTGTTTATAGACTTTTCATCATTATTGTTTAAACCATCTATATAGGGTGAAACTACTTCATACCCATCCATACAAGCCTGCATTGCACATATGGGGTCAATTTCGGTAACACGGACAACCATTCCCTCCTGCTTTAAGCTTTGGGCCGAGCCTTTACCAACATCACCGTATCCAATGACTAGAGCTTTTCTTCCAGCTAAGAACATATCTGTTCCTCTTTTAATCCCATCATTAAGGCTATGTCTAGTACCGTACTTATTATCATTTTTAGATTTAGTAACAGAGTCATTAACGTTTATAGCAGGAACTTTTAACTCACCTTTTTCTATCATTTCATTAAGTCTAACAACGCCAGTGGTTGTTTCTTCGGTTATGCCGTGAATGCTTTCTAATATCTCAGGATATTTCTCATGCGCCATCGCCGTTAAGTCTCCTCCGTCATCTAGAATCATATTTGCATCCCAAGGCTTGCCTTCAGATAATATTGTTTGTTCGATACACCAGTTAAATTCTTCTTCTGTCTGACCTTTCCATGCAAAAACAGGTACTCCAGATTCTGCTATCGCTGCCGCCGCATGGTCTTGCGTTGAAAAAATATTACAACCCGACCATCTTACCTCTGCTCCTAAAGCAGTTAGTGTTTCTATAAGGACTGCTGTTTGAATAGTCATATGAATGCAGCCAAGAATTTTCGCACCTTTTAACGGTTGTTCTGCCGCATATCTTTCTCTTAATTTCATCAATGCAGGCATTTCAGATTGTGCAATTATAATTTCTTTTCTGCCCCATTCAGCAAGAGAAATGTCGGAAACTTTATAATCATTAGTACTCATAATTTTATCCTTTTAGAGCCTCAGCCTTATCTGTCCTTTCCCAAGTAAAAGCACTTTCTTCCCTTCCAAAATGCCCATAAGCAGCAGTGGCTTGATATATTGGTCTTTTAAGATCAAGCATATCAATAAGCTGTCTTGGTCTTAAATCAAAATGTTCTCTGATTAAATCTGAAATCCTACTTTCATCAATTGTAGAAGTGCCGAAAGTATTAACACTTATGGACGTAGGCTCCGCTACACCAATAGCATATGAAACTTGTATCTCACATTTATCAGCTAAACCCGCAGCAACAATATTTTTTGCAACGTACCTACCTGCATAAGCAGCTGATCTATCAACCTTTGACGGATCTTTTCCAGAAAAGGCACCCCCTCCATGCCTGGCCATTCCGCCATACGTATCAACTATTATTTTTCTTCCAGTTAGACCGCAATCTCCAACTGGCCCTCCAATCTCAAATTTTCCAGTAGGATTTATATAATATTTGGTATTTGCATTAAGCCAATTAGAAGGAAGAATGGGTTTAACTATTTCTTCCATAACGCCTTCTTTTAAATCTTCTTGAGAGACATCAGGATCATGTTGAGTTGATAAAACAACTGCAGAAATTGACTCAGGTTTACCATCATCTCCATACACAAAGCTTACTTGGCTTTTAGCGTCTGGTCTTAACCACGAAAGTTTCCCAGATTTTCTAATAAAGGCCTGCTGTTCAACAAGTCTATGAGAATAAGTGATAGGAGCAGGCATTAAGACTTCAGTTTCATTTGTTGCGTAACCAAACATTAGCCCTTGATCTCCAGCACCTTGCTCTAAGTCTTCTCCTTCCCCTTCGTTTACACCTTGAGCAATATCTTGAGATTGTTTTCCAATTGCATTTACAACCTCACAAGTATTCCCATCACATCCAACTTCTAGACTGTTGTAGCCTATATCTAATATAACTTTTCTAGTTAAGCCTTCTAAATCAGGATCTGATGCGCTTGTTATCTCACCTGCAAGAACAACTAAGTTATCTTTAACCAGAGTTTCACAGGCAACCCTAGAGTTAGGGTCATCTTTTAGCATTGCATCCAATACTGCATCAGAAATCTGATCAGCCATCTTGTCAGGATGCCCTTCTGAAACAGATTCAGACGTAAATAATTTATATTCAGACATATTTATTCATTCCTTTAAGGAAAAGGCGCGTATTTTACACATAATCAAGTTGAATTAGCCATTTTTTGGCAATATATAAGCATTGACTATATACAGGCAAAAAGTTTTCAGCGAAAATACGAATTACTAACAAATGGCTACAAAAAACACTGATTTAGCTAATATTCTAAGAGTATTAGCAATGGATGCGGTAGAAGAAGCTAAAAGCGGCCATCCTGGGATGCCTATGGGTATGGCTGATATAGCCGAAGTCCTTTGGAGAAAACACCTAATTCATAATCCCAATAATCCTGACTGGCCTAATAGAGATAGGTTTATATTGTCTAATGGTCATGGGTCAATGCTCATATACTCTTTGCTTCATTTATCAGGATATGATCTAAGTTTAGATGAGTTAAGGAACTTTAGACAATTAGGGTCAAAAACTCCTGGCCATCCTGAATACGGAATTACACCCGGTGTTGAAACAACCACTGGACCTTTAGGCCAAGGTATTTCTAATGCAGTTGGAATGGCTATTGCTGAAAAGATACTTGCAGAGAAATTTAATACCTCAGAACATAATCTGGTAGACCACATGACCTACGTATTTACAGGCGATGGTTGTTTAATGGAAGGAATATCTCATGAAGCTTGCTCTTTGGCCGGCACTTTGGGCTTAGGAAAGTTAATCCTTATTTATGACGATAACGGTATTTCTATAGACGGTAATGTAAAAGGCTGGTTTACCGAAGACATCCCTGAGAGATTTAAATCTTATGGATGGCAAGTTATACCAGCAGTTGATGGTCACAATGCCGATGATATTGATAAGGCAATAAAAACTGCTAAAGCAGACGCCGACAAGCCAACCATAATTTGTTGCAAAACCATTATTGGCAAGGGGTCACCTAAAAAAGAAGGGTCAGCTTCTGTTCATGGATCTGCTTTGGGTGAGGAAGAAATTAAAAACACAAGAGATAGTTTGGGTTGGCAGCATGAAGCTTTCAATATACCTAAAGAAATATACTCAGAATGGGATGCTTCTGACAAAGGGCAAGCATCAGAAGATAAATGGAATAAGACTTTCCGAGACTATGAATCTAAGAACCCTGATTTAGCTAAGGAATTCTCACGAAGAATGGCAGCAGATTTACCTGAAGGCATTGAAGAAGCTATATATAAATATATAGATGAAGTGCAAAAAGAAGAGCCCAATATAGCAACAAGAACTTCTTCTCAAAGAGTTATAAATGTTTTAGGTCCACTTATTCCTGAATTAGTTGGAGGTTCAGCGGATCTAACAGGCTCAAATAATACAAATTGGGAAGGAACACATGAGATAGAACATGGTGATTTTTCTGGAAATTACATAAATTACGGGGTTAGAGAGTTTGCCATGACTGGAATAATGAATGGTTTAATTCTTCATGGCGGCATTAAACCTTATAGCGGAACTTTCTTGACCTTTCTGGACTATGCTAGAAATGCTGTCAGGATGGCTGCTCTGATGGATATACCTACGATATTGGTATATTCTCATGACTCAATAGGTGTAGGGGAAGATGGACCAACTCATCAACCAATTGAACATCTTACAAGCCTAAGGACTACTCCAAATTTGGAAACTTGGAGGCCTTGTGACACCTCTGAAACAGCTATCTCTTGGTTGTCTGCAATAACAAGTTTATCGAAGCCTACAGCATTGATACTTTCAAGACAGAACTTGCCAACATTTTCTAGAAATGACTCACAAATAAAATCAATTTCTAAAGGTGCTTATATTCTCCATGAGCCCGAATCAGAACCAGAGCTGATTCTAATTGCAACTGGCTCAGAAGTTAAACTTGCTATGGAAGTTGCAGAAGAGCTTAAAGGCAAGAAAAATATAAGGGTAGTTTCTATGCCTTGTTCAGAAAGATTTGATGAACAGGCTGATGGATATAAGGCTTCTGTTTTGGGAAATGGAATTAAAAGAGTTGCCATAGAAGCTTCTCATGTTGATTGGTGGAGAAAATACGTAGGCCTTGAAGGAGAAGTTATTGGAATGACCTCCTTCGGGGAGTCCGCGCCTGGAAATGATCTCTTTGAGCATTTTGGGTTGACCAAAGAGAAGATCATAAAAACTTTAGGGTTATAAATCTCATGAAATTTCTTGGATTGAACGATTTTCAATTTAAAGATCAACGTGTTCTGCTCCGTTTAGATTTAAATGCACCGATAAAAGATGGAGCAGTAACTAATGATGAAAGGTTGGTAAGATCTCTACCAACTATAAATCATATATTAAAAAATGAAGGCAAGCTTATAGTGATCAGTCACTTGGGCAGACCTAAAGAGAATGGCGAACTACAGCCTGATTTTTCTTTATCTCCTGTTGTTAAGCGATTAGAGCAGCTATTGAATAGATCTATTAATCTGATTACTGATATAAATAACATTCCTTCAATTGAAACAGGTGAGATGATTATTTTAGAGAATGTAAGGTTCTTAGAAGGAGAGAAATCTAATGACCCTGAATTATCTAAGAAGTTAGCTAATATTGCTGATATTTTTGTTATGGATGCTTTTGCAACTTCTCATAGAGCGCACTCTTCTACGACAGGAGTAATAGAGTTTAGCGAGAAAGCTTGTGCTGGTTTTTTATTAGAAGAAGAAATAAATGCGTTATCAAAGCTAACTCTCAAGAATAAAGGTAGCTCTTTAGCTGTATTAGGAGGGGCGAAAATTTCTACCAAATTGGATTTGATTAATTCTTTGTGTGACAAGATGGATACTGTTATTTTGGGTGGGGGAATAGCAAATACTTGTTTATTGGCTCAAGGATTTCCTGTTGGCGATTCATTAGTGGAAGAAAGTAAGCTTAAAGAAGCTTTAGAGCTATCTAAAAAAAGTAACGTAATTATTCCGAGGATGGTAGTTACAGCGAAGAATCAACAAAAAGAAGGCTCTGTAAAACATGTTGACCGTGTTGAAGAAGGTGAATCTATTTTTGATATAGCGCCAGAAAGTTTTAAAGAGCACCAGGATATATTTGATGCAGCTAAAACAATCTTATGGAATGGACCCATGGGCCTTTTTGAAGAAAGCGCTTTTTCTGAAGGAACTGTTCAGATGGCTAAGATGATTGTTTCGTCTAAGGGGTTTTCAGTTGCTGGTGGAGGAGATACTATATCTGCAGCTTCAAAAGCTGGTGTATTGGACAAGCTTGATTATGTTTCAACAGCTGGAGGAGCTTTTTTAGAATTTATAGAAGGAAGAAGGCTCCCTTCCTTAGAAGCTTTGCAGTTAAAGCTAGTAAAATAAAATCTTAGGAGAAGAAAATGAGTGATTTAAATAACATTGAAGAAATAGCTAACTATATCGTTGCAGACGGAAAGGGTATTTTGGCCGCTGATGAAAGTAACCCCACTTGTGGAAAACGTTTTGATTCTATTGGGGTAGAGTCAAATGAAGAAAACAGAAGAGATTATCGCGAGATGTTATTTAGGTCGGAAGGCATGAAGGGCAATATAGGCGGAGTTATATTGTTTGATGAAACCATCCGTCAAAAAGCTGAGGATGGCACTCCTTTGGTAAACGTAATTCTAGATCAAGGGGCGTTACCTGGCATAAAAGTGGATCAAGGTTTAAAACCAATTGGAGACTCCGAGGAATCATTAACTCAAGGCCTTGAAGGTTTAGATGAAAGACTAAAGGAGTATTATTCTTTAGGGGCAAAATTTACTAAATGGAGGGCGGTAATAAGAGTTGGCGACTCACTTCCTTCTGAAGAGGCTGTTACTAGTAACATGAACGCCCTTGCTGAATACGCGAAGCTGGTTCAAGAAAATAATATGGTGCCCATGGTAGAGCCGGAAGTATTGATGGATGGAAATCACTCAATTGATCAATGTTTCGAAGCGACCTCAAGAAGTCTGGAATGTCTTTTCAGGCTTCTTAATGAAAAGGGAGTTAATATCAAAGGGACCATTTTAAAACCAAATATGGTAACTTCAGGATCAGAGTCTTCTAATAAAGCTGACATTGATAAGGTTGCCTACCAGACCATCCGATGCTTGAAAATACATGTTCCGGATGATCTTCCAGGAGTAACTTTCTTATCTGGAGGTCAATCAGACTTAGATTCAACGGCCCACCTAGATGCTATGAATAGAATTGGAGGTTTTGCCTGGAAATTGAGTTTCTCTTACGGTAGAGCTTTACAACAGCCCGCACTAAAAGCTTGGATGGGAAAGAAAGAGAATGCTTCATTGGCTCAGAAAGCTCTTTCTCATAGAGCTCATATGAACAGGCTTGCTTCTGAAGGAGTATGGAGCGATTCATTAGAAAGTTAAATATTAATTGAAACTTTTAGTTCAAAGAGTCTCGCAAGCTAGTGTAGAAATTCAGAACGAGACTGTCGCTAGTATTTCTAGTGGCATTCTGGTTTTTGTAGGATTTGATCCTTCAGATTCAAATAAAGAGATAGATAGACTTACAAAAAAGCTACTGAATTATAAGATTTTTAATAATAGCGACGAAAGAGTAGCTCTTAGCGTTCTAGAAGCTGAAGCAGAAATATTACTAGTTCCCCAGGTTACTCTTTCAGTTAGCACCAATAAAGGTCTTAAGCCAAGTTTTTCTAGAGCAGCTAATCCAGAAAGAGGATTCGAGTTATTTAAAACTTTTAAAAGTCATCTTGAAACCAGCTACTCTAAACTTCAGACTGGAAAGTTTGGTGCCTATATGTCCGTAAGTTTAACCAATGAAGGACCCATAACTTATTGGTTTGAAGCTTGACTAGTTTTTATTTTTAACAAACAGCCTAGCCATCAGTAAGCCGCCTTCAAATAATAACCAGGCCGGTATTGCAAGTAAGGTTTGCGATATCACATCTGGCGGAGTTATAAGCATACCGACTGTAAAACAACCTATTATTACATAAGGTCTTTTAGCGCTAAGGCTTTCGGGTGATGAGACGCCACTCCATATTAACAAGAATATAAAGACAGGAATCTCAAAAGCAAATGAAAAGGCAAACATCATACTTAATACAAAATCTAAGTATCTACTGATATCTGTCATTACCAAAATACCTTCAGGAGCGGAGCTAGTAAAAAAACTAAAAACTAATGGCAAAACGAGAAAGTAAGTAAATATAATTCCTGCATAGAAGAGCAGTAAGCTAGACAGCATTACCAAGAAGCTTAGACTTTTTTCGTTTTGGTACATCCCTGGTGCAATAAATTTCCAGATTTGATTCAAGGAATAAGGCATGGACACTAATAAAGAAACGAAGAAAGTAAGTTTAAGGGGCGTTAAAAAAGGTGATGCTACCTCAGTAGCTATCATTGAAGAGTTTTCTGGAAGAAATTTTTGTAAAGGTTCAGCTAAGAATTGGTAAATCTCATTTGTAAAATAAATAAAACATAAAAAACAGAAAATTATCGCTACAAAAGATTTTATAAGCCTAGACCTTAGCTCTATCAAGTGACTAGTAAGAGTGCTTTCTTGCATTTCTACCTTTTATTTTTTAGTTTTCTCTAGCTCTTCCAAGACATCTTCATTTCTAGAGTCTTGATAGATTTCATTTAAACCAAAAGTTTCCCAGGCCTCTTGTCTTATTTGTTTAATTTTTTTTCTAAACCACAATATAGATTGCGTTGCAGATTTAACTGCTTCAGGAATTTTTTGCGGACCTAGTACTATCAATCCTATGAAAACTATAAGAAGTAGTTCGGTGAAGCTAATACCAAACATGTATTATTTATCTTCTTTATCTTCTTCCATAGTCTTTCTAAAACTTTTAATAGTATTAGCAAAGTCAGACCCGAGACTTTTAATTCTTTTGGTGCCTCCAAAGATTAATAAAACTAATAAAACAATGACACCAATTACTATTATTTCTTGAAAGCCTGGCATTTTTTTCTCCTACTTTATTACTCTATATCTCTAGATGATTTCTCATCTAAGCCAGAAATATCAAATCTATCCTCTAATTCTTTCAGTATCTCTTCTATTCTGATGCCTTCAGAAGATAACAACACAATTGTATGAAACCATAAATCAGCTGTTTCATGTATAACTTTTTTCTTTTTAGTTAAGTCTTCTTTTGATGCAGCCTCTATAAGCTCTAAAGCTTCTTCAAAAATCTTTTCATTGATCTTTTTTGTTCCATCTTCGAGTAAAGATTTAACGTATGAATTTTCTCGACTTGATGATTTTCTTTTTTCAATCAACTTAGCCAATTTAAATAGAATTTCTTTATCCATAATCTCAAGATAATAAAAAACCAAATGCAGCTATTGCAACACCCAAAATAATGATATTAAAAAACCTTTTTTCATTAGACAATTTATTAAGCAATTCCCGGTGCCTTTCTTCACTTTCTTTTTGGTACATCTCAATTTTGCCTATTTGCTCAACTGCAGTTTCAGCAATTTCAGGAATTTTTCTGGCTTTTTCTATCCAGCTTAATGAGTTCTGTTTTGCCCATTCAGTTATTTTTTTTGGATCATATCGTTCCGAAATCCAATTCTTCAGGAAGGGATTGGCTAAGGACCAGAAATCTAAAGAAGGATAAAGCTGCTTGCCTAGACCTTCAATATTGATCAATGTCTTTTGAAGTAACATAAGAGAAGGTTGCATGCTTAGATTGAACCTTCTTGCAGAATCAAAAATAAATAGAAGCATTTCTCCAAAGTTAATTTTTTCTAAAGGCTGATCAAAGATTGGCTCACACGCTGCCCTTATAGTGTTTTCTAATTCATTCTGTCGAGTAGATGCGTCAACCCATTTAGCTTCAATCAATATGTTTGCAACTTCTTTAAAATTTCTTGCAATTACAGCAACCAACATCCTTCCAATTTGAAATTGCTCTTCTTCACTTAAGGTACCTACGATTGCGTAATCAACTGCTACGTAAGAAGGACTTTCAGGGTTTTCGGCGTTAATGAAGATATTTCCTGGGTGCATGTCCGCATGAAAAAAATTATCTATAAATACTTGTTTAAGAAAAATCTCTACACCTCGTTCTGCTAGTAGCTTGAAATCTACTCCCAATTCCTTTAAAGCTTCAACGTTATCCACAGGTATGCCTTCAATTCTTTCCATTACAAGAATATTCTCAGAACTTAAATCTATATAAGCTTCAGGCACATAAAGTAAATTATTATTTTCAAAGTTTCTTTTGGTTTGTTTTATATTTGAAGCTTCAACCTTCATGTTTAGTTCAGTAAGAATGACAGACTCATATTCCGAAACCAGTTTTAGAAGCTGGAGTCTTTTTGCGTCCTTTGATTTTTTTTCAACGTATTCAGCTAATCTTTTCATCAAGGATATGTCCCTTTCTATAACCTTCTTTATACCTGGCCTAACAACTTTAATAGCTACAGGATCACCCCCATCTATTAGATTTGCAGAATAAACTTGAGCTATAGAGGCCGCAGCTATAGGTTGATTATCAAAATTAGAAAAGGTATCACCAATTAAAGATCCCATTTCCTTTTCTATTAGTGAAGTAGCTTGATCTGTTGGAAAGGGAGGGAGGTCATCTTGCAAAGATTTAAGCGTTTTAGCTATATCTGAAGGTATAGCGTCAGGTCTAGTAGAAAGTAATTGGCCAAATTTTATAAAAATAGGTCCTGATTCTTCTAAAGCTTTCTTTAGTCTATTGCCTCTCTCTTCTTTTGAAGAATATAACTTCCAGGGTGAAATTAGGAAAAATAATTTTAGCAGCTTGGGTTTATTAAAAGCATCAATATCAACGTCTATTCTTGCTTTAAGAAAAATATGCAAGATTTTTATAAAACGAAAGAGGTCTTTAAGCATCTACCATTCCTTTTTTCCCGGAGTGAATTGCTACAACCCCATTAGTTAGGTCATCAAAGTTACAGTTAGAGAAACCAGCTGATTCCATTAAGTCTTTAAGTTCTTCTTGCGCGGGGTGCATTCTTATTGATTCAGCTAGATATCTGTAACTATCTTCGCTTTGCGCTACAAATTCTCCTATCTTTGGGATAACTTCAAAAGAAAAGATGTCATATAACTCTCTAAAGAATTCATTGCTTGGCCTAGAGAACTCTAAGATCATTAACTTTCCTCCAGGTTTTAAGGAAGAGAGTATTGATTCTAGTGCTGCTTTTTTGTCGGTAACATTTCTAAGACCAAATGCTATAGTAATTAGATCAAAGGTATTATCTTTAAAGGGTAAATATTGAGCATCAATTTGGGCAATTTGGATGTCTTCTACTCCCTCATCTATAAGCCTATTTCTGCCTTCTTTCAGCATTGACCAGTTTATATCTGACAAAATTATAGATCCTTTATCTGAGATCTTGCTTCTCATCAATTTGACCATGTCGCCAGTTCCCCCAGCTAGATCTAAAACTGTAAAATCCTCCCTTAAACCAGATGTCTCAACTGCAATCTTCTTCCATAACCTATGAATACCAAAAGACATTAAGTCATTCATCAAATCGTAGTTTTGTGCAACTGAATCAAAGACACCTCCGACTAAGTCGGCTTTATCTTTTTCGTTTACTTGCCTGAATCCAAAGCTAGTTTGTTTAGAATTTTTACTTGTCATAATTAAGGGGCTGAGTATTCTACTCTAAATAGTTCTCAATCTAAGGATCTATTGGAAAGAATTCTATCTATTGAGGCTATGTAAGTGTCTATTCTTCTTTTAGCTCCTTGTATTTGCTTTTCGGAGGCGTTGGATAAAATACCTGAAATGATCTTAATGCCAACTTGTTCATTATTCTTACGTTTTAATTGAAATTCTTCATCACCTAAGTTTT
>Ga0206679_10003724_pt1 | contig 11565 bp, 10 predicted proteins | sample M110012015metaG_FD_155464 | JGI IMG/M metagenome (GOLD analysis project Ga0206679, IMG submission 155464) | Ammonia-oxidizing marine archaeal communities from Monterey Bay, California, United States - M1 100m 12015 | ecosystem: Environmental > Aquatic > Marine > Intertidal zone | place: USA... | reverse complement strand
AATTATTGAGATAATTGCTACTGCTAAAATCATGGCTGCAATTGTACCGAATTCTGGAACTACTAACCCGTCTAGTATATCTACTTCTACAGAGTCTTTGAATGCTGCTGCATTTCCTTGTTGGGCTGTTACTGTGTACATTCCATCTTGTGACCATAGTTGACCTCCAATTACAATATCTGTGGCAAAGCTTCCATCAGATCCAGGTCTAAGTTGATCAATGCTGACTATGTTTCCATTAGGTGATGTTACCGTTAATGTTATGTCTTCATTAGTCTTACTGGTTTGACCTGTAATTCCAATAGTGTCTGATCCTTCCACAGCACTTGCTGTGATAGATAAGCCATCTGTAGCTGTTGTATCTGCTTCTTCAACAACTTCATCTGCTACCTGAAGACTAGAATCACCTGCTACTCCTTCTGAAATTCCACCATTTACTTCAATAGATAATTCTATTGTGTACAATGATGATTCTCCTTGTTGGGCTGTTATGGTGTACATTCCATCTTGTTTCCAATTGGAAGTGTTGAATTCTGCACCAAAGATACCATTTGCATCTGGTGTTACTTGATCTACAGCTACTATGTTAGCACCATCTGGTGTTCGAACTGTAAATGTAACATCTGTTATACTAGATGCTGTTTCACCACTAACTGAGATGTTTGATCCCCCTGCTGTTGCAGTTAATGACATTCCCATATCATCTGCAAAAACATTTTGGGTAACTGAAGTTACCGACATTAATGCTACTGCCATAAGGGCTATTCCCATTAGTCGTGTTGAATGGTTAAAATTCATCTTATGTTAAAGTCATAGGAATGTCTATTTATGTATATTTAAAATTGGAAAAAGTTGTTATTTTAGTATCTTGGAATGATACTAAGTCCCTATTTTTACCATTAATTGCTGTACCTAGCACCAATCTAGGAATTATTAGTATTGTTGAATTTCTAAAAAATATGATGACAAAAAAAGAAAAATCAAGATTTCTCAACGAATTTCAGATTAGATATATATTAACCTGAACGTGAATTTTTGACAGTTTGTGTGTTTTCATTACTCTTACATTTAATGTTCTTCGTGGAGGTTTTGTAAATGGCAACTAAAAAAAATCAAGTTCTAGTTCCTGATCATGTCTATGTACCAAAACATGAAATCATTTCAAGACAAGAAGCTGAGGATGTATTAAAAAAATATAATTGTAAACCAACTGAATTACCATTAATCTTTGTAAACGATCCTGCAATTTTGGGACTTGGTGTAAAACCTGGTGATATGATAAAAATTACTAGAGATAGTCCAACTGCAGGTACTAGTCTCTATTATCGATATGTGGTGGAAGTCTAATGGTGGATCCGTCAACAAAACGATGGCCTGTCATTCAGGATATTCTTAAACGAGAAGGTATTGCACGTCAACACCTCAATTCATTTGATGAATTTCTAGAAAGAGGTTTACAAAGTATTGTTAATGAAGTAGGACAAATCGATATTGAAAATGCAGAATATCCTTACAAGATTCAACTTGGTAAAATTAAACTTCAACAACCAAGAATGATGGAACTTGATGGTTCTATTACTCATATCACTCCAGCTGAAGCAAGATTGAGAAACGTTTCATATTCGGCACCAGTTATGATGGAAGCAAGTGTTGTGGAAGATGGAAAAATTTTAGAATCTCGATTTGTTCATATTGGCGATGTGCCAGTAATGGCTAAATCAAATGCATGTATCTTAAATAATTTCTCAACTCAAAAATTAATTGAACATGGCGAAGATCCAAATGATCCTGGTGGTTATTTTATCATCAATGGTTCTGAGCGAGTAATTGTTGGATTAGAAGATCTTTCTTATAACAAAATAATTGTAGATAGAGAAACTGTTGGTGGAAATATTGTTTTCAAAGCTAAAGTATATTCTTCAATTGTTGGATATCGTGCAAAATTAGAACTTGTCATGAAAAATGATGGATTAATTGTTGCACGAATTCCTGGTTCTCCTGTTGATATTCCTGTTGTTACTTTGATGAGAGCACTTGGATTAGAATCTGATAGAGAAATTGCAGCAGCAGTTTCACTTGTTGATCAACTTCAAGATGAATTAGAAGGTTCTTTTGAAAAAGCAGGTGATGTTCCAACTGCAAAAGATGCTATTGTTTACATCAGTAAAAGAATTGCACCTGGAATGCTAGAAGAATTTCAGATTAAACGTGCTGAGACTTTACTTGATTGGGGTTTGTTACCTCACTTAGGAAAACATCCTGAAAATAGAAAAGAAAAAGCTCAATTTTTGGGAGAGGCTGCTTGTAAATTATTAGAATTAAAACTTGGTTGGATTAAACCTGATGATAAAGATCATTATGGAAACAAAGTAATCAAATTTGCAGGACAAATGTTGGCAGATCTGTTTAGAACTGCATTTAGAAATCTTGTTAGAGATATGAAATATCAATTAGAAAGATCAGGACAAAAACGTGGAATTAATGCAGTAGCTGCTGCCATTCGTCCGGGAATTATTACTGACAAATTAAACAATGCAATTGCTACCGGAAACTGGGGACGAGGTCGTGTAGGTGTTACACAATTACTTGATAGAACAAATTATCTTTCAACAATTAGCCATCTTAGAAGAATCCAATCCCCCCTTAGTAGAACTCAACCAAACTTTGAAGCAAGAGATTTACACGCTACACACTTTGGAAGAATTTGTCCAAGTGAAACCCCTGAAGGATCAAATTGTGGTTTAGTCAAAAATTTGGCCTTATCTGGAATTATATCTGTAAATGTACCATCTGAAGAAATTGTAGAAAAACTCTATTCTCTTGGAACTGTACATTTCTTTGATGCAAAAGAAGATTTGAAAAAAGATGGAACCAGAATTTTTGTTGATGGACGTTTAATTGGATATTTCAAAGTTGGTGAAGACCTAGCCCAATTATTAAGAGACCTTAGACGAGAATCCAAAATTCATCCTCATGTTGGAGTATCATTCCATAAATCAGATATTGAAGGTTCTACTCGAAGACTATACGTTAATTGTAATGCTGGACGAGTTTTACGACCATTAATAATTATTAAAGATAACAAACCACTTCTTACCTCAGAATTATTAGATAAAATTTCTAAGAAACTAATTTCATGGAATGATCTTTTGAGAATGGGTGTTTTAGAAATGATTGATGCAAATGAAGAAGAAAATTGTTATGTTACTCTAGACGACAAAGATACCAAGAATCATACTCACTTGGAAGTTTTCCCACCTGCAATTTTAGGTGCAGGAGCTTCCATCATTCCATATCCTGAACATAATCAGTCTCCAAGAAATACATATGAATCTGCAATGGCAAAACAAAGTTTAGGATTCTCAACACCTATGATGAATACTAGTACCTATGTTAGACAACACTTTATGCTATACCCACAAGTTCCTGCAGTCAATACAAAAGCAATGAAACTTTTGGGATTAGAAGACAGACCCGCAGGTCAGAACTGTGTTGTTGCAGTATTACCATTTGATGGTTATAACATCGAAGATGCAATTGTACTTAGTAAATCATCCGTAGATAGAGGATTGGGAAGAACATTCTTCTTTAGAATTTATGATGCTGAAGCAAAACAATATCCTGGTGGAATGCGTGATAACTTTGAAATTCCAAACGCTGAAGATAATATCCGCGGTTACAAAGGAGAACGTGCATACAGGTTACTAGAAGAAGATGGTGTTGTTGCATCAGAATCTCCAGTAAAAGGTGGAGATATTTTAATTGGTAAAACCAGCCCTCCAAGATTTATGGAAGAATATCGAGAATTCGAATCAACTGGCCCTTATAGAAGAGATACATCAGTTGGTGTTAGACCATCTGAAGTTGGAGTTATAGATACTATTGTCATGACTCAATCAAATGAAGGCGGAAAAATGTACAAGATTAGGGCAAGAGATATGCGAATCCCTGAAATTGGTGATAAATTTGCATCAAGACACGGACAAAAAGGTATTCTTGGAATTTTAGCTAAAGCCGAAGACTTACCATATACTGCAGAGGGAATCTCTCCTGATGTTTTGATTAACCCTCATGCATTCCCATCTAGAATGACTGTTGGAATGATGATGGAATCTATCTGTGGAAAGTCTGCATCATTACGTGGAACAAGATTTGATGGCTCTGCATTTGTTGGAGAAAAAATGGATGAAGTTAAAGAAGTAATGGACGCACATAATTTCAAATATTCTGGTAAAGAAATAATGTATGATGGAAGAACTGGAAAAGCATTCCCAGTTGAGGTATTCATTGGTGTAGTATATTATCAAAAACTTCACCACATGGTAGCCGATAAAATTCATGCAAGAGCACGTGGACAAGTTCAGATGTTAACTAAACAACCAACTGAAGGAAGAGCAAGAGGAGGTGGTTTGAGGTTCGGAGAAATGGAAAGAGATTGTTTGATTGCTTATGGTGCTTCAATGATTCTAAAAGATAGATTACTTGATGAATCCGACAAATCTGATATTTTTGTATGTGAAAGATGTGGTCTTGTAGCATATCATGATGTTAAACAAAGAAAATATGTCTGCAGAGTTTGTGGTGATAAAGCCAAAGTTTCTTCAGTCTCAGTAGCTTATGCATTCAAATTATTGTTACAAGAAATGCAGAGTCTAAATGTTGCACCAAGATTACTCATAAAGGAGAAACTCTAAGATGTCTATTCAAGCAATCAAAGCAATAGATGGAATTCGTTTTTCTGTGTGGTCTCCAACTGAAATCCGAAAATATTCTGTTGCAGAAATTACTGCTCCTGAAACTTATGATGAAGATGGAATGCCTGTTCAAGGAGGTCTTATGGATGGAAGACTGGGTACTCTTGAACCTGGACAAAAATGTCTAACATGTGGAAATACTGCAGCAAGATGTCCTGGACATTTTGGACATTTAGAACTTGCAGAACCAATTTTACACATTGCATTTATTGATAATATCTATAAATTATTACAATCTACATGTCGTTCTTGTGCAAGACTAAAAGTTCCTCAAGAAGATTTACAGACATTTAAAAATATTAAAGATAAAAAAGCAGCTTATACTACAATTTCTCAAAAACGTATTCCTGAACAAATTATTGAAAAAGCAAAGAAAGCAAAAGAATGCCCACACTGTGGAAAAACCCAATACGAATTAATCTTTACAAAACCTACTATCTTTGTAGAAAAAACAGAAATTGGAGAACATAGATTACTTCCAATTACAATTAGAGAAAGATTTACACAAATTCCTGATGAAGATTTGGAACTCTTATCATACGATCCTATTACTGCAAGACCTGAATGGTTTATTCTTCAAGCATTCCCTGTTCCGCCAGTAACTGTTAGACCATCAATTATTTTAGAAACCGGAATCCGTTCTGAAGATGATTTGACACACAAAATGGTAGATATAATCAGAGTAAATCAAAGACTAAAAGAAAGTAAAGATGCTGGAACTCCTCCATTAATTGTTCAAGATTTAGTTGATCTGTTACAATATCATACAACAACATATTTTGATAATGAAGTATCTGGAATTCCACAAGCCCATCATCGTTCTGGACGTCCTCTAAAAACATTAACTCAAAGACTCAAAGGAAAAGAAGGTCGATTTAGAGGTTCATTATCTGGAAAGAGAGTTGATTTTTCAAGTAGAACTGTAATTTCACCTGATCCTAACTTAGATTTGTCTGAAGTTGGTGTTCCTGAAGCTGTTGCTATGAAACTAACAATTCCTGAAATTGTTACAGAGTGGAACATAGAGAGGATGAGAAAATTAGTAATTAATGGACCTGAAAAATTCCCAGGTGTAAATTATATTGTCAGACCAGATGGTGTAAAAATTAGACTAGACTTTGTAGAAGATCGTTCAACTATTGCTGAAACTCTTGAAATTGGATATTTAGTAGAAAGACACCTCTCTGATGGTGATATTGTGATGTTTAACAGACAACCTTCACTCCACCAGATGTCTATCATGGCTCATTATGTTAGAGTACTTCCAGGAAAGACATTCAGATTACATCCTTCTGTGTGTCCTCCATACAATGCAGACTTTGATGGTGATGAGATGAATCTTCACGTTCCTCAAAGTGAAGAAGCAAGAGCAGAAGCTATTTTGTTAATGAGAGTTCAAGATCAATTAATTTCTCCAAGATATGGTGGTCCAATTATTGGTGCCCTAAGAGACTTTGTAACTGGTGCATATCTTCTAACTAAAGATGATACCATATTATCTGTTCAAGAATTCTCAAATCTTGCAATGCTTGGTAATTATACTGATGTATTACCAAAACCTGCAGCTAAAACTAAGGATGGAAAACCTGCATACACTGGCAAACAACTTTTCTCCTTATTTCTTCCAAAAGATTTCAGTTATGTCCTTACATCAAAGTGGTCAAAAGGAACAGGTGGAAAAGATAAAGATGTTGTAATTAAAAATGGTGAATTAATTAGTGGTGTAATTGATAAAACTTCAATTGGCGCAGAAGAGCCAGAAAGTGTTTTGCATAGAATTGCAAAAGATTATGGAAATGAGATTGGAAAGAATTTCTTAAACTCTATTCTCATTATGGTAAAACAATTCATCACACACTATGGATTCAGTTATGGTTATGGTGATCTAGAAGTTCCAGAAAAGAATGTACAGCAAATCCTTGATGATATTCAAGAAACTTATGATGTTGTGGCAGATTTAACTAATCAATATGAAAAAGGAACTCTCAAACTTACAAGAGGTATGAAAGCAGAAGAAGCATTAGAGGCATACATTGTTAATGAATTAGGAAAAGCAAGAGACAAGGCAGGTTCAACTGCAAATAATTCTCTTGATGATTCTAATGCTGGAAAAATTATGGCAACAACTGGTGCCCGAGGTTCATCATTAAATGTAGGTCAGATGGCAGGTGCCTTGGGTCAACAATCAAGAAGAGGCAATAGAATGAATGATGGTTATAACAATCGTGCTTTAACACATTACAAAGAAAATGATGCAAATCCTGATGCACATGGATTTGTAAAATCAAATTATAGAACAGGTCTTACTGCCCTAGAATTCTTTTTCCATGCAATGGGTGGTCGTGAAGGACTTGTAGATACTGCAGTTAGAACACAACAAAGTGGTTACATGCAACGTAGATTGATCAACGCATTAGAACACATTAGATTAGAATATGATGGAACAGTAAGAGACCCACACGGTCACATTGTCCAATTCTTATATGGTGAAGATGGAATTGATGTGCAAAAAAGTGATCATGGTGAAGCATTCAATACTGTTAGATTAACTGAATCTCAAACTATTACTGATTCTGGAAAGAAAGCTACCAAGGAAGAAATTGAAACTTTGACTAAAAAATATACAAAGACATTCAATCCAAGATTGACAAAGAATGTATCTGATGCATTACAGAAATCTGGATTAAGTAAAAATGGTATTGAGGCTGTCTGTAAGAAGGGATTATCTTTATACAATAAAGCCCAAGTAGAACCTGGTGCTGCTGTAGGGATTATAACTGCACAATCAATTGGCGAACCTGGTACTCAGATGACTTTGAGAACATTCCACTTTGCAGGAATTAAAGAAAGAAACGTCACATTAGGTTTACCAAGATTAATTGAATTAGTAGATGCAAGAAAGAAACCAGTTACTCCAACTATGGATATCTATCTTGATAACGAGTCAAAGAAATCACGAGAAAAAGCAATTGAAGTTGCAAGACATGTTTTACAGACTAAAGTAAGCGCACTACTTGTAGATAGTGAAACTGATTACTCTACAAATATCAAATTAATTTTAAGTGAAAATAGACTAAAAGAACGAGGATGCTCAATCTCTGAAGTTGAAGCAGCCTTATCATCTAACAAAAAATTCAAGATGGAAGTTACTGGCGAATTAATTACTCTAAATCTCGTTGAAGAATCTGATACTGCTACTGCAATTGCAATTAGAAATAAAGTTCTAAACACTACTGTAAAAGGTGTTCCAGATATTGAACGAGTTACACTTGTTCAAAAAGATGATGAATGGGTAATTCAAACAACTGGTTCTAATATTGCTAGAGTACTTGAAGTTAAAGGAATTGATAAGAAAAATGTCAGAACAAATAATGTCTTTGAAATTGCAGGAACTTTGGGAATTGAAGCTGCAAGAAATGCATTGATTGATGAACTTAATCATACTTTAGGTGATCAAGGATTAGAAGTTGACAATAGATACATTATGTTGGTATCTGATTTGATGTGTTCACGTGGATACATGCAACAAATTGGTAGACATGGTATTGCAGGAACCAAAGATAGTGTACTTGCAAGAGCTGCATTTGAAATTACCGTACCAACAATTGCACATGCTGCACTTGGAGGTGAGGTTGAACAACTCAAAGGCATTACTGAAAATGTAATTGTCGGAAGTAACATTCCAATTGGAAGTGGCACTGTTGATCTCTACATGCAAGTAAGTAAAAAGAAAAAGGAGTAAATCTGAATTAAATAATTATCATGGCTGATGAAATTTCCACATTAATGTTGAAAAACAGGAATAAAAAACTACTACTTAGATTAAGAAATTCCACAACTCTTACTGGAATTCTCAAAGACTTTGATATTCACATGAATCTAACACTAGAGGATGTAGAAGAAACAGATGACGGAAAAATTAGACAAGTTGGAAAAATTTTATTGCGTGGTGATAATATTTTATTAATTTCTTTACCAAAAGAAGAATCTTAAAAATTTAATTAACTACATTTAATAGATTTTATCTGATTTTTATTATTTGTTTTATTTTTTCATATCTCTTTGAATCTACATCTTCAATAAACCTATAAAGCCCTCTGGGGACGATTGACTTAAGGAAAAATGAGTAAGATACTTGAAAAATCATTAAAGGATGCACTCAAAGAAGAAAAATTAACAATGGGTGCCAGACAAGTTATGAACTCAGTTAAAAATTCCAAACTAATTGTGTTGACTCAATCCGTGAAAAAAGAAATGTTTGAGAAAATTGAATCAGAAGCAAAAAAAGAAAAAATACCATTAGTAAACTTTCAAGGAACTTCAGTTGCATTGGGTAGATTATGTGGCTTACAATTTAGAATCTCCACAATTTCATTTACATCAATAGATGATGCAAACATCAAATCAATTTTAAAAGACACGGAAGATGAGAAAACAGATGAGTAGTTGTATTTTTCTGAATGTAGATTTAAATGAGACATTTTTTGTTGGAGATAAAAAGGAATTCTAATGACACAATCAATTAAACTTTCAACCGATCAAATGCGTATGATGTCTTTATTCCAAAATGTTACTGGTGCTACTGCACGTGATTGTATTGAAGATGAAAAACAAGATCGAGTAATTTTTGTAGTAAATACTGGTAAGATGGGTCTTGCAATCGGTAAAGGTGGTATGCACATCAAATCATTACAAAATATTGTTAAAAGAAATGTAGAGTTGGTAGAATATAATGAAGAACCTGAGAAATTTATCGCTAGTTTACTAAATCCAAAATTAATCTCTGATATTAAAATAAATACCCGTCAAGATGGGTCCCAACAGGCAATTGTTATGGTCGACCCAAGAAAGAAAGGAATCGTTGTTGGAAGAGAGGGAAGAAATGCTGAGAAAGCAAGACTTCTTGCAAAAAGATATTTCAATATTACCAGTGTTTTGATAAATAGCCCTGAAAGAGTGCAAATGGAGATATAAGAATGAGAAAATCACCCCTTGGATTATTTGCAGGAAGAGTACTAACTACTAAAAAGAAGAAACAAAGATGGGCAATCTCTACTTACAAAAGAAGAGAACTTGGAATTGATAAAAAAGCTGATCCTCTTGGAGGTGCACCACAAGCAAGAGGAATTGTTTTAGAAAAAGTGGGTATTGCAGCAAAACAACCGAACTCTGCTATCCGAAAATGTGTACGAGTTCAATTAATTAAAAATGGTAAAACAGTTACAGCATTTTTACCTCGAGACGGTGCCATGAACTTTATTGATGAACATGATGAAGTTCACATTCAAGGAATGGGTGCAACTCAAGGTGGTGCAATGGGAGATATTCCTGGAGTTAGATTCAAAGTTTTCAAAGTTAATGGTACCTCACTTCATGAATTAGTAATTGGAAAGAAGGAGAAGCCAAGGAGATAGAGAAATGGCTGAAACAAAAAACTTGTTACTATTTAGAAAATGGGATCTATCTGATATTGAAGTTAAAGATCCTGGATTAAAAACTGCAATTTCTTTGAGAAAACAAGTTTTGCCATATACTTTTGGTCGTTCAGCACTAAAACGATTCAACAAAGCTGATGTTAACATTGTTGAGAGATTAATGAACAAGACAATGCACTTTGGGAAAAAATATGCAAAAAATACTGGTAGAATGACTGGTAAGAAAACCAAAGTACTCAACACAGTAAAAACAGCATTTGATATTATTTCATTAAAGACTGGTCAAAATCCAGTTGAAGTACTTGTAAGAGCTATAGAATTTTCAGCACCAAATGAAGATACAACTAGAATTGTTTACGGTGGTACTGTTTATCATGTATCAGTTGATGTTGCTCCGATTAGACGAGTTGACTTGGCTTTGAAATTTATCTCTGATGCTATCAAAGAAGCAACATTCTCAAATCCAAAACCAATTGAAGAACATATGGCTGAACAACTAATGCTTGCTGCAAATAATAATCCTTCTGCCCCTTCTGTCAAGAAGAAAAATGAGTTAGAAAGAATCGCACAAGCATCACGATAGAACTTTTACAAAAGAATTTTTACAGTAGCCCGAGGCAGATTCGAACTGCCGTCTCCGCCTATCCACTCTTGAGATCCAGAGGGCAGAATCCTTGACCACTAGACTATCGGGCTACCAAAACCAATTCTGGTGTTTTAGAATATAATGATTTGCTGTATTACTTTATTCTGATTTCATGTATAGCAGTTGCATAATCACATGTTGCTTTTAATCTCATATATGGAATTAATTTGTAATGAATTGAATAGATATTTTTTTCTTTTAGTATAATTCCTCGTTGCAGTAATGATGCTAACCCCCTTGCTGGAATATTTATTGAAATATTGCTTCCTTCACAAACTTTTTGTCTTTTATTTTGAAACTGTTTTAATGTAAAAACAACATCATTAATTTCTAAAATTAAGGGCCAAATAATTTCTGCCCACACAAACCTTCTATTTTCGGTGGCTGATGCATATTTACCTTTTTCACTCAACATTAATAACAACTGTTTCTGATGTTATAACTTGATAGTTGTCTCAAAACGAAATTGAAGAATCCCTAAACCTGTTGGAAAAAGATTGGACTGTAGACCCGATTTTACGTAAATTTATGCTAGGAAAAATTACTGATGTATCTGATTATCCAATCAAAGTTAAAGATGTAGTGTTTCATGTACCTTTTCTTAATTCTGAAAAAAAATATATTTTATGGAAATGCTTTTGGCCTGATTGTCATAACTGCTGTGACAGACAAGGACGATTACCACTTACTTCTGATGATTTGATAACAATTGGAAATGGTCTAAAGTATC
>Ga0206679_10003722_pt1 | contig 11566 bp, 10 predicted proteins | sample M110012015metaG_FD_155464 | JGI IMG/M metagenome (GOLD analysis project Ga0206679, IMG submission 155464) | Ammonia-oxidizing marine archaeal communities from Monterey Bay, California, United States - M1 100m 12015 | ecosystem: Environmental > Aquatic > Marine > Intertidal zone | place: USA... | reverse complement strand
CTACCTAACAACATACTTAATTATTACAGCTAAACTTTAGAAGTTGAGATTATATCAATAAAAAACAAAAAACTATGTCAGAAGAAATGAAAGCCTGTCCTGTATGTGAATCTCCTTATGGATATTCAACAGGAGAAGACTCCTACACTTGCCCGGAATGTGCTAATCAGTGGAGTCCAAAAGAAGTAGAATTAGAAAACGGATTACAAGTATTAGATAGCAATGGAACTCGTTTACAAACAGGTGATAGCGTTATAGTTATTAAAAACTTACCTGTTAAAGGTGCTCCAAAACCAGTAAAATCAGGAACAAAAGTGAAAAATATTCGCTTAACTGAAGGAGAACACAACATCAACTGCAAAATTGATGGTTTTGGTTCCATGCAACTGAAATCAGAATTTGTTAGAAAAGCATAATTACAACTCAATGGAAGAAAAAGAAAAGGAAGCACCAGAAAGAAATAAAATCAAAACAAATTTGCACCCAAATAATAAAAACAGGGAGCAATATGATTTACAAGAACTTGTAAAGGAAGTACCTGAATTAAAGAATTATATAAAGCCAAATAAGTATGGAGAAGATTCTATACAATTCTCTGATCCTGCTGCTGTAAAACTGCTCAACAAAGCACTTTTAAGCAATTATTATGGTATCAAAAATTGGGATTTCCCTGACACAAATTTGTGTCCTCCAATTCCTGGGCGTGCTGACTATATACATTATATGGCCGACTTACTAGGGAAAAAAGAAAACATTACTTGCCTAGATGTTGGTGTTGGTGCAAATTGCATCTACCCAGTTTTAGGAATTAGTGAATACAACTGGGATTTTATTGCTTCAGATATTAATGCTGATTCTATTGATTCGGCTAAAGAAATTATAAAAAGCAACCCAACCTTAAAAGGAAAGGTTAAATTCAGACTTCAAAAGGACAAAAACAACATCTTCAAAACTGTAATTAAACCTAAGGACAAAATTGATGTAACTATCTGCAACCCTCCCTTTCACTCATCTAAAAAAGAAGCCATGAGAGGAAGCATGAGGAAAGTTAGAAACCTTACTGGAAAAAGATCCAAGAAAGTAAAACTTAACTTTGCAGGTATGGCTAATGAGTTAATTTGTGAAGGAGGTGAAAAACAATTTATCAGTAATATGATTGCTGAAAGTGTAAAGTATGCTAAAAAGTGTTTATGGTTTACAACTTTAGTATCTAAAGAAGAAAACTTAAAAGACATTTACAAGCAGTTAGAAGAAGTAAAAGCAACAGAAGTTAAAACTGTAAACATGGGCACTACCAATAAAATAAGCAGAATAGTTGTTTGGAGCTTTTTAGATGAAAAAGAGCAGGAAGAATGGAAGAAAGATTAAAAACAAATTCCTTCTGTTTAACATCTTTACTCAAAGTATAACCTGGTAAAACCAAAAATACTATGCTTAGCATAGTATTTTATTTTCTATTACATATTTTTGTCAAATACGAACCAATACATATTTAATTATGAAAAAAATGTTTTACGCACTATTAACTGTTTCTATCATATTTTCTGCTTGTCAGAATAATAGTAACATTACTACACCAACAGGTGGAACAAGTGGTTGTAACGACTCAATAGCTATTAACTATAATCCAAATGACACAATCAATAGTGGATGTGTTTATGGGCTTATTGGAGGTGCTTGGACTAAAGACTATGAGCAATATGACATTCACATGGTAGTCACTTCAGGTGGAGTAGTACAAGAAGACACATCATGGACTCAAATGATAACACATCCTGATTCAATGGTCGCATATAAAGGAAAATTCTGGGATAATGGAATTTTTGTATCATGGGACAGTGATAATAATATGGTTGATAGTGGTATTTGGTTACAAATGGGAAATACCTTAACGATAATAACAGATACAGTTGTAGTTCAAGATATAATAAGCATTACACAAACTAATGGAATTCTTGAAGGACCAAGTTGGACTGAGAGTTGGAATGATACAACTGGCGAAGATTATGTCGTTGAAATTGATGCAGCAATGCTACTTACTAGAGATCCAAATGGATTTACTAGCAATAACACAAACCAAAGAAAAGTAAATACCTCTTGGATTAACAAAAGAGAATTAATGAATATTATTAAGCGTTAATTTCAAACAAATAAGCACCCTCTGTGCTTACATCATAAAAAGGAATGTCCCAACTAAGGCATTCCTTTTTTATTTGTTCGCTGTTGTATTTAGAGACTGAAGAACCAATAATAAGTTGCTTACATTTTATATTTTTTAAATCAACTTTTATATTTGAGGAGGCAATAATATAGTCAAATACTAAAGGAGAAATTGGTTTTTTAAAACCCTTATCATAAAGAAGTATTTTCTTGTCATAAAACTGAATAAAATTTAAATCTCTAAAATAGTTATTAGTTTTAAATATTTGAGACACCAAAGTTGATTTCTTAACTCTCCTCTCCCACCTAAAATGCATAATATGAAAACGCATTTTACTTTGATCATTTGCTAAATTTTCATCAGCAATAAAATAATTATTGTTTCCATCAACAAAATCAATTGCTTGCTCTCCCTTTACATCATAAACTATAAAATATTGTTGGTTTTGGCAAGTTACTTTCTCATAAATCTGATAAGAAACTAAAATTATTGACAGTACTAAGGCAAATTTCATACTCTTAAAATTGCTTTTAATAAGTGCAGGAATTATCATTAAAATAATCAAGTAAATAAGAATTGTCTCTAGCTGACTTATACTAATTCCAATTGTTAAAGAATACGGTAAGGATTGTACCCAGTCCACAGAAAAATTAAGAAAAACCAACAACTTAGTAAGCAAAAAAGCAATTAGATTACTCAATGGTAAAAATAAGTTAGATAAAAACAAGAAAATACCCAAACCAATAATAAAAGTAGCTAAAGGAATTACAAATAAATTAGAAAGTAAAAAATAATTCGGGAATTGATGAAAATAGTACATTCCTAAAGGAAAAGTTGCAATTTGTGCTGAGATTGAAACTGTAGTAATTGCCCAAGTTTTGTCTAAAATCCAGTTGTTTGACTTATACAAATTATATATTTTAGGTTGTAAAAATACAATACCCAAAACTGCTAAATAAGAAAGCTGAAATCCAACTTGCAATAAGATAAATGGATTATATATAAGCAATACAAAAGCGGAAGCAGCTAAGGTATTATATATGTTTGTTTGTCGTTTTAATGCCGAACCAATTATGATAAAAGAAAACATAGTAGTTGCCCTTAAAACTGAAGGAGACATGCCCGTAATCAATGCGTAAATCCATAAAAAAACTATAAGAATAATTGCCTTAAAATAATTTCCAAACTTTATTCTATTCATAAATGATAGTAAGAAATTCAGTACCATAAATATTATCCCTACATGCAAACCAGATACAGCCAAAATATGCATTGCACCCGAACTAGCATAAGTCATAATAATTTCTCTATCCAATAAATCTTTGTAACCTAACAATAAAGCTGAGAGAACTGAAAGTTCATCACCATCAAAATTACTTTTCAAGATATCTAGCAATTTTTTCTGATATATGAAGGCGTATTTTCTAATAGAAGAATTTTTACTTACATTTAAAATTTTCCATTTGCTATCAGTTACATATTGCTGAGCAATAATACCGCTATTATACAAGTAGCTTCTATAATTAAACTGAGCAGGATTTGTAGGTAAACCAATTATATTCCATGATGAATTTACAAGCAGTTTACTGCCAAATTTAAGGTTATCAGAAAAACTATCTTTTTTAAAATAAACTATCGCTTTTCCAGAAGTTATAACCCAGTTTGAGTCTTGCTTAATTGCAACTACTTCAACTTCAGATTTATTGGACTTTTCTTTATTAATAACATCTTCAGTTAAACGAACAATTGAGGAAGATGAATTGTACTTTGAAAAGTGGTTTGAAATATTTTCTGCTTTTTGATATTCAGTAATTGAGATTCCAAATACCATTAGAAATAAGTTTAATACAAATCCAAAAATCCATCTTGTTTTATAAATTGAAAACAACTTTTTAAAGAAGAAAACAATTATAAAGGAAACAAAGAAAAAAACTAAAAGAGGAAGTAGATAAAAACTAGAACAATCAAAATAAATACTGATTATTATTCCTGAAATTAAAGGTATTAATAATCTGAATAATGGTATTTTATTCCAATAGTTAATCTTAGGATTGGCTAATTAATACTTTTTGTAATTGAGCAGAAAGTTCGAATGAAAAGAACTCTGTCTCTTCAACTTTTTTAATAGGAATAATACCACTTACAGCATTAGTAATAAATATTTCATCTGCATTTAAAATCTCTTTTTTTGACAAGGACTTTTCAATTACAATCTCATGATTCAAAACCCATCCCCTCATAGTACCACTTACACACCCATCACTTACAGGAGGAGTATAAATAATATCTTCTTTAACTATAAAAATATTAGAGTTGGAACATTCAATTACATTAGCATCCGTGTTAAATAAAATAGCATTGTCAAAATTATTCCCTCTTGCATAAATTGATGACAATACAGAAAGTAAAGCATTACATGACTTAATAGTTGAAATCTTACTTTTAGTTTTAATCTCTTCTTTATAGAAACACAAGGAGATTGCTTTATTTAACTGAAAGCCTAACCCTTTAGCGCTAACAATTAAAAGATTTACCTTAGATGAAACTGGTAAATACTTGCCTCTAGAATCTCTACTAAAATGTAATTTGACCGTACCATTAATAATATTGTTTTTTATAAGGAGTGTTTCTATAACCTTACTGAGTTCCTTCTCGGTATAATTAAAATCTAATGATAAAATAGAACAAGATTCTATTATCCTTAAATAATGAACAGAGAAATTAAAAGCATTAGAATTTATAATCTTAACAGTTTCAAAAAATCCATCACCATAATTAAATGCTCTGTTATCTAATTCAATAGATAAATCCTGAAGCTGAATATATTCTGAGTTGTTGTAAACTATCACCTTAAAATTTTATGATATGCGAACCTACAAAAATAACTTGGGTAGAAAAAATCCTGCATTCAAAAGGCAGGATTTCTATTATCTAATATCTATCTTTTAAGCAGTAACTCCCATTTTCTCTGCCATTAATTTTCCAATCTCAGCAGGAGAATCAGCAACAGTAATACCACAATCTCTCATAATTGCCATTTTAGCTTCTGCTGTATCTTCAGCTCCACCAACAATAGCACCAGCATGCCCCATAGTTCTACCAGCAGGAGCAGTTTGTCCAGCAATAAAACCAACAACTGGCTTAGTTCCGTTTTCTTTTATCCAATGAGCCGCATCCGCTTCTAATTGTCCACCAATTTCACCAATCATAATAATTCCATCAGTTTCTGGATCATTCATAAAAAGTTCAACAGCTTCTTTAGTAGTAGTACCAATGATAGGATCACCTCCAATACCAATTGCAGTAGAAATTCCCATTCCTGCTTTTACAACCTGATCAGCAGCTTCATAAGTTAAAGTACCTGATTTAGAAACTACACCAATTCTACCCTTTTTGAAAACAAAACCTGGCATAATACCACACTTAGCTTCTTCAGGAGTAATTACACCAGGGCAATTAGGTCCAACCAATGTACAATCTTTATCAGATAAATATTCCTTTACAGTAATCATATCTCTAGTAGGAATACCTTCAGTAATGCAAATAATTACTTTAATTCCAGCCTCAGCTGCTTCCATTACGGCATCTGCAGCAAATGCAGGTGGTACAAAAATCATAGTTGTATTAGCACCTGCTTTTTCAACTGCTTCACTTACAGTATTAAAAACTGGTCTATCTAAGTGAGTCTGACCTCCTTTTCCTGGAGTAACTCCACCTACTACATTGGTTCCGTACTCAATCATTTGCCCTGAATGAAAAGTACCTTCAGTACCTGTAAATCCTTGAACAATTACTTTTGAATCTTTATTTACTAACACGCTCATTTGTTTGTTTTTTAATTTGGACTGCAAAATTAGAACAATATAGCTATTGACAAAGTAATTTGAATACTTTTGCCAAATGAATTATTCAACTTATAATGATACTATTTGTGCTCTAGCAACTGGAGGTGGATTAAGTGCTATTGCTGTAATTCGTTTATCAGGTAACAAAGCAATTGAAATAACTAATTCAGTTTTTAATAAAAATATTAAAGAGGCAAAATCACATACTATTCATTTTGGAACGATTAATGATGAAGACGGAATTGTTGATGAAGTATTAGTGAGTATTTTTAAATATGAGAAATCATATACAAGTGAAGAAACTGTAGAAATCTCTTGCCATGGATCTACTTACATACAAGATAGATTGTTACAATTATTTATACAGAAAGGTTGTAGAATGGCAACTGCTGGTGAGTTTACTATGCGAGCTTTTAAAAATGGAAAACTAGATTTATCTCAAGCAGAATCAGTTGCTGATTTGATTGCATCAGAAAGTAAAGCAGGACACAAAACTGCATTAAATCAACTTAGAGGTGGCTTCTCTTCTCAACTTCAAATATTAAGAACAAAACTTATTGACTTTGCAAGTTTGATTGAGCTTGAATTAGACTTTTCGGAGGAAGAAGTTGAATTTGCTGACCGTAAACAATTTGAAAGTTTATTAGAAGAAATTAAAATAGAATTAACAAAACTGATTCAATCATTTAAGTTAGGAAATGTAATTAAAAATGGAATTCCTGTTGCTATATTAGGTGCTCCAAATGTTGGGAAATCTACTTTACTAAACACGCTTTTAAATGAGAAAAAAGCTATTGTATCTGACATTGCAGGAACTACTCGTGATGCTATAGAAGACACCTTAAATATTGAAGGTTTTAAATTCCGATTTATAGATACAGCTGGGATAAGAGCAACAACTGATACTATTGAAAAACTTGGAATAAAGAAGTCCATTGAAAAAGCTGAACAAGCAAGTATTGTTCTGTTTTTGATTGATACAACTGCAAATATAGATGAGCAACTACAAGAGCTAGAAAAGATTAAATCTTCAGGTATAAAAGACATATTAATTGTACTTAATAAAACAGATTTAAAATCAAACTTAGTAACTAATTTTGAAAAGTCAATTTCTATTTCTGCTAAAAACAATACTGGTATTAACGAACTAAAGAATCTTCTATTAGATTTTGTAAATACTTCAGCAATTTCAAACAATGACACTATAGTTACTAATTTGCGTCATTTTGATGAATTGCAACTAACATTACATGAGATTAATACAATTATTGAAGGTTTAAATAATGGCTTAACTGGAGACTTTTTAGCTGTAAATATTCGTCAGGCGCTTTTCCATTTAGGGAGTATTACCGGTGAAGTAACGACCGATACACTCTTAGGTAATATCTTTTCTCGCTTTTGTATCGGAAAGTAATTACTAAGAAGTAATTCTCTTTACAGTTGATTTAAATTGATTCACAATTCTTCTTATTTTTAACCTAGGGATTTCAAAGAAAAAATACGAAAGGATTAAGATTAATTTCAAGAAAAAATATCTAGAAATAGCATTCATATCAATATATTCCGAATAGTGTTTTGTTGCAGCTAATTCATTTTGAAACAAATACATTTGAAAATCAGAAAAATAATACGACTTATTATATGTTTTAACTTCAATTTTATTGCTTACATTTTTATGATGAGTTTGAGACAATCCTTGCTTATCCTTTGGAATATTAATTGATTGAATAGATAAAAACTCATAATCTATATTAACATCTGAAACATTTAGGAAAGAGAATATTTTCTCTAAAACAAACTTAGGATTCTCAGATAAATCTTCATATTTTACAGTTAAAATTGAATCTTTATTTTCTCTCTCAAAATCACTTGCAATCTTATCAACTTTTTTTAAATATTTAAGATAAAAAAAAAGAGATAAATTATTAAACTCTTTCTTTTTCAATTTCTGAAACCTTGATATTGCAGATGAATATGGATTTCGTTTAATGTTTATGAATTTAGCATCAGGGAAAAGTCTTTTAATTAATTCTATTCTTAAAATATGACTTGGGGATTTTTCAGCCCATTTATTTTTCCCTAACTTCTTAGCATAAGCAGATAGTAAAACATTAAAATAAGAAGCGATTGTTTTATTTTCAGTTAAACCTTTTAAAAGTTCTTTATCATCTAAAAAACCAGGAAGATCAGATTCAGTTCTGAAAATGTTAGAAAATATAGAAATATTTTTTTCTGAATTACTAGATAACTGAAGATAATTATGATGAAAAAATTGAGTCTCCCCTAAACACGCAATTTCAGGATGATTATTTATAAGTAAGCGCAATAATGTAGTGCCAGAACGAGCTGCACCAACAATAAAAACACCATTATTTTTTACTGTACCAAGATTAAAAGGAGAGATATTTCCCATAAAACAAAGATATAAATAAAAAACTTATCTAGCAAAACTAACTTTTCAGACAAATATCAAGAATCAGTATTACAACATACAACTTTCAAAGGGATTATGCAGGGTTTTAATAAGTAAGATAGTCCTCAAAAGCTGCCTGAAAGTTAGGTTTATTCTTTTAAAAAATTATCATCAAAATCTACAAGAATAACTTTCACATTATCTCGTTCGCTTAATTCTATAATTTTCAATCTATCTTCTTCATTTTTCAAACCATTTGCCCAACAATGTAAATTGTAACTAGGGAATTTTCTGGAATAGAAATCCACATTGTGATGCGAACAAGAAATCGCATTTGGAGAAAATTTGATAAGATTAGCTTTTACTTTAAAAACCTCATATGGGCTTCTAAAAACATTAAAAGAAGGTAGCCAATAGCTAATAAAGTACCCTTCATCTTGTAATTTATCTAATAATTCAATATTCTTAGACTCAATAATAATTTGTTTCTTTTTTACGCTCTTCTCTGTAATTACATTTAACCTATTTAAAACATTCTTTACATTACTTTTATCAAGATTTTTTAAATCAATCCAAAAAAACACTTCATTATGATTAATATTATCAAAATATTCTAAAAGAGTATTTCCTTTATATTTACCATGATGCCTAACATCAAATGTTCCTTTAGAATTCTCAAAGAAAACATCTACTTCAACCCCATTAAAATTATTGAATTTTTCATTTACTTCATTAAAATCAAGTACTCTATGAGCCCATAGTTTTTGAGAATGATTATAAATTACCTTAGAATTCCCTTTATAGATTGGAACTAAATAAAATAGCCCATATGAAAACAATAAAACAAACACGACAAGAAAAATATTTCTTCTATTCATAATTAATAATTTAAATATTTTTGAAAACTATATTGAATAAACATTTCAGACTCCTTTTTAATCATATCGCTTGAGTCACTATAATTTTCCTCTAGTGGTCTCTTGTAATTTATCGAATATGCATAATTACTATTCTTTTTAACCATACCATACCCTCTTACAAATGAATATGGGGCAAATCCTTTATTATTTTTATTTAATGCATCAATTCCAGTGAAATCATTCTCCAATTTAATATCTAATTGGCTAAGAATAGTTGGAGTAATATCAATATGTGAACTAACCTTATCCAATTTTCCACCTCTAAATACTTTATCTAAAACCTCTCCATACCACAGCATAGGAATATGAAATTTCTCTCTTTGTGCGACTCTTCTATTCATTGGAGAGTTATGGCTATGATCCGCAACAATTACAAATAATGTATTAGCGTACCACTCTTCATCTTTTACACTTTGCATAAAATCACCCAAACACCTATCAGTATAAGCTACCGAATTTACATATTTATCCTCCTTGCTGTCAAAACTCAATTTATGTTCTGCAGGAAAATCATAAGGTGAATGAGAACTAATGGTAAAAAGAGCACTCATAAAAGGTTGTGGCAATTTACCCAATTCATTTTTAAATTCTGAGAACATATATTCATCATGCACCCCTAAAGCCCCTGAAGGTAAATGAGAAAACAAATCTCCATCTTTTACTAAATCAAATCCTTGAGATAGCAGATAACCTTTAATATTCCCGTAAGTTAACTGCCCACCAAAAAAGTAAGAAGAATGATAGTCCTTTAAAGATTTATTTAAGGAAGGTAGTTTCCTTGCTTTATCAGTTTGGTTTATAATTGAAACATAAGGAAACACTGGGAAAGATGAAAAGATTGCTGCCATTCCCTGATCAGATTTCCACCCATTAGAATAAAATTCAGTGAATAATAAACCTTCTTTTTCTAAGGATTTAAAATTTGGTGTAATCCCTTGCAATCCTCCTAAACTTTCAACATTATCAGCCGACCAACTTTCCAAAAGAACAAATACAATATTTGGTGTTTTAGTATTTAAAACATAAGTAGTGGAATCATTTATTTGTTGCAATCCCATCATGTATTTTTCCACTTCTTTTTTAGAGTGTTTCTCATAAGGGTTACCCTTAAAATTGCTTTTGTTTTTCAATAAATTCTGTATCAAATTCCAATTAGGATTAACAGCTACATCATTTACAATAATATTTTTTGAAAAATATGCATCACTTAAATTTATAGGAATTTCCTGCCAACCACCCCTCAAAATTAAAAGCAACACACCCAATACAAGTGGAAGTTTAATTAAATTTATAAAAAACTGCTTTACACTATATTTTACTGAAACAAAAGTCTGATGCACAAACACTTCATACATTTTAACAAAAATAACTGAAATTAAAATAGCTAAAACCATAGTAAAATAGTTAGCATAAGTTGCAGTTGAAAATACTTCAGATGGGTTTGCAAAATGACTAAGTGCAGCAAAATTAAGTTTAGTTCTCCACTCTGCATAAAGTGATATTTCTCCACCAATTATAAAAGCAGAAACAAATATAAAAAAAGCATTTATCCAGTAAATCAATTTACTAATAAACAAATTAAATTTAGCACTCACAATATGAGTATTAAAAAACAAAACAAGAGTAATAACAGCTGATAGATAAGCTACAAACGAAATATCCAAACCAATTGATTTTGGCACTATCTGCAATAACTCATTAGTAGTAACTTGCGAAAACTCCTCAAAATAATTTGCAATAAAAAACAAACGATTTATAAAAAAATAAAACAACCAAAAAATAAATAGTTTTATAAAATACTTTAAATTATTCATCTAAAAATAGTTCTTTAATATTGCCGTAAGAGTTTTCTAATTTTGAAGGTACTTCTGATAAACTCACCCACTTTACTTTTGTAATTCCTTCTTCAAATTGAGGTGTTAATTTTGATTTATAGTTGGAGTTCATTTTAAACCAATAAGTGCGTTTTAAAATTGCTTTTCCATTAAATTTATAAGTATGATAAGTGCTATTCAACTTTTTAACAATACTCAATTCTTCCACTCCACACTCCTCTTCTACTTCACGAATTGCACACTCCTCTATGTTTTCACCAACTTCTAATTTACCTTTTGGTAAATCCCACTTATCGTTTCTAAAAATCATAAGCAACTGATTATCCGAATTATACACCAAACCACCTGCTGCATCAGTTAAGGTGTAATCAGAACTAAATTCTTTCCAATTA
>Ga0206679_10003716_pt1 | contig 11594 bp, 10 predicted proteins | sample M110012015metaG_FD_155464 | JGI IMG/M metagenome (GOLD analysis project Ga0206679, IMG submission 155464) | Ammonia-oxidizing marine archaeal communities from Monterey Bay, California, United States - M1 100m 12015 | ecosystem: Environmental > Aquatic > Marine > Intertidal zone | place: USA... | reverse complement strand
GTTACCAGCCGGAATTGGAGCCATCGTTTTCAGGGTGCCATTGGTGTTGGCGGAACAAAACACAGCGGCATCCGCGGCCAACCGACTCATGACAAAGTTTGCAAAGGCGGCAGCAGTGCCGTGTGCTGGTACAGGTTTAAAAAACGAAGTCATTACAGGGAACCCGGTTCGACAAGCTGTACTACGGGCGGATCGGGAAGGCCGATCACTGCGAAATGAACTTGGCTGGCCAACAGACAAGCCGGCTGTTGTTGTTTTTGGTGGCTCGCTCGGCTCCCGACGCATCAATCAAGCGGTTTGGGAAGCAGTGAAAGTTGGCGATTTGCCATTTATTCATCACGTCGTGGGTCGACGTGATTGGCAGGCGCTTCCTAAGAGCCTCCCTAGCAACGTGATGGCCTACGCATACGATGACGATCTACCGAACGCGATGGCGGCGTCAGATTTAGTCGTTTGCCGGCCAGGCGGTTCTAGCGTCGCTGAGATCGCGCTCCTAGGGCTACCAGCTGTGTTGGTCCCGCTGCCTAACGCTCCAAATGACCACCAGAGCCGTAACGCCCAATATTTGGTCGATTCAGGATTAGCCGTTTCGGTACCGGATGAAGAGTTCGATGGACAACGTTTTCGTGATGAAATCGAACGGATGTTGACGAGATTTCAGAGTGAATCCGACCCAGACTTAGCTCGTCGAGGACGGAGCGTCGGATATCGCGATGCAGCGGAGAGAGTTGCCGATCTGGTGATGAAGCATTGTTTGGCACCGTATGGGCAGTCAGACCGGAAAGGTGAGGCGCTTTGAAATTGATCAAGTCGCCACCGACGCCGATAAAAGATGACGCATCTATTCACGTGGTGGGTGCCGGCGGAGCTGGCATGAACGCTATTGGCGCCGTACTGATGTCTATGGGACACCCAGTGAGTGGCAGCGACCTTCGTGACTCAGCTGGAGTAAATCGGCTGCGTTCTTTAGGCGCGCGAATAGAAATTGGACATAATGCCGACAATTTGAGTGACTGCGAAGTTATCTGTAGATCCACGGCCGTGCCGGATGACAACGTCGAGATTGTCGCAGCGCTTCGGAGCGGTCGTCCTGTGTTGAGTCGGGCCCAAATACTTGCTCAAATTTGCGAAAAGAAACGCACCGTGGGGGTGGCAGGTACACACGGGAAAACCACGACGTCGTCCATGTTGGCATTGGCATTGATGGGCTGTGACTTCCACCCCTCTTTCATCGTGGGTGGAGATTTAAACGAGATCGGGTCTGGCGCTGTTTGGGATCGCGAAGGTGAACTTTTCGTTGTAGAGGCTGACGAATCTGACGGTACGTTCTTAGAGATCGCAGCTGAAGCTGTCGTAGTGACCAACATCGAAGCCGACCATCTGGACTATTTCGGTTCCTTTGAGACATTAGTAGCAGCTTTTGAAACCTTCCTTTCTTCGGCAAAAGGACCTCGTGTTGTGTGTGCCGACGATAAATACGCGGCGAGCGTCGCTAAAACAGTCGGAGGGTGCGTCACCTACGGCACTTCGGAAAACGCGGACTATCGAATCGTCAATGTTGAGGGCCGCCGTTACTCCTCGCAATTCACATTGCGGAGAGGCAGCATCGACCTGGGTGAATGCGAGCTCCCCATCCCTGGCATCCATAACGTTCGCAACGCGGCGGCCGCTTTAACCATCGCGATTGAACTGGGAGGGGAGCCTCAGGCGGCGATCTCAGCGCTGGGAAGATTTGCTGGCGTCGCGCGAAGGTTTGAGTTCCGTGGCGAACAAAGCGGAGTTGTGTACGTAGACGATTACGCGCATCTTCCCACCGAGGTTTCCGCAGTGTTGAGCGCGACGAAGGCGGGTGAGTGGGGACGAGTGGTTGCCGTCTTTCAGCCACACAGGTTCAGCCGCACGGCTGAACTTTGGAAAGATTTTGAACATTCCTTCATCGACGCGGACCACATAGTGCTCACCGGTGTTTATGGGGCGGGTGAACCGGCCCGTCCCGGTATCACCGGAGAACTAATACTCCGTGCTGTCCTAGATGCCCATCCTTACGCCTCCGTCACCTACCTACCAGGTCGAGAACAAGTACCCGAATACTTAAGTTCGATTCTTCGCCCAGGAGATTTGTGTCTGACCATGGGCGCTGGTGATCTGACATCAGTCGCAGATGAAGTTCAGCAACTGCGCGGATCATCGCCGGCATGAACTCCGACAAAGCACACCACACTGCGGTGGAGGACGCCAAACGCCTCTTGGGTTCGTTGGCGCAAACAGAGAAAAATTTAGGAGTGATGACCACCTATCGCGTGGGTGGAAACGCCGCGTTGTACGTTGAGGCGCAGAGCAAGGAAGAATTGTCTCAAGTAGCCGTGGCGCATCAGACCAGTGGGCTTCCTGTTCTGGTTGTCGGAAAAGGGTCGAATCTACTCGTTGCTCAAGCGGGCTTTCCCGGAATTGCTGTAAGCCTGGGAGGGGATTTCGTAGTTAGCGAAATTGATACTGAACGTGCTGTCGTTCGCGCTGGCGGGCCAGTTGCTTTACCAGCCCTTGCACGAAGGTGCGCTAGCGCAGGACTAACGGGATTTGAATGGGCAGTAGGCGTACCTGGGTCCGTGGGCGGGGCGGTCCGAATGAACGCAGGTGGGCATGGAAGTGATATGGAGGCATCGATAGTTGAGGCGAGCATCTTCGACTTGGCAACTTCTTCAACTCAACTCTGGGACAAGCGACAGCTGCGGTTTGGGTACAGACGAAGCGCTATAGGAGCAACACAAATTGTTTTAGAGGCAACTCTCCAACTAGCACCCGACCAGGATGGTGATGCGCCGGGCATGCTTGGAGACATAGTTCAATGGCGTCGCGACAACCAACCTGGTGGCCAAAACGCAGGTTCAGTGTTCGTGAACCCCGAAACCGAAACCGCTGGCGAGCTTCTTGACCGCCTGGGGTTCAAGGGTTTTCGCGTCGGTTCTGCCCAGATTTCCGAAAAGCACGCGAATTTCGTCCAAGCCGACCCGGGGGGTTCGTCGGATGATGTGGATGAGGTCATCCGAACAGTCGCGGCGCGAGTGTTCGAGGAAGCGAATATTGAGCTTCGCACTGAAATCCGGCGGGTGGGGTTTGTGACCGAGCCATGAGCGGAGACACGGCTCAAGGCCGCCGTTTATCTAAGTCCCGTCGAATTTTAACGTGGCTGGTGATAGCTATCGCAGTCGTAGCAGCGAGCTATGTTCTGTTAGGAAAATCGGCGCTGCTTGACGTCGAGCGGGTGGAGATTTATGGGCTTCATCGAGTGGCCCTAGCCGAGGTAGAAGAACGACTTGGCTTCCATAGCGGAGACCCACTGCTTTCCGTGAACTCGGAAGAAGAAGCACGGAAGCTGGAAGTTCTCCCGTGGGTGCAAGTTGTTGATATCGAACGCAAGTGGGACGGCCTTATAACCGTAGACATCACAGAACGTCGGGCGGTAGCACTGGCTATGGTCGCTCCTAAGCAGTGGGCGCTCATTGACTCCTTTGGGCGTGTGCTGACTGGGGGGCTTTCCAACCCCCCTGATCTTCCCCGCCTTAGCGGCGTGCATGCAGCAGGGGTACCGGGTAGCTACATGATGGAGGACAGTAAAGCGTTACTTTCCGTGCTCGGCGCCTTCCCAAGTGACTTAGTTCTGCGTGTTCGTAGTCTTCGAAGAGACGCGGACGGTGAAATTGTGGGAAGCCTTACGAGTGGCGAAGAAGTCGTATTTGGAGACGAAGACCGACTTGCTGCGAAAGTCGTGGCCCTGGTAACCGTGCTGAGTCACTTAGGAGACCAAAACCGAAACGACAAATATATTGACGTGTCTACTCCCACGGAGGTTGTCGTCCGAGGCGAGGATAAGAGAACTGCCTCCCCCTAGTCTGATGCGACTCCGGGCAGGGCGGACTTGTATCAGATCAAACTTGCGCTACCGTCAGGGTTGCCTGCTCTGCGCTTGAAGTGGCAGATGTTTACGAGACACCCAGGAGGCCCAGTGGCCAGCCCTCAGAACTATCAGGCCGTGATTAAAGTTGTCGGCGTTGGCGGCGGCGGCTGCAACGCGGTGAACAGAATGATCGAATCGGGTCTGAAAGGCGTCGAATTCGTAGCGGTGAATACGGATGCCCAGGCGCTATTGATGAGTGACGCGGATATCAAGCTCGATATCGGGCGCGAATTGACTCGCGGGTTAGGTGCGGGTAGCGACCCTGACATCGGGCGCCAGGCCGCAGTGGAACACGCGGACGAAATCGCGCAAACCCTCGAAGGCTCTGACATGGTTTTTATTACTGCGGGTGAAGGTGGAGGCACAGGGACGGGCGCCGCTCCTATCGTTGCCGACATTGCGAAGGAATGCGGAGCATTGACCATAGGTGTCGTCACTCGGCCATTCTTGTTTGAAGGCCGACGTCGGGCTGTTCAGGCGGATGCTGGGATTCAAGACCTCAAAGAAAGAGTTGATACCCAAATCGTTATTCCAAATGACCGGCTTTTGAGCGTTGCGAATGAAAACACCACAATGGTCGACGCGTTCCAAATGGCAGATGATGTTCTTCGAGAAGGGGTGCAGGGAATTACGACGTTGATAACTACCCCTGGCCTTATAAACACTGATTTTGCTGACGTAAAAATGATCATGTCGAATGCGGGATCGGCTCTTATGGGAATCGGGCGGGCACACGGAGATAATCGTGCTGAAAACGCTGCACGACAAGCGGTATCGAGTCCCTTGTTGGAAGCATCGATCGAAGGCGCGCGCGGAATTCTGCTTAATGTGACGGCGTCGACGGAACTCGGACTTCACGAAGTTCGCGACGCCGCTGATGTCATTCACGACGTCGCGCACCCTGACGCCAATATCATCTTCGGAACCGTTATCGACGAGGCGATGGAAGATGAGATTCGTATCACCGTGATTGCGGCGGGTTTTGACCGATGGGATGAGGGGGCGGCAGGCTCAACGAGGTCTTCCACATCGCCATCACCGGGCGAAATTGCAGATATTTTCGACGGAGCAGATGGTGAAGAGATCCATTTCGACACTGATGATGACGACGATGACGAATTCGACGTGCCGTCTTTTCTGAAGTGATCCAAAGCAGGGTTGCTTCTTATTCTGAAAGATCGTCATATGTTGACTTTTTCTCGCCGCATCAGTGACGAATATTCGGTGCGGGTCCGGTTCTCTGATCGCAGCGACGGAGATGCATCTCAACCAACGTTTCTGAGCGGCGAACGGTCAGATCTGACGGTTCCATCTCAAGCACATGGGGCCGAGGTGTTCACAGTGGGGCGGCCTGGCGAGGGAAACGGCGCTGCATGTGACGCGTTGTTGACGACGTGTCCAGGTGCCTTGCTCGGCGTGCGTACAGCAGATTGTGTCCCGATTGCCATATATGGGGTGTCGTTTCAGAACACTCCAATTGTGGGTGTCATTCATGCCGGATGGCGTGGTATTCGCGCTGGCGTGATTGACAATGCCATGAGACAAGTTCGTGGTCATGGAGCAGAGCACGTGCGAGCAATCATTGGTCCGCACATAAGCACAGACCAGTACGAATTTGGAGCGGTTGACCTTGGGGAAGTGGTTGCCGTGGTCGGCGACAAGGCTGAGGGTCACACGAAAAGTGGGAAGCCGGCCTTAGATCTTGGGGCGGCTGTTCGGGAGCAACTGAGACGAAACTCTGTGGTAGTTGATCATCACATTTGTCGTTGCACGGCGACTGACGGACGATACTGGTCTCACAGGGCAGACCGAGACACTGAACGCAGTGCTCTGATCGTAGATATTAAAAGGTCGCTATGAGCCCTGAGTCTGAACTGAGCTCCGAACAGGTGATTGATCGTGCTGGTGTTCTCCGCGACCGCGTTCGCTCGTTGGGTGGCGATGATATTGAAATTGTCGCGGTCACTAAAGGGTTTGGCCCATGGGCGCTACGTGCCGCATCAAAGAGTGGTTTCGAGATGGTCGGGGAAAGTTACGCGCAAGAGTTGGAGTCAAAATGGTTGCAGCTAAAAAACGAGGAACGTGATCGTCTGGACGTGCATTTCATCGGCGGAATGCAAACCAACAAAGTTCGCAGAGTTGCTTCGGTCGTTGCGGTCTGGCAGACCTTGGATCGCCAGTCTTTGGTCGACGAGATAGCTAAACGAGCTCCCGGATCATCGGTGATGATTCAAATTAATTTGACGAAAAGTGAAACCCAGGGTGGCTGTCAGATCTCAGAGGCTGGCGACATCGTTGCTATGGCCCGTTTAAAGGGTCTAAAAGTGATTGGTGCTATGGGAATCGGACCACAAGGAGACGACCAAATAATTAGAGCGGCCTATCGCAGTTTGGTTTTATTTGCTGACGACAACGCGCTGCCACATCGGTCTATAGGAATGACTAACGACCTTGAGATTGCAATCGAATCCGGAAGCACAATGGTTCGAATTGGAACTGCTTTGTTTGGTGAACGTCCACCACGCTGACATCGCGGTACCCTCAGCGACGAGGAGGAGGCGTATGGCTTCGATGTGGCGACAGGCGATGCTGTACCTCGGGTTAGGACCCGATGAAGGATACGACGAACTCGACGAGCTTCAGCATCCTGGTACTTCAACACAACCTTCCCCCGGACCTGGTGATCCGGTGACCGTTGTGACTAGCCCGACCTCACCGGCGACTATGCCCGACAGTTCGGTGGCTGCGCCTGTTGGGACTTCGGGCGTAGTTCCCACGGGTTCGGTGAGAACTATCCCTATTACCAGTGCCAAACCTCACGTGGTTGCTCCCCGAACGTTCAATGAGGCTCAACAACTCGCAGATCGTTTCAAGGCGGACCAACCAGTGATCGTCAACCTCCAGACTGCTAATCGGGATCTAGCAAGAAGGATCATCGATTTTGTGAGCGGTCTCTGTTATGCCCTTGGAGGCAAAATGGAGAAGGTCGCCGATCATGTTTATTTGCTCGCCCCATCTCACGTGAACCTTGCCGAGGAGGAGCGACAACGCCTCCAAGAGCGTGGTTTGCATTATTAATTCGAGGCCTGTCCGTGACCCAAATTCTGTGCACCCTTTGTGACATCTATGTATTAGCTATTTTTGGACGAATTATTTTTAGCTGGATTCCCATTGCGCAGGACAGCCCAGTAGCGATTGTCCGAACGTTCCTTGTCCGGGTCACTGAGCCGCTCATGGGTCCTCTGAGGAGGGCGCTGCCGCCTCTTCGTCTAGGCGGTTTTGGGTTAGATCTTTCGCCCATATTGGTGTTGATTCTGATCCAATGGGTCCTGGCAGGTGTGATCCTTAATTGCAGCTGAGTTGTATTCAATCGCTTTCCAGTTTCGGCGTGGCTGCCTTGTTGTTAGTGTCAGCGCATGAAGTTGACGCCCGTGTTGCTTGAAACGCAGCAATTTCCCGAGCGATTTAGGGGATATGACCCTGACTCAGTTGATGACTTTCTTGAACGCGTCGCCGCCGGGCTGAGTGAACTCCAGGAGCGTCTAGACGAATTAGCCGACCGCCTTATCGAGGCAGAAGGGCGGGCTTCGGATACTGGTTTGGACGGCGAGATTGAAGTCATTGATGGTCGAATGGATGCAATCGAGAGCATTAGAGATGCATTAGCAACCGCCCCGCGTTTTGAGTCCAACGAGCCGAGCGCAACGAACATAGAAATTGCGATCGATGCGGTAGAGGCGGTAGAGGCAGTAGAGGCAGTAGAGGCGCCAAATCTCCCGGAACATCAATCAGTCGCCGTCGGCGCCAACAAAATCGAGATCGAACGAATAGCGGAGCTCATTGCCTTGGCACGAGACACCGCCGATGATGTGATTGAGGACGCCGTTGCCTCCGCACGCGAGCAAGTTGGTGACCTACTGGCAGACGTCCTCGTAGCATCGTCAGCAGATCTAGCGGCCAGCGGCGCACTAGAACGCAAAGCTGAATTAGAAGTGGAGTTGCTGGATCTCGATGCTCGAGTGAATGCTCGCCGTAATGATGCGAATCAACTAGCAGACTTAATCGAAACTCGGAGAAGAGCTTTAGGAGAGATAGCACGCGACCTCGGTGGTCGTCCCGATGGTCCGGAGATAGATCACCCAGCTTCTTCCGGTGAAATTGCTGGATGGGCCACAATCGATGGTTCTGTTGGCGAGCAAGACCTTTTGGATGCCCCTGGTGTTCCAGTCACGGAGACCCGCTCAGGTACGGAAATCGATGATCCGTTTTTTTCCGCGCTACAGAAGCGGGAGTCGCTAGAGGGGGAGTAAGAACCGATTCAAACCGGAGTTAGCTCCACCTGAGGTTCTTCACCACCCGCTAGCCATACAATTCTCGAAGCCAAAACTGCCGCTGCGACGGTAGGTTCGTGTCCTTTAATCGAATCTAAGTTTGCGGGCGACCAGGCCACCTCGACTTCGATTCGTTGAGTGACTTCAAGATCTGCGTCTTTTCTCGCCTGCTGGATAGTTCTGATTAGGTCTCTGGCGTGGCCTTCGGCCTCGAGTTCAGGAGTGACGTTGGTGTCAAGGACCACTACAGCGTCATTCGATCGCAATGCGGCGGTGCTGCGCGGGTCGGCTGGATCAAGCGCCAGATCATATTCTTCGAGTCCCAGGGTGTGCCCCGCGACACTGATTTGGTGTTCCTCGGTTAGAGACCATTCACCGCTTTTGGCAGCAGCGAAAACCTTCTGAACGTCAGCGCCTAATCGGGGACCGAGTAGGTTGCCATTTGGTCGCAGGCTGAGAGTGGCGAAGTCGCCTATGTCGGCTGTCAAAATAACTTGATGTACGTTAATTTCCTCTGCCAAAAGATCTACGACCTCGCGAAGGTCCTCAGCGTTTTTTCCGGCCACGATGACTTTTGATAGCGGTAACCTCACTCGGAGCCCAGCATCTTCTCGCAGACGCAGAGCTGTCGATGATGCCTCTCTGACTTGGTCCATTCTTGCAACCAACTCGGCATCGGCGGGGAGTTCGTCGGGGTGTGGCCAGGCGGCAAGATGAACGCTTTCTCCGCCAGTCAGGCCACCGTGAATTTCCTCCATGATCATTGGAAGAAATGGCGCAGCGATTCGGGTAAAAGTGGTCAGAACGGTGTACAACGTGTCGTAGGCATCTGGGTCGCCCTGCCCGCCGCCTTCGGGTCCCCAAAAACGGTCTCTAGAGCGACGGATGTACCAGTTATTGAGGGCGTCAATGAAACTTTGGATTTCTGAAGCCGCCCCTGGGAGGTCATAAGCGTCTAGGGCGAGAGTTGTGGATTCGACTAGCGATCTCGTCTTGGCGAGAAGGTAGCGGTCGAGTAAGTGTTGGGAGTCTGTTCGCTTGACTGCCCTATGGTCATCAACGTTGGCATAAAGGGTAAAGAAGGAATACGCGTTCCATATAGGGATAAGCACTTGGCGCGTTACATCGTCGATTCCTGCATCAGATATGCGGGTATCGCCCCCACGCACAATGTTTGTGGACATCAGATACCAACGGAGTGCATCTGAACCCTGAGCATCAAAAATCTCAGATGGTTCTGTGTAATTACGCAGCCGCTTTGAAAGTTTGTTGCCATCTTCGGCTAACAGAATGCCGTGACAAATAACGTTCTGGAATGCAGGACGATCGAACAAAGCTCCTGCCAGTACGTGCAACGTGTAAAACCAGCCGCGCGTTTGATTTATGTATTCCACGATGAAGTCGGCCGGGAAATGTTCTTCGAACCAATCTTTGTTTTCGAACGGGTAATGAACTTGGGCGAAGGGCATCGACCCGGATTCAAACCAACAATCAAGTACTTCAGGTACTCGCCTCATAGTGCTTTTCCCAGAGGGATCGTCTGGGTTGGGTCGAGTCAACTCGTCGATATAGGGGCGATGTAGATCTGTTGGACGAACTCCGAAGTCAGCCTCGAGTTCGTCCAGACTTCCATAGACATCAGTTCGCGGATAATTCGGGTCGTCGCTAACCCAAATGGGTATTGGGGAGCCCCAGAATCGGTTTCTACTTATTGACCAATCGCGAGCCCCAGCTAGCCATTGGCCAAATCGACCATCTTGAACGTGATCGGGAACCCAGTTGATCTCTTGGTTGATCTCTTGGAGCCGCGAGCGAATCTTGGTTACTTCGACGTACCAAGACGAAATAGCCCGATAGATAACCGGAGTGTCAGTTCTCCAGCAGTGCGGATAGTTATGTTCATACGTCTCGTGCCGGAGAATCCTGCCCTCACCTTTGAGGTGTTGGATGATCCCAGGATTGGCCTCAAAGACGTTTTCACCAGCCCAGCCGGACACGTCTGCCGTGAATCGCCCTTGTTCGTCAACTGGTACGGCATCACCAATTTCGATCCCATTTGATTCGCAAATAATCTGGTCATCTTCCCCGAAACCAGGTGCCATGTGAACGACCCCAGTTCCTTCGCTCGTGTCCACAAAATCGGCTTCTAAAACGCGGAATGCGTCTGAGCGGTCTTCGAAGTAGTCGAATAGCGGTTTATAGGTGCGGCCAACGAGGTCTGAACCCCGGACGGATCCAAGTATTACGTGACCCTCGAGTTCTTCTGAGTACTTGTCTAGACATTCAGCGCCGAGAATCCATTTGGCGCCCTTCGCATCTAGGACCAAATATTCGATATTTGGTCCTACTGCCACGGCAAGATTCGAAGGCAGCGTCCAAGGGGTTGTCGTCCACGTCAGTAACCGAATGGATTCATCGTCGCCAAGTCCCGGCAATCCGGTACTTTCCAGCTCAAACCAAACAGTGATGGCTGGATCTTGACGAGGCCGAGTCGCGTCATCCAAACGAATCTCAAAGTTAGATAGTGGAGTCTCTGCTCCCCACGAATAAGGCATCACCCGGAAGGCTTGGTAGATGAGCCCACGCTCCCACAACTGCTTGAAAGCCCACATCACGGATTCCATATAGGACAGATCCATGGTCTTGTAGTCGTTATCGAAATCAACCCAGCGAGCTTGCCTAGTTACCGTCTCTTGCCACTCAGAGGTGTATCGGAGCACAGACTCTTTGCAACTAGCGTTAAAATTCTCGATTCCGTACTCGGTGATTGCGGCGCGTCCACTTACGCCCAGCTCCTGTTCGGTTTCCATTTCAGCAGGTAAGCCGTGGCAGTCCCAACCAAACCGGCGGTCCACGCGCTTGCCACGCATTGTTTGATACCGAGGGACGACGTCCTTGACGTATCCGGTGAGTAGGTGCCCGTGGTGTGGCAGTCCGTTGGCGAAAGGCGGTCCGTCGTAAAAGACAAACTCGTTGTCTTTTGGCCGCGATTCGATTGAATCTTCAAATGTTTTCTGCGCTACCCAACGTTGGAGGACGTTGCGCTCAATCGCAGGAAAATCTGGCCGGTTCGGCACTTTAGGGTAATGACTGTCGTTTGAAGCGGTCATTGTTCGTCGTGAGAGGGCATGCGACCATGCACGTTATCGCTTCCAGTTCAGAAGGCCTTTCTTTAAAGTCTGTTGCTTTAGTACGTGGAGACGAGGAATCACGGAGCTATGATGCGGCACCTTTTCGAACCCGAGTTGTCGGGAGGGGAGTTATGGCCACAAAGAAGCCCGTTGGTAGGAAAAGCCCTGTGAAGAAGA
>Ga0206679_10003715_pt1 | contig 11596 bp, 11 predicted proteins | sample M110012015metaG_FD_155464 | JGI IMG/M metagenome (GOLD analysis project Ga0206679, IMG submission 155464) | Ammonia-oxidizing marine archaeal communities from Monterey Bay, California, United States - M1 100m 12015 | ecosystem: Environmental > Aquatic > Marine > Intertidal zone | place: USA... | reverse complement strand
GGCTCCTCTTTTACTTTCTCTTTCTTTTTTTCAACATCAATTTTCCCAACAACAGATGGTCCTGTGAGCTTTACAGCCTCAGCTTTTATAACTTCAGTTTCTTTTGATTTTTCTTCCTTGACTGTTTCTTCCTTGGCATCTGGACCACTCATAGTGATCACCTTCATCTCGTCATGATCTAATTTTACTTCATTTGCTTTTTCCCTTTCAAATTTTTCTCTCTGAAATTCTTTCAGCAAAATCAAGTATAGCTCCTCATCAATTTTAGTGTTTGGATTCGAGCCTACACCTTTTCCAACTTCTTCAAGATGGTCAACAATAGTTGAAATTCCAACATTGAGTTCTTTTGCTACTTTACTTAATCTTTTTACTACAGCCATGTTTTTCTTTAAAAACGATATTAATTATTTATTCAAATTCAGATCTTAAAATCTTAAGAACTTCTGCAATTGTTTCCTCTTCAAGATCTGTTCTTTTCACAAGATCTTCTTCGGATATTTCAAGGACACTTCTCGCAGAATCACATCCAATAGATTTAATAGAATCAATGATCCAGCCATCAATCTCATCTGAAAACTCATCTAGATCTACATCATCTATATCTTCAGCCCCTTCTCTATAAACATCTATTTCATATTCTGTTAATTTAGAAGCTAATTTAATGTTATGACCACCTTTTCCTATTGCTAATGAGACCTGATCTGGTTTTAAAAACACTTCTACCCTATTTTCATCCTTAATGGTCATATTAGTTATTTTCGCAGGGCTTAATGCTCTTTGTATTAATAATTGACTATTATTCGTCCAATTAATAACATCAATGTTTTCATTCCTAAGCTCACGAACAATTCCATGTATTCTTGACCCTTTCATACCAACACAAGCACCAACTGGATCAATCCTATCATCATAAGATTCAACGGCAACTTTCGCTCTTTCTCCCGGCTCTCTTACAATCTTTTTAATAGTGATCAAACCATCAAACACTTCAGGAACTTCTAGTTCAAATAATCTTTCTAAAAATTCAGGAGCAGTTCTTGACAGAATAATAATAGGGGAATTATTTCTAAGGTCAACCTTTAGTACAACCGCTCTAAGAGTATCTCCTTTTCTAAAATAATCTGAAGGAATTTGTTCAGACTTAGGCATTATAAGCTCATTTCCGTCATCATCTAAAATTAAAATCTCTCTTTTCCAAATCTGATATACCTCACCTGTGATTATATCTCCAACACGTTCTTTATATTTATTATAAATACTATCTTTTTCTAATTCTAAAATCCTTGATTGTAAGTTCTGCCTTAAGGATAGAATATTTCTTCTTCCAAAATCTTCTACCTTAATTTCCTGAGAGACCTCTTCTCCTACTTCAAAATCAGGTTCGATTTTTAAAGCCTCTGTATAGGCAATCTGAGTAGCTTCATCTTCTACTTCATTATCCGGTACTATTTCTCTATTTAACCAAATTTCAAGATCTCCTTTATCTGGGTTAATAATAACATCTACATGTTCATCAGTTCCATATTTCCTCTTGAGTGTTGACCTAAAAACATCTTCAACTATTCTCATCATAGTTACTCTGTCAATGTTCTTCATTTCTTTAAACTCAGAAAATGATTCAATTAAATCTACAGCATTCATTTTTTTATTTTTATTTAAACGAGAGTATAAGTTTAGTTTCTTTTATCTCTTTATAATTAATTGTTTTTTCCTTTTTTACTTTTATTTTCTTTTTCTTCCCATCTAATCGTTCTTTTTCTTCCCATTCTATTGTAATTGATTGATCGGTAACATTAGTAAGAAGCCCTTCAGAACTACCATGTTCAAGATGTACTATTTTTACTTTTCTTCCAATATTTTTATAATATTGATTAATTACCTTAAAAGGTTGGTCTAGTCCTGGAGAAGTAACTTTTAGCTCAAAATCATCCATTTCCCTATCTAGGTTATGTTCTACATTTCTGCTAACTGACACACAATCATTGATCGAGACACTATTATTCATATTGTCCATTTCAACAATTATTCTATTATTAGAGCTAATATTAACATCTACTAAATAGCTGCCATTATTCAACTCGTTTATTCGCTCATTAGCTAAATCAATTATTTTTTCTTTATTAATCATGTAGTACAAAAAGAGGGGACTTTCGTCCCCTCTTTATTAATCTTCATATTTAAATCAGTTGCAAATATACATCTTTTTTGATGTCTTTCCATAATAACGTAAAAAAATTATGTGCTAGATTACTTTTTTTGTTTAAAATAAATCAACTTGAATATTCAAAAAGACCTTATCTATCAAATCGCATTATTAAAGGTAAAGGGAATGGGGCCTTATATCCTAAGAAAAATGATTGCTCAATTTAAATCTGCTGAAAGTATATATGCTGCTTGCAAAGCAGATTTTATAGAAAAAAACTTATATAATCCCACGCTATATAATAACATTAAATCTTCAATTAGATTAATTCAAGATGCTGAAAATGAATTAACCTACTGTAACAAACATAATATAAAGGTTATTAGTTACTATGACAATGAATATCCGTATCGATTAAAAGAATGTAAAGATGCGCCACAATACCTATTTTATAGAGGTAATGAAAATATAAGTAAAAAAAGAATTATTTCGGTTGTTGGGACTAGAAATCCTACTAATTATGGAATCCAATTTTGTAAAACTCTTTGTGAAATACTGTCATCATATAAGGTGACTATAGTAAGTGGATTGGCTCATGGAATTGACTATAACGCACATTATTACGCCTTGAAAAATCATCTTTCCACCTTTGCTGTATTAGGACACGGGCATCAATATATTTACCCCTCAAATCATTTAAAGATTTCAAAAGAAATACAAAACAAAGGTTTATTAATAAGTGAATTCTCTTCCTTAACTAAACCCAATAAATACACTTTCCCTAAAAGGAATAGAATTATAGCTGGAATTTCTGATGCCACCATAATTATAGAATCCCCTTTAAAAGGAGGAGCTATGATTACAGCAAGGATTGCCAATTCATACAATAAGGATGTATTTGCATTACCAGGTAATGTGTTCTCGGATAAATCTGCAGGATGTAATCATTTGATCAAGAACAATGAAGCCCACTTAATTGATTCAGCAGAAGAATTAATCAAAATGATGGGGTGGGAAAAAGGACAATGCCATGAAAAAAAACCACTCACTATCATCAATGAATTATCTCCTGAAGAATTCAAAATTGTTACTCTCCTACAAAAAGAGGGGAAGCTATCGATTGATGAACTCTGTTTCCATTTAAATGAAAACATTAATAGGATTAATATTGGTCTTACTCAACTTGAAATAAAAGGTATAATTCAGCAACGTCCTGGAAAAATATTTCACTACATTGGTTAAGATTATAGGTGCAGTTTAACTAATTTCGATTTGTAGTGAATATTTCAAGGTTTATAGCAAGTAGATATCTTTTTTCTAAAAAGTCTAAAAGCATTATTAATATAATATCGTTTATATCAGTAATTGGAATATTTGTAAGCTCTTCAGCCATGATAATAGTCCTAAGTGGATTTAATGGCATAGAAGGATTGGTCGCCAATTTATATAGCAAGCATCATCCAGACCTTATCATCACTCCTAAAAATGGTAAAACATTTACTTTGGATTCTCTAAAAATTTCATCTTTAAAAAACTGCAAGGGGGTTACTGGGTTTAGCTGTGTTATTGAAGAAACGACAATGATAAAAAAAGGTGAAAGATGGGTAAATGCTGTAATGAAAGGAGTTGAAGCACCTTATTTTGAAATCTGTGACTTAGAAGCTACATTAATTGACGATGAAAACAAAATAGATCACAATAATACTAAAGCAATTATAGGCGCAGGACTGCACAATCAAATATCAGGACCCTATAGAGAAATCATCAATACTATTACTGTTTATGGCCTCTTAAGACACGAAAAGATTAAAAGAAATAATGCTGACGCCTTTAAAGAAAAGATGATTGAAATAGGAGGGGTTTTTAATATAAACCCTGAACTAAATAATCAATATTTCATAGTGCCGATCAAATTCGCAAGGGATCTTCTTAATTATGAAAAGGAAATCACTTCAATAGAAATAGGCACTTCAGAAGAAATTGACATCAATGAAATAAGAAGTGACTTAATTAAGATTATTGGAGATTCTTTTCAAATAAAAACCAATTTCGAAAAAAACGAATTGATCTTTAAAACAAATGCAGCTGAAAAATGGATGGTATTCCTTATTCTAATATTCATCTTAATCTTATCTACATTTAACATTATTGCTTCTTTAACAATGCTGATCCTTGACAAGAAAAAAGACATCTCCACTTTAATTTCGTTAGGGGCAACTCAGACCTTAATAAGAAATATCTTTTTTAAAGAAGGCTTGTATATTAATTTATTGGGCGGGATATTAGGTTTGTTTTTCGGAGTTGTAATATGCCTTATCCAGAACAAGTATCATTTAATTAAGCTGGATAACTCTGTTGTCCCATATTGGCCAGTTGATGTTGCATTATCAGACGTTTTTTCAATCTCTATAATATTACTTTTAATTGGTTTAATATCATCTTTTATACCAACGACCTACCTTATTAAAAAGCATTTTAAACAATTCTTTTATTGATTATTTTTTTTCTTATCACCCTTGATTAGGAAAACTGACACCCATTCAATTCTTGTATTAGAAACTTCCTTTATTAATATTTTAAAGTCCCCTATAGAAATAAACTGTCCCTTTTTAGGGATGTTTTCAGTATGATGAATGATCATACCCCCTAACGTTTCATAATCCTCCTTTACTGGAAAATTCAATCTGTATCTTTCATTAATAAAATCTACTTCAACTCTTCCGGAAAATTCAAATTCAAATTCAGATATTTGATAATGTGTCATATCATCCATATCGTGCTCGTCATCAATTTCACCAAAAATCTCTTCAATTACATCTTCCATTGTCACCATTCCTGATGTCCCCCCAAACTCATCAACAACTACAGAAATACTTCTTTTTTTAGCAATAAATTCTTCTAGAATTTTATTAGCAGTAATACTTTCAGGTATAATGCTGATTGGCAACAAAATTGATTTAATATGAATAGGCTTTCCAAATAATTCCAAACAATGAATATATCCAATTATATTATCTATAGAATCACGATAAATTAGAATTTTTGACAACCCGGTTTCAATGAATTTTTTTTTCAACTCATTTATGTCTTCTTCAATTTCAAAGGCCACTATTTCATTTCTTGGAATCATACAATCTCTTGCCATTACTTGAGAAAATCCTAGGGCATTATGAAATATTTTTACCTCATGTTCCAATTCTTCTTCCACCTCAACATCTTGAGTAACCTCACTTAAATAATTATCAAGATCCACTTTTTCAAAAGCAATTTTATCATTCTCATTGTTATTTTTCTCAATAAAAAAAGTCAAAATTCCTTCAGTCAATCCAATGACGATTAATGTAGGTAGCCATAATATTCCGTAAAATAACATGAGTGGAAATGCCATTACATTTAACAATCTATTTGGGTTAATTCTAAAAATTACTTTTGGTAAAAATTCAGCGAAAACAAGCACAAATAATGTTGAAAAAACTGTTTGAAATAACAATACTAAACCCGCATGATCAAACCATTCCATAAATAGCGGCTTAAGAACAAATGCCATGTAAAGAGAATAAATAACTAACGCAATGTTATTACCAATAAGCATAGCCCCAATAAACCACCCTGGTTTCTTTGCGAAATAAGCCAATACTTTTGCTTTAAATCCTCCTTTTTTATTGTCTAATTCAATCTTTAGACGATTAGCAGAAATAAACGCTATTTCCATCCCGGAAAAAAAGGCAGAAAAAATTAAAGCGATAATAATAACTGTCAGAATTAAAAAAAGGTCCTGATCCATAAATGATTTGAAGATTATTCAAATTTAAACTATTTATTATTTGAATTGCTATTTTTATCTAGCCTCTTCCTTAATCCCCTTCTAATAAGGTAAATTCCCCAAGCTAATCCAGATAATAAAAAGTAAGTAGCTACATCCCTCCACACCCAGTCATCCATGAACCCAATTACTATAGAAATGAGTAAAGTTACAATTGCAATGACCAGCCAAACTTTTTCTAATCTCCTATTCCACTTTCTTAATTTGTCTAGTCCTGTATTATTGTTCTTCATATTTGATGTGGCTATCTTTAATGTTTAATAATTGATAAAAAGTAAAGTTACTATTTGCAATCAATTCATCGGCAAAAACAACTCCATTTTCTGAAGAAACTTGCACTCCTTGATCTGTATATAAACTGTCTGTTTTAAAATAAATATGTAATAGATCAGTAAATAAAGTATCCTTTTTATAATTAGAAAAAACAACATTTTCTTTCACTAATAAATATTGGTCTTTTGTGTAAAATTTACCATAATCTGACTTAAGTACAGATTGTTGTTGTTGTAATGAATCATAAAATGTCAGCATCATACCTTTTGGACATTCAAGGATTGTCTCGTTTTTAGAATCATACCTGTGTACTTCTTCACTTATTAATTTAATTTTTGAATTACCCATATCAGAATACAATATAGAATCCTGATAAGTAATTTCTACTGGTTGATCTTTAGAAGGTAAATTATTGATCTCATTATTATTACATGACGAGATCACCATTGTAATTAAAAGAAAAAATAAAATAACTATGATTGATTTTGGCATTAATCTCTTGATCGTAATGTAGTTGACTTATTCCAACATGATACATTATAAGAAGTTCCCTGTTTTTCGTTCATCATCACCAACTCTTGCATAGGTAACAGAGACGATTTCCAAGAGTTTATTGTTGATGAACCAATTTTTCCACAAGATTTATCGGCATAATCAAGTGCTAAACAATAGATCAAACTTTTTTCTAATGGAGTTGAGCCACATTTAGTAGCGCTGCTTGCAACAGCATATGCTTTCTTTTCATTGGCTACACAATTATCAGTAATGGAAGACGCATAGCTAAAAGCTTCCTTATAGTTGTTTCTTTTTAATGCAATATCATATAGAAATTGATAACATTTCTGCTTTAATTCATCGTCTATTTCTATGGCTTCTAATGCTCTTGAAAACCTGTCTTTAGCCGTTGAATAGTCTTTTCTTTTATGATCAGCAAGAGCAGCACTAATCAAATCTTTAGCTGTAGGTGGATTGTCTGGATCGTTAAGAACAATATCTAATAAGTTTAAATAAAAAATAGATTCTGTACACTTTTTAGAGCTTAAGAGACTAAATACTTTTCTTGTTAACTCCATATTAGTTGAATCCTTAGCCAACTTTACAGTATAGATCTCTTCCAGTTTATCACACGTTGCACATGAACTAATGCTGTTATCTAAAAAAATCTGAACTTTTTTAAACTTATCTGCTTTATTATCTGATTGTATGTTCATGTCACATAAGCTAGACATATTTTCATATATCTGTAAGAACCCATCACAATCCATTTTTTTGCTATTAAACATATATATAGCCGAATAAAAGAACGATTGAACATCTCCATAAGAAATTAACTTCTTATTTGATTCGTAGACAGACTGATAATCATTAAAAGCTTTTTCAAAATCAGTTTTAGCCTTAAACTTCATAATGTCTTTTGAAGACTTTAATTTAATTTCATCACAATCGCCATAATTCTCAATCCAAAGATCATAGATCATAAATAAAGAATCTACATAAAGATTAAGGTCCGGAGATTTTTCTTTCTTCTTAGCAGAAGCAATTTGTCTATAGATATAGGTTCCGTTCTTATATAAATTGGTTTTATAAGTAGGACATACTTTTTGAGCATTCCACCATGGTTTACTTGCATCGGCCCAGTTTTTTTGCTTTAAAAATTCTGAGTATAATGAAACATTTTGTCTACACGATAAACTATCATCACCAAAGTCAGGTTTGTTTTGAACATTGCACTCCTGAGAGGAATAAGCACTATAAATAAAAAAGGATAGTATAAAAATTATGTTTTTTAAACTTTTATTAATCATATTTTCTCTTTTTAAACCATCGGTCATATCTAGTATCAGGGGCTAAACTGAATCCGATAGACAATTTTAAATAACTTTCTTCAATCAATTCATTTTCAATTGTTCCCATTCTTCCTAGCTCAGTACTTATATTTACCCTTGATAAAGAACGTGAGCTAAGCAATGGTATAGATATGCCAAAATTCATGCCATAATTAGTCAACTGTTGATCGTTGATGTTAATAAATGAATTGCCATATTTAAAACCAAATGAATAAGTTGATTTTTGAAAGCTATTCTTGTTTTTATCATCAAAATCTAATGTTGGTGTAATTCTTCCTCCAATAATCAGCTCAGTCATTTGAGATAAATCCTGATTTTCAGATGCTATATTATCAAAAACCTCTTTGTAGATATCCCAGTTAGAAATGTTAAATTGAGCCCCTATAGACCATACATTCTTATTTTGTTTGTTACGACCTAAGTTCATGCCAATAGAAAAATGATCTGGCAAAGTAATATTCCCTGTTTGATCTTCATAAAAATAGGTGGTGTCTTTTGGGATTTCCTGTACAGAGAAATTATAAATAAAAGAATACGCATAAAAATCTCTTCGTGCGCCTATTTGTGAACTAAATGCCTGTGTTGCTCCTAGTTGATAAACCCAAATGTCATTTTCTGCTTTTCCTTTAACTTCTTGATAAAAATGGATACCCGCATCGAATGAAAACCCACTTAAAGTCATTTTATTTTGAACGCGAGTATTATAAAAAGTGCCTTCCTGAAATATTACACTATTATTTCTGTTGAGTGTTCCGAATACATAAGATGCATTAAGACCCAATGAAAATCTAGTTGTATCGCCTTTATTGATTACGTCATATCCAGTTCCTAGTAAAATCCTATTGACACTTCCGTCTCCTCTGTAATTATAGGTGACTGTATCTGAAGAAAGTAAAGTATTTGAAGATATATCATATCCCACTGTTGAATAGGGCAATAAACCCAAAGTTACACCGCACCTTTTAGTTACAGGCAGTCCAAGGATCATGTTATTCAGTAAAAAGTTATTCCCTTGACTTGTGTTAATCTCACCATTTGACTCAGCCTTATAGTTAGACATTTTACCTGAAATCCCAAGGTCAAATACAGGGTTATTTTTTCTCAATGTTGAATAAGTAGCAGGATTAGAAATGTTAACCATATGAAAATCAGAATAGGATACAGAAAGCCCTCCCATTCCTTGATAGTGAGTTGTTATAGGTTTGTTGATCTCCCCAAGTCCAAATCTTGTATAAGGAGATGTATTAAGGTTTTGGCTGAAAAAGACCAATCCAGTAAAAACAAATAATAATGTTGTGATTATTTTATGCCACATTTTCATTCAGTATCTCATTCAATCCTAGTAGTGTAATGTAATCGTGTGCAAATATGCTACTTTTTTGGGTATCTGCAATTGAAATATATACTTGAGCATCCCCACCAGTTAAATAAATATTCAATTGAGCATACTTTTTTCTATACATATATATCATATTTTCAATTTCTGACATCATTCCATTTATGACTCCCGAAGATATTGAACTAGATGTGTCAGTTCCAATAAGCTCAGTTTTTTTAACATCTTCCAATAACGGAAGTTTTGCAGTAAAAGTATTTAAGGATTGATACCTCATTTTTAAACCTGGAGAAATAGATCCTCCTAAGTATTCATTATTTTGATTAATAAAGTCAAACTTAAGACAGGTGCCCATGTCTATTATTAAATTATTTTGATCAGGACTTAAACAAAATGCACCTACAGCATTCGCCAAACGGTCATAGCCTAATGTTTTTGGGCTCTTGTATAAGTTCTTAATAGGAAGCTTTAATTGCTCATTTAAAATTAGTAACTCTGAATACTCTTTTAAAAAATCTTTAGATAATTCAAGGTGATTGACAGTGCAAATTATTCCTCTATCGAATTTCTTTTTTATTAGATAAGAATTCAAATCATTTATTAAACAATTGGATTTCTCTACTAACTCGCTGCCATTAAATAATGCAAGCTTTACAAATGAATTCCCTATGTCTAATACTAGATTCATATATCAAATATACAGATAGCTATTAAAAAAAAATCCGGCACTAGGCCGGATTTAGTTTTGTAGATAATAAACTTATTTATTTTGAGAATTTACTTCTATGTTGATTTTGACATCAGTATTCTTGTTTTTAAGCTTTTCAGCTTTCTCTTTCACTTCATTAATTTTAATGTCAATTTGTTCTTTTGTAGCAACAATTGTTTCGTTATTACTTACTAAAGACCCATTCTCGTCTAAATATTCAATTTTAATTACAGCACTTAAATTTTCTTCTTCACTTTCGCTATGACCATCACCTAATATAGGTGCGATTACTAATCCAACTAAACAAGTTAATTTAATTAGTATGTTCATTGATGGACCAGAAGTGTCTTTAAATGGATCGCCAACTGTATCTCCAGTAACTGCAGCTTTGTGAGCTTCAGAACCTTTATAAGTCATTTCTCCATCAATCTCAACTCCTGCCTCAAATGATTTTTTAGCATTATCCCAAGCACCACCAGCGTTGTTCTGAAAAATAGCCCAAAGAACACCCGAAACAGTAACGCCTGCCATATAGGCCCCTAATGATTCTGCACCCATGGAAAATCCAATAATAATTGGACCAGTAATTGTTAGTATACCAGGTAACATCATTTCTTTAAGCGCTGCTTTAGTAGATATATCTACACATTTATCATATTCAGGCTCTGCTTTTCTTTCCATAATTCCAGGAATTTCTTTGAATTGACGCCTAACTTCTTTTACCATTGCCATGGCTGCTTTCCCAACAGAGCTCATTGCCATTGCAGAAAAAACAACCGGGATCATACCACCAATAAATAATGCTGCTAACACCTTAGCTTTGAAAATATTGATTCCGTCTATTCCAGTGAAAGTAACATAGGCAGCAAATAATGCTAATGCAGTTAATGCAGCAGAAGCAATGGCAAATCCTTTCCCTACTGCTGCTGTAGTATTACCTACGGCATCTAGAATATCTGTTCTTTCTCTAACTTCAGGATCTAATTCAGACATTTCCGCAATTCCACCAGCGTTATCAGCAATAGGACCAAAAGCATCAATAGCTAATTGCATTGCAGTTGTAGCCATCATGGCAGAAGCAGCAATAGCTACACCATAAAATCCTGCACATTCATATGCTCCCCAAATTGCACCAGCAAAAAGTATGATTGGTGCAAAGGTCGACATCATCCCTAAAGATAGTCCTGCAATAATATTGGTAGCAGCCCCTGTAGAAGAATTCTTAATAATTCCCATCACTGGTTTTTTACCCATTGCAGTATAATACTCTGTTAGCATGGCAATTAAACCACCTACTGCTAATCCAATTAATACAGCATAAAATACTCTAATTCTTTCAATTGCAATAGGCATTGCTTTCCCTGCATCATCAAGGTTTTCACCAAAAAATTTCATGCTAATAGACTCAGGAAGCATCCAGTTAATAATAAAAAAAGAAGCAATCCCTGTTAAAACTATTGAGCCC
>Ga0206679_10003714_pt1 | contig 11601 bp, 2 predicted proteins | sample M110012015metaG_FD_155464 | JGI IMG/M metagenome (GOLD analysis project Ga0206679, IMG submission 155464) | Ammonia-oxidizing marine archaeal communities from Monterey Bay, California, United States - M1 100m 12015 | ecosystem: Environmental > Aquatic > Marine > Intertidal zone | place: USA... | reverse complement strand
TGCTGGTGCTATGGCCCAGGCTCAAGGTCAAAAACACGCCGCCGCGTCTAAAGCAGCGGAGTATGAATATCAAGCAAAGATAGATGACAATAATACTAAGGTAGCACTTTGGAAAGCACAAGATGCTAAAGCCAGGGGAGCTAAAGAAGAAGCAGCACATCGAGTTAAAGTAGCTGCATTAAAAGGAAGGCAGCGTAGCGCATTAGCAGCAAGTGGAGTAGAAGTTGGAAGTGGTTCTGCTCTTGATATTCTTGCGGATACAGCAGCGCTAGGAGAGTTAGACGCACTTACAATTCGTTCTAATGCAGAGCGTGAGGCTTACGAACATAAAGTAGACGCTAGTAATTTAACGGCTAACGCTGGGATGAAGCGAATGGGCGCTAAGAATGCAATTATTGCTGGAAATATTGGCGCAAAAACATCATTATTATCAGGAGCTGGCTCAGTCGCTAGTAAGTGGTATGACTACTCATACGGATAAGGATTAACAATGGCAACAGTACCACAATATGAAATAGGTCAAGTTAAAGATAAAGCTGTTAGCGGTGGCTTTCAACAAATACAAACTAACCCCGATGCTTTTGGTGCGAGTATAGCACAAGCCCAAATCCAACAAGGCCAGGCAATCAGTCAACTTGGTGACCAGGCATGGCAAATAGCCTTTCAACAAAGAGACAAGTTTGACCAGGCTGTACTAAAAGATAGAGATAACGAGCTGCAAGATTTTATTAGAGATCAATTGGATGTTGATGGTGCGTTCTTATCGCTTAAAGGAAAGAATGCTTTAGATAATAAAGCTGCTGTTGAAAAATTAATCCAAGAGCGTTTTAAATTATTAAGTAAAGATATTGAGCCACGCATACTTGAACAATGGAAGACAGTTGCTAACCAAAGAATTAATTCAGCGATGGGTCGTATCGATAATCATTCAAGAACACAAACAGAAGTTTATTACAACAATGTCTCAGACTCAAGAATTAAAGGCGCTGTCTTTGATGTTATATCAAACTACTCAGATGCAGCAGTTAGAGAGAAATACATAAAATTTGGTCTTAATGAAATTGATCAAAAACTTGAAAGGTCACTTGGTATTCTCCCTGGAACCCAGGACGAGGATGAGAAAGCAACAAGAAGAGACGCTCACTTACAATTTACATCCGCAGCGCATTCAGGAATTGTAGAAAAATATCTTGCAGCTGACGATTACGATAGAGCTAATGAATACTATCTTAAAAATAAAAGTGAAATTAAACCTGATGTCGGACTGCAATTAGAAAAGGCTATTGATTCAACTACTAGAGACGGCCAGGTTCGTGACCATGTTATGGAAATATGGAATACGCCAGGACTATCGGATACAGAACAAATTGAGAAAGCAGAAAAAATTACGGATGCTTCGCTTTCTGAGTTAGTTGTTGCTGATTTAAAAAACAAACAAATTTATAGAGACAAAGAAACAAACGATGTAGAAAAACTTGCTGACGATGAAGCGGATGATTTAGTAACTGCTGGCGGCATTACTTCACTAGACCAGCTTCCGCCTGACTTACTAAGCAGAATGTCATCGACTAAAAAGAGAAATCTAAAAAGCGAATTTCTTGTAGAAGAGACAAGAGTAAGAACAGAGAACTATAGAGTGGCGGGTGAGAATGTTTTAAATCAGTACGCAATACATATGACTGATAACACGCAGCCATTACCAAGCGTTGCTGACATACTCAAAATGAAACCTACGGAAGCCATTGCCTTTATGAAAATGCGCGATCAGGACATCTTAGACGCAGCAACTGCTGATGAGCTTGAGGCTTATAGATTAGTTAAAAACTTCCAGGCAGAGGGTGGTCTTAAAGCGGATATAGATAAAGAACTTTGGAAGCGTTTGTCAGGGGAACAAAAACAAATTATTGATGACCGCTACAAACTTAAATTAGAGCGTATAGAAACTCAGGCTTATGAAGATGGCATAGCATTAATTGCTGAAGGACAAGAAGTACCTCGCGAATTGTTGCTGGAAATGGATGGCATACAAAGACTCGCAATTCAGAAAGAACAGCTTGGTTTTGATAACCGCGCAGAGTCAGTTGCTTACGACAAGTTACTTGGACACTTACTTATACCTGGTAATACTTTTGATGAAGCCCCTGATAGTCTTAAAGAGGGCGTTAGTAATGAGCATTTATACGCATTACAAGTTGCATCAAATACCAGTAAAGCCAAGCAAGCTGCTAAAGATTGGGAAATAACTCAAGTTATTAATTACAGCATCTTATTAAATGAAGCGCGTGATTTCCCTGAAGAGTTTGCGAAACGAGACTTACAAAAAGAAATTCCAAATATCTCTGAAGCGAACTGGAAAAAGCTCGATGAGATGCAAAAGAACCCAGCGTCTGTGTCATCAATCATTTCAAGAGAAAAGTTAATGTATCAAACTTTAGCGGGTTTACCAGGAAATAGATTTAATAATGAAAACATATCTACTTTAATTACAAAAGAAGGTAAGAAAGGTGACGATGTTCGTGGCTTTGTAACAGATATAGATAATCGTGTTCGTCAATGGACAAATAGTAATCCTGGCAAAGATATGACCGATGATGACTTTAAACAAATTCTTGTTAATGCAGCATCCGATAAAGTGTATTACGATGATTGGGGGTCTGATACTCCAATGCCAGCTTCTTTTATTAGCCCTGACGAAAGAGATAACGCTTACATTTTAGGCGATGATTACGAGAAGTTAATGATGGATGAAATCCCGCAATATATACGCGATTCAATTATTTTTAACATGAGACAAAATAACGAAGTAGTCAGCGAAAGAGCAATTAGAGATCGTTTTGAAATTTATAAGGCAAGTCTAAATTAATGAGTCTTGAAATAAAAACAGGCTATATGACCGCAGCTCAACTTGACGAGCTTAATCAAGGCAAAGGGTTAACAGTCCCAACTAATAATATCCAAACAATTTCTTCAGATATGCCTAAGATTGATGTTGCAACAATGGCTGCAAATGTTGGAACACAGTTTACTGTAACGCCAACACATCCAAAAAAAATTGTTAATGAATTTGGTAATGATTTACAAAGCATTTTAAACGCCAATCGAGAGCCAACCAACATGACTACTGCTAGTGAAGGCGATAGTGGTGTTAATCAAGTTCTTAATGCTTACAGAGCTAATAAAACACGCTTTTTACAGGAGACTATTAACCTGGCAACAATGGGTAACGCTGACCAGGCAGCGCAAATACAATTACTCTCAAAAGAATTTGGTATACCACCTAGTATTGTTCAGTCTAATCTTGATGAGTTAAAGCGTAAATCAGAGTTAATGAAGATTGACTTTAAAACGCTCCAGGCAGATAGCCCTATACTTGCTGAACAGCTTCAAAACATTACATTCTCATCCGTTGCTCACGATGATTTAGAGCCGCTCGGCGCAATTGAGGGAGCGTTTAAGTTTTTTAAAGATGGCGCTGTAGATGCTTTTACTGGCGTTAAAAATGTTCCTACTGGTTTTAGTGCGGGTAACGCGAGTACAGATTACGGCCATTTAGGTTTTCAAGTATTAAGTAATGGCGGTGTGTATTCAGAAGTAGATTTAGCTGAAATTAAGCGATTACAAGAGTTAATGGCAGAAAAACCTGATGATAGTTGGCTTGGTGATGCTGGTTATGTAGCGGGTAGTTTTTATCAAACATTAATAGACGCTGGAATAGTCTCAAGTGGAACTGCGTTATCAGTTGCTGGTGCGACTTATTTAGCAACACTTCCCTATCAAGGCCCAGCTGCTTTTACTCCAGGGCCTGAAGATCTTGTATTTGGTGGCGGCGCTGCGGCAACAGGACTGTTTGCTGCTGGCCCAGCTTTCTTTACAACATTGGCGGGTCAATCGTTTCGTATTGAAGCGGGGCATTCATATTTAGAGTTAAGAGAACTGGGAGCAACTCACGAGAACGCTTCTAATATTGCCTTTGTTGTGGGTAGTACTAACGCAGCGCTTGAAATGGTTGGTATTAAAGCCATTACCGCTCCTTGGCGGAAAGGCTGGCAAGCGTTTATCCAAAAGAAAGTAACTAATGCAATGACCAGGAAAAACCTACTAGGCAATGTATTAGGGACTTATTTAGCGAGCATAGGTGTTGAAACTGGAACAGAAGTCTTGCAAGAAATCACAGCAATTATGGGCGAAGAGTTTGCCAAGATGCAAGATGAGGGTATTGATGTCGAATCATTACTAGCTAGTGAAGAAGGTATGGAGCAGCTATGGCATAGACTTGAAGAAATCTTTAGGACAACCGCAAGAGGTATGTCAATTTTAGCACTACCAGGAGCGGCTGTTCACTACAATTCAGGTTCAGCACAAGTAAACCAGGCAGAGCAAACAAAGCAGTTATTTGAGGCTTTATCTCATTCTGCGGCTGGTTCTAACCTAATAGCGCGTTTACCTGAGGAAGCTCAAGAATTTGTTAAAGCAGTTACAAAAGATGGAGATGTAGATACAGTCTATATTGACCATGAAAAGTTTCAGGACTACTTAAATAAAAGAGGAATTGATCCCGAATCTGACGAAGCTAAAACATTCTTCCAGGACTTAGGTATAGATACGCAGTTACCTGAGTTAGCTGTAACTGGTGGTGATGTTGCTATTCCTATAGAAATATACACAACAAATATAGCGGGTACTGACCATCACTATGACCTAGCGCCTCATATACGCGTCAATCAAGACCATTGGTCTGCAAGTGAATCAGAGAACTGGAAAAAGAATAATCCTGACTTTACAGCAAATCTAGAGGCTATTGAAAAAGAAGCAGAGCGTATTAGAAATCTGTCTGACAATGAAAGACAAACCAATATTATTTATAAAGAAGTATTTGACCAGTTAGTTAGCCAGGGTACATCAAGAGAAGATTCTAATGTACAGGCTGCAATGTACTCAGCTGTGTTTGAAGTGTTAGGTAAAGAAGGCAATATTGATTCGGCAGAGTTATTTAAAAAGTATGGCTTAGATATACAAAGAGTCTTTGATGGTCAAAACAAAGTACAGCCTAAGAAAGAGTTAATTGATGTTGTTGAAGAAGTCTTAGAAGCTAAAAATCCAACACCAATAATAGAGTCAAAACCTGAAGAATTTGAACCCTTACCAACCTTGTCATCGGAAGCGGAAAAAGGAACTATACCTGGTGATGAAATAGCTCTTGAGGCGCAGATGCTTGGAACTGATGTTGTACTAGAAACATCCGAGGAGTATGGAGGGTTTATTAAACCAACTCTTGATGATATTGAAAAAGAAGACTATACGAATACAGCAATAAACATAGAAGAGTTAATAAAAAATGATGAAAATCTAAAAGAGTATTTAGATTCAGAGCCTGGAGTGAGAGAATTTGAAGGCGAAGAGTTTGGAATGCGCCCAATTGTGTCATCAGAAGGTAGGGTGATTGATGGTTACAATAGAATTGCTCAAGCAATTGCAGATGGCGCAACTGAAATAAATATATTACAAGGCCAATCGCAAGTTAAAGGTAAAGAAAGAAAGAAATTCAGAAGCCATGACAGAGATCCCTATAGAGAATTTGGCGATTAAACGACATAACTTCCTGAAAAATTTAAATTTGTACAACCAGGAAGCACACTTCTAATAGGCAAGAAGAGATGGGATGTCAAAACTATTAATGATTTTCATCATTACATAACAGTTGAAGATGATTTAGGTAAAGAAAGATTAATTGGATTTACGCAGCTTGAACTATTAAACGCTCAACATGTTCAACAATACGGAAATGACTTTCGTATTATTAAAGGTAAGTTAATTGAAAGAGAAGTAAGAGGGCAATACAACATTAGTGTAGGTGAGGGAAAAGCCCGAGTTCAGCTTCCATATGCTGTTGAAAAAGACCTTATAGCAGCATTAGGGGATGAAGCTAGGTACTATGACATTGTAGAGGTAGATGCTCCAATAAATGAAAGGACAGGCGAACCAGTAACTCAAGCAGTTAAATCCAAATCAGTTTACAAGAAACAAGAGAAAGGTTTTATTGCTATAGCTAAGTGGGCTAAAAGTACACCTACAAAACCAACCACAACAGAAGAAACAAAGCAAGAGAAAGTTACAGCACCAAAACTTAACACTCTGAAAAAGGCAGAGCTTGTTAAGATGGCTGCGGATTTAAATATAGATGTTGAAGAAAATGCGACTAAGGCTATTCTAATTAATAGGATTAAAGCTGCACAGTCAGGAGAAAAACAAGCTCCAATTGAACCAGTAAAACCTAAAGTCCAAGGAAAACTTCCAGTTATCCTTTATCTTATTGGTAAGGGTGGTATTAATCCTAAGAGTGACTTAGCTGGTGATTTAAGATCACAAGATATTAAAATGCCAGGTCTTTACAGAAAGGCAACAACTGCTACTGGTGTTGCTAATCAAGGTTATGACAATATTCCAGTAGAAGACTTTAGAGCAGCAACAGGAATTAATCCTGAGGAAGCTGATGGTTATGTTGATGTTAATTGGTTATTTCAAAGAATCGTTGATGAATATGCTGGTGATGCTACTTTAGCTGAAGAAGACCAAGCAGCTATGGACGCGTATGAAAGAGAATTAGCTTTTTATGAAGAAGAGTTAACTAACTTTGAGAAAACAACTGACGATGTTAATACAGAGCTAGAGGACGCACAAAGAGCTGATGTCGATGCAATGCAGTATGACATGGCTGAAATGACAGACTTCCTGGAGAACACACTAGGTATTGACTTAAATGAATCAACGCCTGAAGAAATAGAAGCACTAATTCAAGAGCAGCTATACGACCCTCAAGGAAGAATACTAGACCAGGCAGCGTTTCATGGTACTGGCCTAGCAGAATTTTTTGATCAATTCTCTACTGACTTTATCGGTACTGGTGAAGGCAACCAGGCTTATGGTTGGGGACTCTACTTTACATCAGTAAAAAGAATAGCCGAATGGTATCGCGATAAGGACAGCGGCGGGTTTTGGACAGCTACCTTAAAAGACGGCACAAAAATAGATTCATTTAATGAAGATACTCTGTGGGTTATAGCTAAAGCAGATGAGTCGGATATAAGAAAAACTTTATTGCATCGTCTCTTACCACCATCAAACTTTTTTGATCCTGGTTCAGTTATTATAAATGAAAGTAAGGTAGATCAAGCAATACGCAATATAGAAAGAGAAATTAAAGAAGTAAAAACCCGAAAATCCTTTGTTGAAAATGCCCTAGCTTTTGGCGCACTAGAAAATGCTGAAAAGCAATGGCCTGACACTATGAGGTACAAAGAAACAGAGAAGGGCCTCGTTATTCAGATTAATGAAAATAATGGCATGGATGGCTATTGGACAGACTTTACTGCTCCAAGACCCTCAAGACAAGAAGCTGTAGAGTATGTTAGAAGGACATACGACTCAACAAGAAATGACGATTATTTAATAGACCTTGAAATAGCATATAAAGAGCTTCTTACAGTAGAAGGTGCAGAATGGAACAAAGGCGGCCAAGTTTATCAGGTAAAGCTTGCTCCAAAGGAAGAAGACTATTTAATGTGGGATTTAGGAATTGAACAACAGTCAGACAAAGTTAAAAAAGTAATTAAAAAGTTAAAGAAGGAATTAAATATAGGTGTTGCTGGTGGTATGTTTACAGGGGCGAGTGTCTACAAGCAAATTGGAATTGCATTAAGGGGTGGTTTTTATAATAGTGAAAAAGTTTCTAAGAAGCTTTTAGAAGAAGGTGTTCGCGGAGTTCAGTTTGAAACAGGTTCAACAAGAAGTAGAGATGTCGAGAAAGAATACAACTGGGTTATCTTTGATGATGCTGATGTAGAAATAACTAAAGTCTTTAATCAAGAAGGTATTGTAGTAGCAGACAATGTAGCAAAGTACACTAATAATAGAATTAATCGAGTAATACAACAATATCAACATCCTAACCAAATTAATGCTTCGGTTGTAACAATCAATCCAGCAGACTTTGTTAAAGCTGTTACTGACCCTTACTATGAAGCTTGGCTAAAAGACAGTTTTAAGGTTGACGATTTAGATATTGAACGATTAAGTGATGAAGGACAAACGCCGTTTGTTTATGTAATTGAAGTTTTTGACTCATCAGATGCAGTAAAAGGAGAATGGCGAATTGACGGCCATGAAGGCAGACATAGAATGCAAGCTATGGCTAATGCTGGAATAACTGAAGCACCATTAGTTGTAATATTTAGAGATGCTTCTTGGGCTGATAAACTAACAGAGTCAGGGTTAGGTCAGAGCGGTTCTTTATTAGGTGCTTACGAAAAAGATGACTACAACCCTAATACCCTGAAATACACAAATGTAGTTGATATTTTTCAGAATAGCGCGGAAGAATTGCAAGAGGCTCATGGCACAGATCAAGATGCGAAGATATTTTTTCAAAATGAACCTGAACCAACACTAGAAGAGCTTATAGAAGCTAAACAATATCAAGGCACACATAAAGCGCCATCATCAGGCTATGGAGCGCCTGGGCATGATGTAACAGATGGGATGTATCCTGACGATGTTTATGGGCTTAATGGCAATAGATATTATGGTGATGGTTCAGCTGCTGGAGAGCAAGCTATAAATCATATGCGCCAAATGAAAGGTAATCCTGACTTTGAAATTACTGTTTATAGAGCTGCTCCAAAAGACGCTAAAACAATTAACCCTGGTGATTGGGTTACAACAGTTAAAAGTTATGCGGACGAACATGGCTGGCGTCAGTATGACGAAGGCGAATATAAAGTTATAAGCAAGAAAGTTAAAGCTAGTGAAATCTTTACAGAAGGTAACTCAATATTTGAATGGGGTTACTCACCAACAGAAAGACAGTCAGAGTTTTTTCAAACTGTTCCGATTATGGACGGCAGAGAAAAACTTAGAAAGTATGGACTAGACGAGCGTAAGCGTAATAGAAACCAAGATGTCGCACTAGCGCTGCAATCACGCCAAAGAAAGAAATACGGATTTATTGATTTCAATGACATAAGTAAAGAAGCTGAAAATAAAGTAGCTGGATGGATTGCTGCTGAAGTTAGATATAAAGTAAGGCAAATTGATGATCCAAATTCTGCGGTAGGCTGGTATTCAATTAAATTTCAAAAAGGGTTAGATACTTTAGGCCAAAGATACCCTGAACTAATTTCAGAAAGTGGTTTTAAAAACTCTAAATTCCCAGGTGTACGAGCTTTAGAAAACAAACAAAATGCAAGAGACTTTTTTGCTTTGTTAGTTGCAATGACCTCGGATGGTCAAAAAGTAAAACAAAACTTTGCACTAGCTGCTGGCATTTATGACAAGTTTAGAAAAACAGGTAAAGTCCCTGAAACTGGTACATTTGGTGGTGAGCGTATTGCCTCAATGCTTAGAAACGCTAAACGCATAAATCAGATGGTAGAAGAAAAAGGTTTTAAAGGTACAAGAGATTTTCTACTACAAGTCAAAACAGTTGGCGAGCTTAATAAAATTGCTGCTCAAGAAAAGTTAAAGTTTGATAGCGGATTTTTAGTAGACACAACATTACCAATGGCCTCTGTTGTTATTGGCGATAAGTTAGGAACATTCTACGCAAACCTTATGGGATTTGATGGATATGTCACTATGGATAGGTGGTTCTCCAGGACTATCAATCGTTATCGTGGTGACTTATTAATGAACCCTACAAAAATTGGTTTGAAAAGATTTAGAGAAATGATTAACCAACCAAATCTCACAGATGAAGAAACCATACTAGCAACTATAGAGCCAGCAAGAGTTTATCAAAAAAGTAAATTTAAAGACAAATCACCTATTAATAAAGCGGCAAATACAATATATAAAGCAGCATTTGGCGGACTACATGATGTGCCACGCAATAAAAGCGATAGAAGGTTTATGCAGAATGTTGTATCTAATGCGCGTAAACGACTGAAGAAAACTGGTATTGAATTAACAGAAGCAGATATACAAGCTATCTTATGGTATTACGAAAAACAATTGTATGGTGAATTAGGCGCTGTAGCATCACAAGAAATTAGTTATGAAGAAGCTGCGGACATTTTAGTAAACAACAAGAAAGTTGTACCAGGAATAAATGTCGAAGGCCCAGGCGGTCAAATGACAGAAATTTACGACCAGGATAGGGGACTCAAGCGTGGTTCAATTCAATTTAGAAATGTAGGCAAGAGAGATCAAAAAACTATTATTTCTTTATTTTCAGCAGCAGACAATTCTACATTCTTACATGAGTCAGGTCATTTATTTTTACAGGTTATGCAAGATGTTGCTGAGAGCGCTGAAGCCTCAGATGCGATTAAAGCAGATTGGGCTGCAACACTTAAATACCTGGGAGTGAAATCAGGCGAAGATATAGGCGTAAAAGAGCATGAGAAGTGGGCAGAATCGTTTGAACAATACCTCTTTGAAGGTAAGGCCCCAACAATAGAAATGCAAGGCCCATTTAGGAAATTTAAGGCTTGGCTACAAAGTGTTTATCAGCAAGCAACTGGACTTGGAATTGAAATTAACGATGATATTCGCGGTGTATTTGACAGGCTACTTGGAACAAAAGACGAGATTCGATTAGCTCAAGAGCAAAGTGAAATCCTGGCGTTATTTGATTCGCCTGAAGTTATTGGATTTGATGACAAAAAGTGGCAAGAATATTTAGAAGCAGTCAAGCTGGCAAACCAAGAAGCGGAAGATGACCTTGACCAAAAGAAACTTCGAGAGGTAACTCGTCAAAATTCTAAAGAATATCAAAGAAAAATAAAAGAAATGGAGCTTGAGGTTACAAAAGAAGCTGAAGCAATGCCTGTATATAAGGCTATTCATTACTTACAAAACGGCGAGGACATCGATACGAAAGAACCAATTGATGGTTTGGCAGATTTAAAAATGCACACCAAATCTTTAAAAGATACATTTGGCCCAGGCATTCTTAATAAGATACCGCACAGAAAGAAAATGCACTCAAAAGACGGCACACATCACGAAGATGTAGCAACAGTCTTTGGTTTTGAGTCAGGCCTGGACATGATTACGCAAATGCAATCAGCGCAGCCTATTAAACAATTTATAAAAGCCCAGGCAGCAGAACGCGTAGCAAGAGATAGTGGCGCCTTATCGATGAACCCTCAGAAGCTAACTGAAGAAGCTGTGAAGTCTATTGCGGGTAGTAAAGCGAGAGGTCATTTATTAAAGCTGCAAATGGAGATGACAGCGAAGAAAGCCAAAACTCCTGGAACGCCAATTAATGTTTTGCATGATTTAGCGCGACAATTAATTGCTAATAAACAAGTTTCAAACATTCATTTAAAACAAGCAAGGTTAGCTGAGAATAGAGCATACAAAGCTGCACAAAAAGCAATTCTAGAAGAGAACTGGTTTGAAGCGAACAAACAAGTCACAACACAAACGCTTAACTATTTTATTTATCGTGAAGCTGAAATAGCACTAGACAAAGTCGAAAAAAGTTTAACTTATCTTGACAGAATTTCTAAGCCTAAACACGCTAAAAAATTAGATAGAGACTCAATTGAAGCTATCTACGCGTTGCTTGATAAAGTTGATTTAAGAAGGACAAGAGGTACA
>Ga0206679_10003713_pt1 | contig 11604 bp, 10 predicted proteins | sample M110012015metaG_FD_155464 | JGI IMG/M metagenome (GOLD analysis project Ga0206679, IMG submission 155464) | Ammonia-oxidizing marine archaeal communities from Monterey Bay, California, United States - M1 100m 12015 | ecosystem: Environmental > Aquatic > Marine > Intertidal zone | place: USA... | reverse complement strand
AACACTCAAACTTTGGAAATTTTCTAATCCCAAAAAATGAGTTCCAACATATGTCTGCCAGTGAGGTGAAAGAATTACTATCACATCATGTTCTATTTCTGAAAGAGAATCGCGAAGTCGTTCATACCCCCAACGTAATTGCTCCCAGCCACCCTCTGAAGTTGGTTCATTTTGGTCTGGATTTTCAGCATAAACTAGGTGAGGAGGATGAGGTGCAATACATCCTGCGACTATTCTCCCCTTCGCCATATCATGACGCAAAGGGTTTGGGTCTTTATCGCATTCGGCGAACGTTTTGATTTTGAACATAAAAAACCCGAAGACTCAAGGACAAAACGCACCTCGCCCACAGTATGGCTGAATCTGAGATAGAAGTAGTTTCTATTCCAGTTGAAACTGAAAGGATTTCCATTGAGGATTGGCTACCCGACACTTTGCGCCATGCAATATCACCTATGCTCATCGGTGTATTATTCGGCATCTTTTGGGAAACGACTATTCTTCAAAAATTACCCTATGGTTTCCCCTCTCCGGTTCAAGGGGCCCTTATCCTGGCCTTGATTTTCTCTCCTTTGATGTACAAATTTTTACTGCCGGATAAGAAAGGTGATTGGAAGGAATACGCTATGGGATTAGGTGTTCTTGGATTTGTATATTCACTGATATGGTTTACTCAAGTGGGTCCATTACTTTGCGGCGGTTATCTTTCAATATTGATTTGGCTTTGGATAAACAGTATATGGTGGAAATATGAATTGCCATCTTTCCGCTACGGACTGTGGCACGCAATTGGAATTGAAATTGGTGCGATGGCTGGAGGAATTCTCGCTTTTATCTATTTGTGAGATTGAATCATTCTGAATACGATTCATCTTCATTTGGGAAATCGCCCGACCTTACATCATCACAATATTGTGAGATTGCATTGTTAATGTCGTCTGATAAATTCAAATAACGGCGTAAGAATCTTGGTGAGAAATCCATTGTGATTCCCAGCAGGTCATGCAATACTAACACTTGCCCATCACAATCAGGTCCAGCTCCGATTCCTATAGTTGGAATCGAAATAGCCTCACTTACTTTCTTGGCAAGGTTGCGAGGAATTTTTTCTAAAACAATAGCGAAGCAACCAGCATCTTCTAGTAATTTTGCATCAGAAATAAGTTTCATAGCCTCTTCTTCTTCCTTTGCTCTAACCGTATAGGTTCCGAATTTGTATATTGACTGAGGAGTAAGTCCGAGGTGGCCCATTACCGGTATTCCAGCGGTAAGGATTCTTTTGATTGATTCAACAACTTCAGAACCTCCTTCAAGTTTCACAGAATGTCCATTGGACTCTTTCATAATACGAACTGCAGATTCAAGAGCGACTGTAGAATTTCCTTGGTATGAGCCAAATGGCATATCGACTACAATCAATGCTCTATCAACCGCTCGCTCAACACACTGTGCATGGTATATCATGTGATCAAGTGTAATTGGAACGGTTGTTGCATGACCAGCCATCACATTGGAAGCGGAATCTCCTACGAGAATAATGTCAACACCAGCCTTGTCAACCAACTTTGCCAATGAGTAATCATAGGCGGTTAGCATAGTGATTTTCTCACCAGCACTCTTCATTTCTTGCAAGGTGTTTGTAGTAACCTTCCTCGCTTGGCCATGAATGGACATAACACTGCCAATAGTCAAGTAGTTTTCAAACAATCGCCGGACATCATTATTCAATCACCTTCGCCACATTTGTTATGACCGGTCACTTATTGGCTATGTGTGGGACAGACTATGGAGCACGATATTTTCTTCTCAATCAGCCAAACTCCTAATGCTGAGGGGTATATTCCCAGCGAGCAAGAAATGTTTGCTAATTACTATCAACAGTTGCGATGCGCTGACGAATTGGGTTTTGGAGTGGGTTGGTTAGCACAAGCGCACCTGTCAACTGAGACCCAAAAGAGCAACTTACGACCTGTTGTGCCTCACTGGCAAGGCGAAGTAGGCTTGTGTACTGATTTCCCACAGTTAGCATTGGATTCATTTAGGCGAACTAAAAATATTGAAATCGGTAGTGCAGTTCTCTCAATACTTGCTTCAGGTGGTCCAATTGCACAGGCAGAAAGAGTTGCTAATACTCTAAATTTTCTTGGAATGGATGCAAATGAAAACAGAAGATTACATGTTGGATTTGCTGCAGGACGGTTTGAATTCATGGCAAGACCGTATGGTATTGTCCCTCGTAATTCAATCGAGGAAGCAGCATGGCCGGCATTGAGAGGTCAAATTTTCATGGAAGCCAGTGATATATTCTTAAGGTTGTTAAGAGGAGATACAATCAACTCAACACAGACTTACAAGACTATTCTTTCAAGAGCAAATTTCCGAAGCGATGAAGATTGGAAGGCAGTTCAAGATGCAGCAGTTGAGTTTGAAGGACTAGATGAAGTCCCAGATGAGATTGAAATACCTAAACGCTATGTTTTCGAAGATTTGAAAATAATACCACAAAATTTCCGTCGTGAATTATTGCAATTAGTTGCTGGAACACATGACCCTAAGGCACAACAATTTGTCAATACTATCCTTCCCGTTAAGGTATTTAATTTATCAATTACGAAGCCTGAAATTATTGATGCAACTCATGAAAAGATGTCTAAATTATTCCATAAAGATGGAGGGCAATGGAAGCGTAGTGATATGCCTAGAACTTCTTTTGTTTTCATTAATGCAGAACAGGGACTTACTGCTGAGCAGCAAACAAAAGCTGCAAATGAAGAAGCCGCTTCTGCTCTTGGGGCATATTGGAATGCTTTGGAAGGAACAATAGATCCAGCCAAGGTTGCCAATGCTTCAAACAATGCACTTGTCGGCAATCCACAAGACATTGCTAAGCAGATAGTTGAACGGTTCCATCCACAAGATAGAATAATGGCTTGGTTTGATTTCTTCAATCATGATAGTGAAAGAGTATGCAGAAATATGACTGCATATATGGAGCAAGTTGTGCCTTTGGTAGAGAACTATTTGGAGTGAAATTAATGGAAATCCGTCATGATGAACATTCTGCGGTAAAGCCCGGTAATCCTGGGTCTGCAATGTTTCCATCTTCTCCTCTTGGTGAATCAATAGAGGGAATTCCAACTGGCCGTGAAGTGGCTTGGGAGCCACTTGTTGATTACCGAAGAAATGGTGTTTCTGAAACTACAATTCATGGAGCAGTCGCTTGGGCACATGGTGATGAAGTCATTCACTCATTTGGAGGAAATGTTCTATGCTATGGACGTTCTATGATGAAGCCATTTATGCTCAAAGCTTTCACTGAAGAATTAGAGGATTGCACTTGGGAACAAAAGGCGATTTCAGTTGCTTCACACAATGGTGATACCGAGCATGTTGCTGCTGCTCAGTCATTACTTAGCGAATCAGAATGGCCACTAATGCTAACGCCTCTGGATGTGCCACTAATTCAATTCGGACGGCAAGTGCGTAGGCCACGACGCTGGTTTCACACCTGCTCGGGTGAGCATTCTGCAATATTATTCGGTTGTAGGAAAAAAGGATGGAATCGAGCAGGTTACACTTTACCAGGGCATGAAGTATTCACTGCCTACATGGGAGAGTTGAGAAAATATCTTGGTAAAGATTGGAAGCCTCTTAGAATTGCAAAGGATGGTTGTGGATTGCCTACAGTTTCCAATACTGTTTCAGAATTAGCAAAAATATACGCGGGACTTGTTCGTGATAAGGATAAGGATTGGATTTGGGAAGCGATGATTAAACATCCAGATTTAGTTGGTGGATTCAATCGTTTGGATTCAACTGTATTGAAAGTTGGAGATGGAAAGGTAATTGCTAAGGAAGGTGCTGATGGGTTGCTTGGTTTAGCGATTGAACATCCGGATTATCCAAAGGGTCTCGGTATTGTTGTCAAAATAGCTCATGGATGGAATTCGCAAGCAACTTGGTACATTGCAAGAGCAGTATTGGGTGTTCTTGGTATTGATTTAAGAAATCCATATCCATTAAATCGACAGAAAGCATTTGTTGTTCCAGGAATTGTTCCAGAGAAATATTTGCAAGTATTGAGTTCACTTCCAACTTGGGATGAATGGGATCCAGATAGTGACCGCTGGCTGTATGATGTGGAGGTTTGAAAATGAGAATTAGTAATTTCATTGATGGAGAATTCACAGCACCAATTGAAAATAGAATGATGGATGATTCCAATCCAGCAAATGGTGCACATATTGCAATGATTCCTAGAGCATCAGCATCAGATGTTGACGCTGCAGTAATAGCAGCGAAAAGAGCATTACCGCAATGGTCTGCGTTAACCATGCTTGAAAGGGCAGATTGGTTAGACCAAATTGCAGATGCATTAGAGGAAATAAAGGAAGAAATTGCGCAGACAGAATCACTTGATACAGGTAAGCCGATTTCCCTTGCACGTTCAGTTGATGCAACTAGATCAATTAGCAACTTCCGCTTTTTTGCAAAGTTTGCAAGAAGTCAAGAACCATTGATTTTTGAGATGTCAGATGCTACCAACTATGTTCATACATCACCGCTTGGAATAGTTGGACTCATCACTCCATGGAATTTGCCACTATATCTTCTAACATGGAAGGTAGCACCTGCATTATTGATGGGAAATTGCATTATTGCAAAACCATCTGAAATCACTCCACTGACAGCAGATTTACTCGCTCAAACTATGCAAAGAATAAAACTACCAAATGGTGTTTTCAATCTAGTTCATGGCTTGGGTCCAGAGGTCGGTCAAGCGATCCTAGAACATCCAGATATTGCAGGAATCTCCTTCACAGGCGGTACGGCTACAGGACGCATTGTTGCTAGAACTGCAGCCCCATTATTCAAGAAACTCTCATTGGAATTAGGTGGGAAAAATGCAACAATTATTCTAGACGATGCAAATCTCGATACTGTAGTTCCAGGAGCTGTAAGAGCTGCTTTTACCAACTCTGGACAAGTTTGTTTATGCGGTTCAAGAATACTAATTCATCAATCAATTTATGACGAATTTTGTAAGCGTTTTGTTGAACAGGTTAATGCGATGAAAGTAGGTGACCCAAGCGATGAATCAACCCAAATGGGTTCGGTAATTTCTATGCAACACTTACAAAAAATAGAATCGTATATTGATTTAGCCGTTGACGAAGGTGGAGAAATACTCAGTGGAGGAAGCCGTGCAATGACTGGACAAGTAGGTTCAAATCCCGCTGGAGCATTTATCAGACCAACTGTAATCGGTGGACTTAGTCATCTTTCAAGAACTTCAACAGAGGAAATATTTGGCCCAGTTGTTACTCTCCACTCCTTTGCAACTGATGATGAGGCGATTGAAATGGCTAATTGCACAGAATATGGACTGGCAGGTTCCATTTGGACTGAAGATGCTGAGAGAGGCAAAGAATTAGCCCAACGAATAGATAGCGGCATCATCTGGGTCAATACATGGCTACACAGGGATTTGCGAACTCCTTTTGGAGGAGTAAAGAATTCTGGAGTTGGTCGTGAAGGTGGCCGCTGGTCGCTATCATTCTTTTCGGAGATGACTAATGTTTGTGTCAAACATTGAATTCTGATTATTGGTTATTTTGAGCAGGATTATCGCGAATATCTGCTAATGCATTTATTCTAGCTCGAACTTGAGTTGGAGCAGGTAGATTCTGCGCGATGAATGCATGTAAGCAATCGGAGAGGTGTATCATTGCAGATTCATAATCTTCATCGATTTCACATAGGTCAGCCAAGCCCCAATATGCAACTAATTGTCCAGATAAATCTTCTATTCTCTTTGCGATTTCCAAAGATTCGGTGTATAGGTCACGCGCTGAATCAAAATGCCCAACTGTTGCTTGGCTGTGAGCCAAGTCAGACATTGCTTCAACTTGCCCATCTTCATCATTATCTCGCATCAGTATCTCTACCCTTCTAGTTCCTAGAGCAATTGCAGTATCTATGTCGTTTTGCTTCTTTGCAATTGCTTCCAAGACTGCAAGACCATACACAATTCCATTTGAATCTTCAACATCTTCTCTAATACGAAGTGATCTTGAAGCACTAATCTTAGCATCATCTAAGTCATTTGAGGCTAACTGTAATAATGAAACATGATGAAGAACTGCTGCTGCTAATCGATGTCCCTCACTCATCTGTTCTGATTCAACTGCCAGTTGATAGAAAGTGTCAACACCTGCATTGATATGCTTAAGAGTCTCAAATTTGGCCCAGCCAGATTCAACTTCATTTTCTGCAACTTTAGCAGCATGATCAAGTAATTTCTCAGCCAATTCAATATTATCAAGTTCCATTGATAGTGGAATTAATCGTAGTGCTAATGGTGTGTTAATATCGCTCATTGCACCGCCTGAAGTTAGCATTTCAAGAATCATCTTGGCTCTTTCAGGACTCACTGAACTTTCCATATTTCCACTCCCAGCGCCTTTGTTCTTGAAGATGTGCCTTAGATTGAGCGCAATCTTCCACCATCAACCGCTAAAGAAACTCCGCGGATTCCACCAGATGCAGGCAAAGTTAGGAACGCGATTGCAGAAGCAGTTTCTAGAGGATCTATTAGCCGTCCAATAGGCACTTGAACCATCCAATTATGCTGAATATCTTCAACACTTTTACCAGTTTTTTCATTGATTGATGCCGCTAATGAACCCAATCTTTCGGTATCGGTAAAGCCTGGCAATACATTGTTGATTGTAATACATGCAGGTAATTCTCTTGACAGTGTTTTTGACCATGAAGCCATTGCTCCCCTCAATGTATTAGATAATCCCAAGTTCGGAATTGGCTCCTTTACTGAAGTGGAAATAATCTGAACAATTCTTCCATATCCTTCCGCTTCCATACCAGATACTACTGATTGAACCATCGTGTGTGCTGCATGTAGGTGGCGCTTGAAAGGTGCTTCCAAATCGGACAACTCAACTCCAAGAAGAGGCCCACCTTTAGGCCCTGCTGCATTATTGATTAGGATATGAATCACTCCCTTAACAGAGATTAGTGCATCGAGTGCAGGTCTAATCGCTTCTGTATTTTCAAGGTCAAGAGTTAGTGCGGTATGAGAACCATTACCCAATGTTGAAAGTTCATCGCATAATTCATTCAATGCCTCTGTATTTCGTGCACAGACAGTTACATTTGCTCCCGCCTTTGCTAGAACTTTTGCAGTAGCAGCACCGATTCCTTTGCTAGCACCACAGACTAGAGCATGTTTTCCACTAAGGGCGGTGCTGGAGTAAGGATAGTCATCACCGAGGAGGTCCATGTGTCATGCCACGCGGCATTGCATCATAGGCATTTGCCTCTAAAATATAATCAAAATCCATCAAAGCCAATCTGTGATAGCATTGAGTTGTACAAGCCAATCATCGTTTGCAATATCAATTACTGAAAAATGGTCACCAGGCAACCACAGTTCGTTCACTTCATCATCTCGCTCTTGCATCATTTTTGAATAAGCCTCCGATTGACTTATTGGAACCTCAGCATCATTCTTGCCATGAACTAGTAAGGTTGGGCAATCAATGGGATTTGAGATGGGATTCAGTTGGTCCCAAAGTTTAGGGTTTTCTTGTGGAGAGCATCCAATCCATTTTCTTACAGCATTTCCTTCATCTGAAAGTTTACTTACATCTGCTTCAATAATATCTGTAATCGGTGCTTGAGCAATGGTTAGCCAAGGTTTTCGCTCCGCTTTTGCTGCCAGTAATAGTGCGAGATGTCCACCAGACGAATGGCCCAAAATCATCGTTCTTTGGACATCAATATTTGGCAATAAGGCAAGTTGGCCCCATGCTCTTAGAATATCCGATAATGTGTCCATCCAAACACCTTCATCACCCTCCTTCCAGCGCTTAAATTCAATATTCCAAGCTGCAATTCCGGCTTCAGCAAGGTCTTCAGCAATAGGCTTCATTAATTCAGAAGTAAATTTTTCTTTCCAAAATCCACCATGAATCAACATGACACATGGTATTTCACCTAACTTTTGGTATGGCGATTCATCGTCTGGCATATACAAATCAGCATACTGCCATGCTTCAGCACCCCATTGCATTCTGTCACAGGCCATGTTACTGCGAGGGGCTATAGATACCCGTCATTTTCGGTCAATTTCTATGAAATCAAGGACAAACTCGCTTTCTATCACGAGGGAAGAGGACAGTTTCTCGAACATTCTTTGCTCCTGTCAATTTCATTAGTATTCTTTCAACACCAAGTCCCCAACCAGCATGTGGTGGTACACCATGGCGGAAACCAGCGACATAGAATTCAAATTCTTCTGGATCCAAATCCATATCCTTTAGGTTCTCAATAAGAACATCAATACGATGTTCACGTTGACCTCCAGATGTTAACTCATCTCTACCAAAGTTGAGGTCAAATCCTCTACTTAATTGGCGACCAGTGCTACCATCTTCACCTTCAATATGATGGATGTAAAATGGTTTAAGATCCATAGGCCATTGTGGTAGGAAATAGAATTGCGGTAAATCAACGGCGAGTAAATCAGAATTTTCAGCATCAATGTCATCGCCCCATTCTATTTTTCCACCCTTCTCTTTGATAATTTTAATTGCATCACAATATGATACACGAGGGAAAGGAAGTTCAGGTACAATCACTTCAATTGGTTCTTCATCTTGAGTCGCTCTAAATTCATTGATTGTAGCGATATAAGCAAGACATTCTTCATCTTCTGAGATAGATTGCCACATATGGTGAATCATTCTTTCAAGGACTCCCATCACATCTTCATCATTAGCCCAAGAGCATTCAATATCGAAAGAAATAAATTCATTCAAGTGACGGTAAGTGTCATGCTTTTCTGCTCTAAACGCTGGACCGATTTCATAAATTCTTTCAAGTCCTCCAGACATACACAATTGCTTGAATAATTGTGGAGATTGATTTAGATATGCAGGTGTATCAAAATAGGTCATAGGGAATAAATCAGTACCTCCTTCAGTAGCGGTAGCAACGATTTTCGGAGTATGTGTTTCAACAAAACCTTCACTATTCAACTTCTCTCTTCCAAATTGCAAAACCTTTCCACGAAGGCGGAACATTGCATTAACATGAGAACGACGAAGATCTAGGAATCGGTTGTCAAGTCTTGTGTCAAGAGCTACATGAACTGTATCTGTAACACCCAGTGGCAGTGGTGCTTCTGCACGTGCAATCAAGTTGACAGAAGTCGCTACGACTTCATATGCAGGCGGTGGTACAGGTTCTCCTTCCTTTGTCTTAGGAGGGCGCTTCTGTGAAACAGTTCCAGTAAATTGCAAAGTTGATTCACGAGTCATTCTCTGAACCATGTCAAGTGCTTCTTCGCCAATATTGTCTTGCTTTAGGAAAACTTGAGTTTTTCCAGTACCATCTCTAAGGTCAACGAAACAAATCGCACCCTTTCCGCGATTTGCTTCCATAAAGCCAGCAACAGTCACTTCACTGTCAACAAGTTCGGCACCTTTGCTCTGTATTTCACCTAGAGTATGGGTGCGATATGTGGTTGGAACATAGTGGCTCATGGTGTTGTGGGGCAATCAACCTCACATCAAAACATCGGTTCAACAATTACCGTATTTAGGCCAATTTTGAATAGTCGGAAGTGGAATTAATCTATCAAATATTACTTTTAAGAATAATATTTGCCAATAATAGGCACATTATTCATAAACGATTGGCATGGGGGGCGGTGTATGTTGGCCGACCTGTTCTCCTCGGAATCCGTTACTAGTGGACATCCAGACAAATTATGCGATGCGATTTCAGATGCAATAGTAGATGCTTGTCTAAGAGTAGACGCAAATGCAAGAGTTGCAGTTGAAACTTGTGTAAAAGGCAAAAATGACATTAGCCTAATCGTGCTTGCAGGAGAGGTGTCTCTAGTGGGGGATACTCCCGATTACCAAGAGATAGCGCGCTCTACTGCCGCTTCTATTGGATATACTAGCCATGATATTGGCATGGACGCATCTTCCACAGAGTTATGTGATGTACAAGTCCATATTACAACACAAGCTGCAAATATCGCTCAAGGCGTTAACAAAGATGGACTGCAACAAGGTGCAGGAGATCAAGGATTGATGTTCGGATACGCCTGCACTGAAACAGAATCATTCCCAGAACTAAAGGGTCGCTATTTCCCATTAGCTGCTGCTCTTTCACAGAAATTAACCCGCAGACTCAGCGCAGTACGTGAACAGAAAATATTGCCATGGGCTCGTCCTGACGGTAAATCACAAGTTACGGTTGAATATGATGAAGATGGCAATATCAAAGGAGTTCATACTGTAATCATCGCTATCCAACATGACAAGCACCTTAAGGACCAATTCGATGGAAATGAAGCAAGAGAACTGGAATATGTTAAAGCACAAATTACTGAACATGTTGTAGAATATTCAATACCAGAACAATTACTAGATGGAAATTACAATCTAGTTGTAAATGGAACTGGCCGTTTCGCAGACCCTGGTGGTCCATATTCTGATGCAGGATTAACCGGTCGAAAAATCATCGTTGATACCTATGGTGGAATGGGTCGTCATGGTGGTGGTGCATTCTCTGGAAAAGATCCGTCAAAGGTTGACCGCTCTGCAGCATATGCCTCAAGATGGGCTGCAAAGCACGTAGTTGCTGCTGGCTTAGCTGATAGATGTGAAATTCAATTAGCATATGTCATTGGAGTTGCAGAACCTGTGAGTTTGAGAGTTGAAACTTTTGGAACTTCATCTATTTCAGAAAGACAAATTGCGCAAAGAGTTTCAGATGTGTTTGATTTCAGACCTGGAGCAATTACTAGTGACTTGGATTTACTTAGGCCAATATATTCTCCTTGTGCTGCTGGTGGACATTTCGGAAGAACACCTGGTGCCAATGGTGAATTCCCTTGGGAAGTAATTGATTCAGCGAAAATTGAAGCATTACAATTTTGAGTTTCAACCGGCCCTTAGGGCCGAACCCCTCAAGTGGGATGGATACCCCGCTTGATTTGGTCCTATGTCGTCACAATCAATCCGTGCTGTGGTCCTCGTTGTCGTATTGCTTACTGCAAGCCTTACGCCGCTAGCCTTCCCAGCCGCTGCAGATGAGGGGATTCATCTTTCAACAGATGTTGCTCATGTAAGCCTAACTGATGGACAATCAAGCAATGTCACTCTTACAATTAACAACAACGGAACTTCCATCGAATCATACAATGTAACAATAGATTCAGCGTCGCTATCTTCGGTTTGGGAAATAATTGCTAGTGAAGATGTTGTTGACAATGTATTTCCAACTTGGTCAAAAAATACTACAATCATTGTTAGACTTGGTGAAGGTGGAACTCCTAGTGATAGTGGTTCATTTGACATCATTGTAACCGAACCGGATGAAAATATTTCATCAACAACTACGGTTTTCGTTTCAGTTGCACCATCATATGAGCCAGCATTAGAAAATGACTGGTCTGGAGGAGTTTCCTTTGAGCAGGGTGAGATTTCTAATTTGACATTTACTGCATGGAATTATGGTTCTGTTGAAGACACATTCCTTCTAGATGTTGAGTACGAACCTGATTTG
>Ga0206679_10003710_pt1 | contig 11609 bp, 8 predicted proteins | sample M110012015metaG_FD_155464 | JGI IMG/M metagenome (GOLD analysis project Ga0206679, IMG submission 155464) | Ammonia-oxidizing marine archaeal communities from Monterey Bay, California, United States - M1 100m 12015 | ecosystem: Environmental > Aquatic > Marine > Intertidal zone | place: USA... | reverse complement strand
GGTAGCGAGCCCGAAGCACCCCTAATAAATAAAGACAATTGGCGGACATTGCAGACGCCGGACTTTTCCAGTGGTGTTCCAAAGGTTATAGATGAAATCCTAAGGGTGACTGAAATCATGACTGGCTTGCCACCACTGTTACAAATCTCCGCCCCCTACAGCTTGGCCGCGGATATTTATGGTCAGGAACCACTATTGGCCGATGTTGTGCACGACCCTGATAATGTCAATGCACTACTGGATTATCTAGCCGATCAAGTTTTGGGTCCATGGATGGATCACCATATTGAAACCTTCCCCAATGGATGGATTGAGCTATCGGATGCGTCTGGCTCGCCTTTTTTTATTGGGGGTGAGAACTGTATGAATATGTCGATTCGATCTATACAGCATATGGTTAGGGATCGATCTTATGCGGGTCGAGTGTTCGATAATAATTACCGTGGGGATTATGTTTCCCAGGCCACGAAGAAAATACGAGGCTCTCGTCGCAAGAAAGCGAATAGGGCGGCGGAAGAGGGTGTCGGATTGTTGGAGCTGACGGAAGCCAAGGTCAGCGTGTGCCCACGGTTTGTCATGCGTCTGGAAGCGGACAAGGTTGACGTTTCCTTTTATGCCGATCAGGCGATTAAACGTAACATGCCACTGACTTGCGGAGTGGGTTCACCGCAAATTGATCGGAACAGTATAGGCGACCTGAAAGCCGCCAAGTTAGAAATCGCAACCTACGCAAAAGAAAACGTGGCCGCGTTGAAGCAGGTTTGTGAAACCATCGATATGCCACCCGACAATTTTGTCAGCGAACCCTGGCCAAGCCATATTTATTTCGAAGACGTTAATTCACAATCACAATTCGAGTTGGTGGAAATTATTTTGGATGAAATAAAAAACGCTGGGACGTTTTAATACACGATCCAGGAGCAACAGTGCGGAGTACTAGGTTTCAGTTCTTTGTGTTCGATAACAATATTTAAGCTTTGGGAAGCCAGGTTAGATAATTAAACTATTGCTATGGAATAAATAAACTTTGCATGTCGCTTGTTGAAAATTCTTGAGGTGTTGTTCCGAAATGATCAATATCAATGTGAACCCTCTATTGGGAAAATGGAACCCGAGATTTTTTAGTCAAATAAAATAAGTTGGGAGAAAATTGTGACAACTAATAGCGATATCTATCAACGTAGAGACGCAAGCGTTGCACGCGCAATAGCCTATTCGTCTACATTTGCTGCGGCACGTGCTAAGAACGGTGAAGTATGGGATGTGGAAGGGAATCGCTTTATAGATTTCTGCGGTGGCATCGGTTGTCAGAATGTTGGTCATGGGCATCCTAAAGTGGTCGCTGCGATGGAGCAGCAAATCCATTCATTCATCCATACCTGTTTTCAGATCAGTCCCTACGAAAACTACATCCAGCTTGCGGAACGTTTGAATGAATTGGCGCCAGGAGATTTTGAGAAAAAATCATTGTTTTTCTCAGCAGGTGGGGAAGCGGTCGAAAATGCCGTAAAGATTGCGCGATACCATACACGACGACCGGCTTTGATAACGTTCACCAATGGTTATCATGGCCGCTCCTACATGGGCATGGGGTTGAGTGCCCGAATGAATCCTTTCAAGGCAGGTTTCAGACCATTTCCAACCGAGATCTACCGCTTACCTTTTCCTGATAGCTTTCATGGTGTTTCTCTGGAGGATACTCAAAGAGCATTTAAAACGTTGTTTAACAGTGACGTTCAACCAGACCAAGTTGCCGCCGTATTTTTTGAGCCCGTCCAGGGTGAAGGTGGTTACAACATCGCACAGCCAGAGTTCGTCCGATACTTGCGCGATCTCTGCGATCAACACGATATTGTGATGGTCGCAGATGAAATCCAGACTGGCTTTGGCCGTTCCGGAAAAATGTTTGCTATGGAGCATTACGATGTTGCGGCTGATCTCGTTTGTGTCGGTAAGAGTATGGGGGGAGGTCTGCCGTTGTCTGGAATCGTTGGTAAGGCTTCTGTGATTGACAGTCCGCCACCGGGAGCCCTGGGTGGGACCTTTGGTGGCAACCCAGTTGCCTGTGCTGCTGCTCTGGCTGTACTTGAGGTGATAGAGGAAGAGGACTTGTTGACGAAAGGATTGAAGCTAGGAGAGTGGATTGATGCCCACTTTCAGAAAATGGCGAAAAAACAATACTGCCGATGTATAGGGGATGTTCGGGCCCTGGGATGCATGAACGCTATCGAAATTGTTGCTGATCGAGAGACCTGCGAGCCTGATGGCGATCTGACTACAAAGATAGTTCAAATTGCACTATCTAAGGGCTTGATCCTAGTTACCGCAGGACCTACTCGCAACGTCATTCGAGTGCTTGTGCCGTTGTCGACTTCCTTCGATATAGTTGAAGAAGGGCTGAGCATCCTAGAGGAATCTATCAAGGAAGCGATGTCTACTACTGGTTGACGCAACGGGCGCGCAATTGACCAGATACAATTACGGGGGATAGTGTGATACTACGCAGTTCTTGATAATTACTATTAATTCCAATTTAATAAACAAACTAGTTTATTGAATTGTGCAAATGATTTCTCTCGATGATCTCAGGGCGTTTCTCGCCGTAGCCAGACATGAAAGCTTCGTAGAAGCCGCGGAGGAACTGTGTATTACACCACCCGCGTTGTCACGGCGCATAAAAAAGCTGGAAAAATTTGTCGGGGACCCACTGTTTGAGCGTACCACTCAAATGGTTGCAATTACCTCCTCGGGCCAGATATTGCTGGAACGCGCAGAGATTGTGGTTCGAGAGTTCGAAAACTTTAAAGACTTCTCTGGTCGTTTTGCCCGGGAACATTTGGTAAAGGTTCGATTTGGTTGTATCTGGAGCGCAGCTGGATCGGTAGTACCTTCATTGATTCGTGAGTACACACAGATCAACAAGGATGCCGAATTCGAAGTGCGTGATGCAGATGCAAATACCGTATTTCGATGGGTCCAGGAACGTCAACTAGATTTCGGTATTTCCATGCGGCCAGAGGATACCAAATCTCTGCATTTTACTCCCTTGTGCAGGGATCCGATTATGCTGGCCTGCCCCCCAGGCCATCGATTTTTTGGTAGAACCAATTTGGATTGGTCCGACCTAAAAAAAGCTAATATGGAGAAGCTCGATTGGGGTGTGTTGAGTTATCTGGCAATGGGGTCTTTCCTGAAGACACTGGAACGTGCCGAAATTCCCCATGAACGTGGTAAAAAGATTGACCATCTCGCCACTCAGCTTGGTTTCCTGGAGGCGCATCAACGAGCGATGATAATGCCATTACTGGGCATTAGTTTGAGTCGAGCGCCAGATATACGCAGTATTCCTATAGCATCGCCAGCCCTATTCCGAGACATTGGTATTGTCACGCTTCCAAATTACAAACCCTCCCGAGCAGTTGCTTCTTTCTTGGAGCACATTCAAGAAAACTTTCACGCGCATTATCAAGCCTCCGTGCAGAGATTTTGTGATTGATGATTCGCCTTCTCTGCGTTCATGGAATACCTAAAACTGAATAACTGGTCAGTTTTATTCAGTTCTATTACTAGACCTACTGGCGTAGGATTTTCCTTACTACTAGGATTAAGTCCGGAACCTGATTTCATTTGTCGCCCGTAAATGCATCAAGCACTGCTATTTATTACATAACGAGATGAAGAGATTTTGTGATTTCTTCCAGTTGGGTTTTTAAGGCGGCTTAGTATTTACAAGTAATACTTGTGTATGGTGCCTGCTCTTTTGGTGGGTACCCGTAAACTAAAAGAGGAGATAGATAATGAGTGCTCACTTTTGCCCATCGGGTAAGTCGAATCTTAAGAAAGAAGCTCGTAAAGGGCTACTGTGTTTTGGCGCGGCAGTTTTGTTGGCAGCGTCAGGTGTTAGCAATGCGTTGGCTGCTGATAAAAAGTTTAATCTGAAAACACCTACTGCTTTTAAAACAGATTTACCCATTACAGGAACCACTGCGGTACATTTTAATGATTTGATAAAAGCGGTATCTGGCGGAACAATAAGGTTCAAGTATTTTGAGCCTGGTGAATTGATTCCAGCGTTTGAAATTCATAAAGCAGTATCTGACGGGCAGGTGCAAGCTGGATATACTTGTTCTGCATATCTTGGCGGATCTCTAAAAGAAGCTATTCCGTTTTGTACTTTCCCCTTCTCCCCACAGCCAGATGTTTTTATGGCTTGGATGTATGAAGGTAACGGCATGAAGTTGTATCAAAAGATGTATGACGATGCTGGTTATAATTTGAAGGCCTTTCCTCTCGCTGTTTACTCATCAGAAGGAGCTGGTTGGTTTACCAAGAGAATTGAAAAACCCGAAGACTGGAAAGGGATCAAAATACGTATTGGTGGTTTTGCAGCTGGCACACTGAAGAAGATGGGCGCCATACCCACATTGATTCCATTCGGGGAGATTTTCCCTGGTCTTGAAAAGGGCGTTATTGATGCTGCTGAAATGGGACTGCCATCGAACGACTTACGGGCAGGCTTGTATAAAGTTGCCAAGTTTTACCACATGCCTAGTTGGCACCAACCTACCACGATTATAGAGTTAGTCATCAACAAGGATATTTGGAATGAAATGTCGGAGACACAGCAAGCACAAATGGAGGCCGCAGTTAAGGCCACCAATCTTTGGTCTATGACCCATGCTGCTGCAACTCAAACTGCAGCCATTGAGGAACTGGAAGCCAAGGGTGTGGAGATCGTTAAATGGGATACCGAAATGATTTCCACAATGCGTAAAGCGTTCAATGAAACTGTTGAAGAACTCTCCGCTGAGCATGCAAATCTCAAAGCTGTCTGGGACGATATGGCACAGTTCATGGCGGAATATAAGAAGTGGGAAAGTCTTGGTATGATTCGTCGTGACGAGACTATGTTCGACTGATCTAGTAGAAATCTAAGATACTGACGAAACCCGGTCCTGCCTAAAGGGCCGGGTTTATTCTTTTGTGGAGGGGGCAATTGGAGCAATCTTCATTTAGTCTGCGTGTTGAGAACATCATTCGCGCGATTGGGGATTCAGCAAGTTGGTTTTGTTTGCTGCTTATTGCAATTGTTTGTGCATCGGTGTTACTTCGTTATGTCGCAGGTGTTTCAAGTCTGGCGTTTGATGAGTTGCAGTGGCATATCTATTCGGCTTCCTGGTTGCTTGGGTTTTCTTACGCCACCACGAAAAGAAGTCATGTACGTAATGACATTTTGTTCAACAAGTTTTCTAAGCTAACCCAGGCACGAATTGATCTCTACAGTCATCTTCTACTGGTACTGCCTTTTGTTGGCGTGATCTTGTATCACTCCTGGTCCTTTGTTGAATGGTCATATCTGCAAAATGAAGGTTCCATCGATCCTGATGGCTTGCCCGGTCGATGGGTCATTAAGTCAGTGTTACTGATTGGATTCTTTTTATTTGGTGTTGCTTCTTTAGTCAGAGTCATTGATCTCAAGCGAGTCATCGCAGGATTAAAACGGGGCGTCGCTGATGTTTGTTGAAACTACATTACTCATTGCACTTTTTGCTGTTTTTGCAATTCTTTTGCTTGTTGGGTTTCAGGTAGCCTATGTTCTGTTTGGTGTGTCGGTATTGTTTACCGTAATCGCCATGCTTTCAGACCAATTTTTGGATACAGCTATTGGTCTTGATTTCAACTACCTGGGGCTTGTGGTCAAACGAATCTATTCGTTAATGACCAACTGGATTTTAATCGCGGGAACCATGTTTATCTTCATGGGGTTTATGTTGGATAAATCGGGTATTGCTGAACGTTTATTAAGTTCAATGCAGGAATTATTTGGCAATGTAAGAGGCGGCATGGCGGTGACTGTTGCTTTAATTGGAACATTGCTTGCAGCTAGTACTGGCATCATCGGTGCTTCCGTTGTTCTGCTTGCTGTATTGAGCCTTCCGGTAATGGTCAAACAAGGCTATTCCAAAGAACTGGCAGTAGGTACAGTTTCTGCTTCTGGCTGTTTAGGAATCATCATACCGCCATCTATTATGTTGGTATTTATGGCAGACCAGATTGGATTGCCCGCGGGTGATTTATTCATGGGTGCAGTTTTCCCGGGATTAATTTTAGCTTTTCTCTATGTGGTTTACATTCTTACCTACTCTTTCATCAGACCACAAGTGGCGCCGTTGGCGGAGGATAGAGAACCCGTCGGCTGGAAAACGGTGATGCGGGTATTAATAGATGCGCTGCCTATATTGGTTTTAATGTTTCTCGTTCTGGGTTCTATTATTGCCGGCATCGCTACAGTAACTGAGGCCGCAGGTGTTGGTGCTCTGAGTGCCGTGATTCTCGCCGCACTCTATCGAAAGCTGAACCTGAGCATGTTACGAGAATCGTTGCGCGGCACTTTCGATACGATGGGTTATATCTTTGCCATTATCGCTGGCGCTAGTGTATTTGCGTTTGTAGTGCGCGCCCTTGGCGGTGACGAGATTATTGAAGATGCCTTAACTAGTCTCCCTTTTGGTGATTTAGGGTTGATACTATTTATGCTGTTTTGCGTTTTCCTATTGGGCTTTTTCCTTGATTGGATTGAAATCACATTTATTCTATTGCCTTTAATTACGCCGATTATTGCGGGTATCGATCTGGCTGTGCCCGGTTACGGTGTGGTCGATAATCCAGCATTGGTGTGGTTCACAATACTGGTTGCAGTCACGATCCAGACCTCATTTCTGACACCACCCGTTGGTTATGCACTGTTCTACGTTAAAGGGGTCTGCCCACCTGAGATTAAGATGGCGCACGTATATCGAGGTGTTATTCCGTTTGTCATTTTGCAATTAATTGCGGTGTCTATCGTATTTGTATGGCCATCTATCGCAACCTGGCTACCAGCGTATGTTTATGGCTAGTAGACTCAGAAAGTTATATTAATCTTAGATCAATAAATTCTCACTTTTATTCAATTAACTTAGAGGTCTACTTAGACCATATTGAATGGAATTTTGTTTAGCGTCGGCATAACGAATTCATAATTAAACGCCTGCTACTCGGAGAGATCATGAGCGAATACACAAGTTACGATTTGGTCGAATGGGGCGAGCCATTTGAAAAGCGATACCACGAATTGCCAAAACCAACGGGCGTGGAGGTTTTGATTAAAGTAACGGCAGCCGGGCTTTGTCATTCGGACTTGCATATCAAGAAAGGTTATATGGATTTAGGCCAGGAAGGACAGCTTAGATTCACCGAGCGGGGGGCAAAATTGCCTATGACCTATGGGCATGAGATAGCAGGTATCGTTGAGGCTGTTGGCGATGATGTAACAAACGTTAAATGTGGCCAGCAAGTTTTGGTTTATCCCTGGCTAGGTTGCGGTGATTGTTTGGCCTGCCAAGATGATCGCGAAAGCGACTGCATGGCAATGCGGGTGATCGGTCTAAAGCAAAATGGTGGATTCGCAACTCATTGTTTGGTTGAAAATGAGAAGTACCTGGTAGATATAGAGGGACTTGATGCTACAGCTGTTGTGCCCCATGCCTGTTCTGGAATTACTGTATTTAACGCCCTAGAAAAATTGGGCGAATTGCGTGAATATGAATGGATGGCCATTATTGGTTGTGGTGGTCTTGGCATGAATGCTATCGCTATTGCCCGAGCCAAGGCTTTTAAAAATATTATTGCTGTTGATATTGATGATGCCAAATTAGATGCAGCGCTGGATATGGGGGCAACGAAAACCCTGAATAGCTCTCGTGACGATGCGGTCACAGAGTTACAGCGGTTGGCAGAAAATAACTTGATGGGAGTTATTGATACGTTTGGAGGCGCTGCAACGGCTCATATTGCGGTACGTGCGTTATGCAAGGCCGGACGCTATGTAATTGTCGGTCAGGCCGGGGGCGACTTTCAGATGCCACAGGTATGGCTAACACAGAAAGCGATGACTGTGCGTGGTAGCCATGTTGGTAATTCACCTCAGTTGCGAGCTCTTATTGACATGGTGCGTGCAGGCAAGATAAAACAGATGCCAATCGATAGGCGGCCATTGTCAGAAATTAATCAGGCGATGGGAGATCTCGAAGCGGGTAATGTCACGGGTCGTATCGTTTTTGATGTATAGGAAGGATAAACACCCTTTTCACCTTGAATTCGGCGACACCGCTAACTTTCGTCGAATGGAATCTAAGGTTAATCGCTGGGTACCATTGGGAACTTCCATCCTGATCAGTGGAACAATTGTGTCAGGACTCAATTGAGGTACACCCTCGCTCTTTTTGGTTTCTGGGCAAAAGGCCCTACCAGTCTCATCCTTGAGCAACACTCGTCGTTACACGGTAATCGAGTATATAAGCTGTAAAAGCCCGACTAATCGAGAAAAGACCAATAAAAATGGTAAGAAACCAATGAAAACCTATCAACATTACATTAATGGTGAGTGGGTCGAGCCATCATCAGGTGAGTGGTTTGATACTGAAAACCCTTACACGGGTGAAGTATGGGCCAAGGTGGCGCGGGGTAGCGCTCAAGATGCCGACCGAGCGGCAAGAGCGGCGAAAGTTGCGTTTGAGGGTGAGTGGGCCGAGATTCGACCTACTCAGCGCGGCAAACTACTGGTCAAGCTTGCTGAGATTGTCGAACGCGAAGCTGGCCGATTGGCTGAGCTAGAAGTTCGAGACAACGGCAAGTTGATTGCTGAGATGAGCGCCCAGACTAAATACCTTGCCGAGTGGTATCGTTATTTCGGGGGGCTTGCCGACAAAGTGGAAGGCGCCGTTTTGCCGTCAGATCGTCCTGGTGTGTTCAATTTTACGCGGCATGAGCCATTGGGTGTGATCGCAATGATTACCGCCTGGAATTCACCTCTCCTCCTGCTTGCTTGGAAACTAGCCCCGGCTCTCGCGGCTGGCAATACCGCGGTAATTAAACCTTCTGAATTCACATCAGCCTCATCGTTGGAGTTCATGGAGTTGGTTGCTGAGGCGGGATTTCCCAGGGGTGTAGTGAACTGCATTTCCGGTATGGGTCTGGAGATTGGCCAGCCACTTGTCGATCATCCAGAGGTCTCCAAGGTTGCCTTCACGGGCTCGGATGTTGCCGGGCAGAGAATTTATGAAAGCGCAGCAAAGAAAATTATGCCCGTAACCCTGGAACTGGGAGGCAAGTCACCAAACATCGTATTCGAGGACGCAGATTTTGAAGCTGCAGTGATGGGTGCAATATCCGGTATTTTTGCCGCCACCGGTCAGACTTGTATCGCCGGCTCACGTTTATTGGTCCAACGCTCTATCCATGAGAAATTTGTCAAGCGTTTGGTTGAAGTGGCTGGTGAAGCCAATATCGGGGATCCAATGTCGTTGGAGACTCATGTTGGACCAGTAACGACCCCTCCACAATATCAGAAGATACTTGATTATATTGATATTGCCAGGGACGATGGCGCAAAGTGTGTTCTCGGTGGAAAGCCCTACACCGGCGAGGGCGCTAGGGGAAAGCGGTTTATTGAGCCGACCATCTTTACTGAAGTTCGTAACGATATGCGCATTGCGCAGGAAGAAGTTTTTGGTCCGATCCTATCGGTTATTCCATTTGATACCGAAGAAGAAGCCGTAGAGATTGGTAACGACGTCGTATTCGGGCTGGCTGCGGGTGTATGGACCAGTGAAATTGGCAGGGCATTGCGCATGTCAGAGAAACTCAAAGCCGGGACAGTATGGGTTAATACATATAGAGCAGTCAGCTTTATGAGTCCGTTTGGCGGTTATAAACGTTCTGGCCAGGGCCGCGAAAGCGGGAAGGAGGCGATAAAGGAATTTCTACAGACCAAGTCGGTGTGGATAGCGCAGCAGACTACCGCGGCCAATCCGTTCATCATGCGTTAATGGGGTTTTCTGCTATGCATGAGTCTATCGCCCTGTCACGCTTTACTATCAAAGTGTTACCCAATGATGGTGCACGACCGAGAGAACTTTCGGCGAATATGAAGCCACATCCATTGTCCTACATGGAATTGCCCTTCGACCCTGAGTACTCACTTTACAACTCGCGGATGACGCCGGAGCACCTGAGTCACGTTTCGGATGATGAACAATACTGGGCCGTGCGCCAGAAAGTGATTTTTCGTAACACAGGAGAGTTTCCGGTTCAGATTGCGGGCCGTGATGCAGAAGTGTTTGCGAATCGTGTATTCGCCCGCGATGTAAGTCGGATGAAAGTGGGGCGCTGCGCCTATAACTTTGCACTATATCACCACGGCGGCATGATAACCGATGGAGTCATCCTTCGACTGGCAGAAGAGAAATTCTGGATGGCACAAGCTGATGGCGAGTTGATGAAGTGGTATATGGCCCATGTGGCTGACTTGGATGTGGCAATTTGTGACCCAGGTGTTTGGGTAACCCAGATTCAGGGACCGCGCTCTATGGATGTACTGCGTGACGCAACAGATGGTGACTTCCCTAGTCCTTGGCGTTATTTTGATATTGCCGAAGTAAGTATCGCAGGAGAGCAGGTGCTTATCACGCGTACGGGTTTTTCTAATGAACTCGGCTGGGAGTTCTATCTACGCCCGGGGAACAATGCCGAGGCAATCGGCGAACGTATCTGGGAAGCTGGTCAGAAATACGGAATCATTCTGACAGGTGTTCCGGTGTTTCGTGCACGGCGGATTGAGGCCGGGCTCATGAGTCAGGCAGAGTTTGATGAGACTACTACGCCGTTCGACGTCGGCCTCGGACATTTTTTGCACGCGGATAAAGTTGCTGACTTTGTCGGTCGTTCTTCATTGGAAGAAACGGACAAGCGATCACGCACTTTTGGAATGCGGGTGCGTGACGGCATTGCTCAGTTAGGCCGCAATATCACTATCAATAGCAAAACTGTAGGAAAGGTTTGCTCTTCGGCCTGGTCACCTTACCAACAGTGTGGGGTGGCACTGGTACGTATGGATGATCCCGCAATCGGGCCCGGTACCGAAATTTTGGTAAAGTGCAATGATGGCAAGGTTCGATTAGCGCAGTTGTGCGCTTTACCCATGTATGATGCCGAAAGGGAAATCGTTAGAGGAAGAGATACCCGTATTCCCAAAGGTCCGGCACCTTGGCGTGGATAGCACAGCAGACTACCGAGGCCAATCCGTTCATCATGCGTTAGAGCCCGCTATTTCCAGTTGCAATGAGCAAATCTTCACTAGGAGAATCTCATGAATTCTGAAGCTAGTTCGACCGAACAACAAGCTGACACTTCCGCTGATTCTTTCTGGAATTACCATCCGGATTTGCCGATTCAAACGGGTGGAATCTTTCGTAATATTACCAACCCACTTGCAGTTGCTAAAGGTATCCTGCTTTCGTGGTTTGGCGTGTATGTTCGCGGACTGTTTCTGTTGATGATTGCCGTACTATGGTTCACAGTTTTTCCAACCGTACAAACCATTGGAGAAGGTGGTTGGAGCTGGGTGCTCCAGATTTATTTAGTCAACCTTGTTTTGATGTTGTGCTGGGCCGGTGGTATTCATCTGTATTTTTATACTTTCGCAATGCAGGGAGAACACCGGCAATTTGATATGAACGCCATGCAGAAAGGTGGGCAGTTCACATTTGGTGACCAGGTTTTCGACAACA
>Ga0206679_10003707_pt1 | contig 11614 bp, 9 predicted proteins | sample M110012015metaG_FD_155464 | JGI IMG/M metagenome (GOLD analysis project Ga0206679, IMG submission 155464) | Ammonia-oxidizing marine archaeal communities from Monterey Bay, California, United States - M1 100m 12015 | ecosystem: Environmental > Aquatic > Marine > Intertidal zone | place: USA... | reverse complement strand
ATATCTATCAATTAAAAATGAGCTGTTTAAATAAACTGCTCCTGCATACCATACCATGATAATAATGGAAACCAATATAACAACTGGGCCAACTGAGCCGTTCATAATCATATTAAGAATCCTATTAGCTTCCATCACTATGCCCTTCTTTTAGCCCTTCTCTCACAAGTTGTGAAACCTCTAAAAATTCAGTCGTTTCACGAATGTCAAAAGTTCTATCTTTTGGAAAATTGGTATCAATGACATTAATGATTTTCCCTGGACGAGCAGACATTACCACAATCTTACTAGATAAGAAAACTGCTTCAGGTATTGAGTGAGTCACAAATACAACTGTTTTCTGAGTTTTTTCCCATAAATGTAACAGCTCTTCATTTAAACGGTCACGAGTAATTTCATCGAGAGCGCCAAATGGCTCATCCATCAGGAGCATATCAGGATTGAAACTCAAAGCGCGTGCAATTGAAACACGTTGCTGCATGCCACCTGATAATTGCCATGGATATTTTTTTTCAAATCCTGTCAAGCTTACCAATGACAAATATTGCTGCGAAAGTTTTTTTTGCTCAAGTTTTGAATAACCCGACATCTCTAATGGTAAATGGATGTTTGACTCTATATTACGCCAAGGCAATAGAGCTGGAGTTTGAAAAACATACCCATAAGAACGATCTACACGTGCCTCATGTGGTGACTTACCTTCTACGGTTATTGTGCCACTTGTTGGTTTTTCTAAATCCGCTATTACTCGCAATAATGTGGTTTTACCACAGCCACTAGGACCTATTAAAGACACAAAATCACCTGAATCAATTTGCAAGTTGATATCAGAAAGCGCATGCACCGGTTCAGTTTGCGTCTCAAATGTAAGACACAAATTGTTAATGTCTATAGATGTAGACATTGAAGACTTAATAGATGTTGGTTCCTTCATGAAACTATTTTTCGGTTAACCTCCCATAAAGGTCACTTCGCCTGTCTCTAAAAAATTGCCATGTATCCCGAACTTCTCGCACCATATCTAAATCGATTTCATGAACCAACAACTCGTCATCACCATAACTTGCTTGTGCTTCAATTTCGCCACGAGGATTTACAATATAACTTGATCCATAGAATTCACCCATTTCATTTGCCCATGGCTCTTCTTTACCAACACGATTTATCGCTCCGATAAACACTCCATTTGCAGCCGCCGAAGCTGGTTGCTCCAACTCCCATAAATACTTGCTTAATCCTGCCACTGTAGCTGAAGGATTAACAATATATTCAGCTCCATTTAAAGCCAATGCACGCCACCCCTCAGGGAAATGCCTGTCATAACAAATATATACTCCCAACTTGACATACGCGGTATCAAATACTGGATAACCGAGATTTCCAGGCTTAAAGAAAAATTTTTCATAAAAACCGGGTGCAACTTGAGGAATATGAGTTTTACGATATTTGCCTAAAAAACTTCCATCAGCATCTATTACTGCCGCGGTATTGTAATAAACACCGGACATTTCTTCTTCATAAATAGGAACAACAATTACCATTTGGTGTTTTTTTGCATATTCTTGCATAAGTTTAATTGTGGGTCCATCGGGAATCGACTCAGCCGCCGCATACCATTTTTTATCCTGACTCGGGCAAAAGTACGGCGAAGTAAATACTTCTTGAAAACACAGTACTTTTACTCCTTGTTTAGCTGCATCCTCTAGCATTGGGATATGAGCCTCAATCATTAAATCACGTATTTTTTCTGGCGCCATCGTACCATCACCTTTCAAGCTCATCTGGATTAAACCACACTTCAATTTACTCATTCAATTACTCCTTATACTATTGGGGGAACAAAACAACTTCTTGACTAGTTAGACAGGTTACATATTTTATTTATACTTGTCAACAGAATTGTTAGGCTGACTTTGAAAAAACTTCAAAGTACCATCAAACGTAATTTGCAGAAAAAATGATGGTTTCGGGCCGAAAAAAAAGGACTTCCTAAAGGAAGTCCTTAGAAATAAACCTCCATTCCAATTATGAAGGGAAAGAAAAGTTAACGCCCTCGCGAATACTAGATGATGGCCAGCGTTGAGTGATAGTTTTTCTTCGTGTATAAAATCTTACACTGTCAGGGCCATATGCAGCCAAATCACCAAACATTGATTGTTTCCAACCACCAAAACTATGCTGTGCAGCTGGGACGGGTAATGGGACATTTATGCCAACCATGCCAACTTTTATTTGGTCGCTAAAATAACGCGCCGCTTCCCCATCTCGGGTGAAAATACAGGTTCCGTTACCGTATTCATGTTCGTCTATTAAATCTATTGCTTGTTGCATGGTATCTACCCTAACAACTTGCAATACTGGGCCGAATATTTCGTTCTGATAGGACTCCATTGAAGCCTGTACACTATCTATAAGTGTGCCTCCAACGTAAAAACCACTTTCACAACCTTTCACGTTAACACTGCGCCCATCGACAACAATATCTGCACCTTGAGCCTCTGCACTGGTTATATATTGTTTAACTTTTTCCATATGGTCTTTAGTTATAAGTGGCCCGAAATCATTAGTGCTATCATCAAAGTTACCTACTTTCAGATCTTGCATCTTGGATTTTAAGCCAGCAATTAAATTATCTGCAGTCTCTGAACCAACTGCGACTGCAACAGAAATTGCCATACACCGTTCACCGCTAGAGCCAAATGCAGCACCTATTAGAGCATTCACTGTATTCTCCATTTCCGCATCTTGCATTACAATAGCGTGATTTTTAGCTCCTCCGAGTGCTTGACACCTCTTGTCATGCTCAGTGGCAGTCATGTAAACGTATTTTGCAATAGCGGTCGACCCAACAAAACTTACAGCCTGTACTCTTTCATCAGTCAGTAAAGTATCTACCGCCTCCTTGCCGCCATTAACTACATTTAGTACTCCTTTTGGTAAACCCGCTTCATATAATAATTGAGCAACGAACAATGCCGCCGAAGGATCTCTTTCAGATGGTTTTAATACAAAACAATTGCCACAAACTATTGCCATCGGATACATCCATAGTGGCACCATAGCTGGAAAATTAAAGGGAGTAATTCCCGCAACAACTCCTAAGGGTTGAAACTCACTCCATGAATCAATATTGGTTCCAATATTTTTACTGTGTTCTCCTTTTAGGAGTTGTGGCGCATAGCAAGCATATTCAACATTCTCGATACCTCGATTTACTTCACCAAGCGCATCGTGTGCAATTTTTCCATGCTCTTCTCCAATTAATTGTGCTATTTCATTAACATTTTTCTCTAACAATTCTTTAAAACGAAACATAATTCTGGCACGTTTAAGTGGCGGCGTTGCTCGCCATTCTGGAAAAGCATCGTGCGCAGCAGCTATAGCTTTTTCAACAGTGGTCTTTGTAGCTAGCGATACTTGCTTGCTAACCTCTCCAGTGGATGGATTGAATACATCTTGAGTAGGGTCACCCATTGATACAATTTCACCATTAACAAGGTGTTCTATTACTTTCATTCCCTCTTTCTCCTTTATTTTAATTCTTTAATCGAGTCGGATATTACACCAACAACATCCTTTATTTCTTGTTCGGATACGATAAATGGCAGGCCTAATTGAATGGTATCTCCACCATATCGCACATAAAAACCTTTGTCCCAACATTTCATTGCTATTTGGTAAGGTCTTAATGCGGGTTGATCTTTAGCAGCCTCAATAGTAATTCCACCAGCCAATCCATAATTACGAATATCCGCAACATGTTCTAAATCTTTGAGGCTATGAAGTTCTTGTTCAAATATTGGGCTCATTTGTTGCACTCGCTCTATCAATTGATCATTCTGTAATATATCTAAACTTGCAATCGATGCAGCACAAGCCACCGGGTGCGCAGAATACGTATAACCATGCATTAATTCAACCATATAATTTGGTGCTTTCGTATCCATAAAAGTTTCATAAATATTTTTGTTAACCACTACGCCACCTAGCGGTTGACTGCCATTACTAACTTGTTTTGCAAAAGTAATTATATCTGGAGTAACGCCAAATGCCTCAGCCCCTGTCTTCGAGCCCATGCGGCCAAAGGCGGTTATCACTTCATCAAAGATTAATAATATATCATTAGAATCACAGATTTTACGTAACCTATTAAGATAACCTATAGGAGGTGGTATTACTCCTGCAGAACCCGCCATTGGTTCTACAATTACTGCGGCAATATTAGAAGCCCCATGTAATGCTATTTTATTTAGCAATTCATCGGCTAAATGATCTCCAACTTGAGGTTGCCCTTTGCTAAATAAGTTTTCTGGCAACAAGGTGGTTGCTAAATGGTCAGCTTCAATACCTTGTCCAAACATCTCTCTATTTGGACCAATGCCACCAACACTGATGCCCCCAAAATTAACTCCATGATAGCCCTTTATTCTTCCAATCAGACGAGTTTTACCGACCCTTCCCTTATGCCTCCAATAAGCTCGAGCAATTTTAAGGGAACTATCTACCGCCTCTGATCCGGAACACGTAAAAAAAACACGGTCTAGATTTTTTGGAGTAAGTTCAATAATTCTATTTGCTAATTCAAACGATTTGTCATGTCCGAATTGAAATGCGGGGGAGTAGTCCAGGGTTTCAATTTGTTTACTTACCGCTTCCACGATTTCAGGACGTGAATGGCCAGCTCCACAAGTCCACAGCCCTGAAAGACCATCAAATATTTTCCTACCTTTATCATCTATGAAATAGCTGTCTTTAGCCGAGACTATGATGCGTGGATTTGCTTTAAATTCCCTATTTCCGGTAAATGGCATCCAGTGTGCATCATAATATTGAGGATTATTTTTTATCATTTTTCATGCTTCCATTAACTAATGGATTTAAGCCAATACTCCATAAAAATAGGTCTATAACTTGTTGTTTTTTTAACATTCTTAGAGAGTCCAATCTATAACACTCGTTACTTTTTTTGTATCTAATAATAGTTCGCTTTGTATTGGGTTAGCCTTTGCAATAACTTGCCCATTACGAATTACAAACAAACGTGCATTGCATAAGCGTATCGCTTCAATTGGATTATTGGCTTGATGAACTACCAAATTAGCATTGCAACCAGCTTCAATACCGTAATTATCGAGTTGCATTACTTTGGCGCCATTACTGGTAATAGTTTGAAATATTTGGTGCATTTGCTGCACCCCTGTCATTTGTCCAACATGCAATCCCATATTAGCAACCTCTAACATATCATGTCTCCCAAGGCTATACCATGGATCCATTACACAGTCATGACCAAAAGCAACATTAATATTACTATCTAATAACTCTTTAACTCGTGTCATTCCTCTGCGCTTAGGATAGAGATCATGGCGACCTTGTAGGGTAATATTTATTAATGGGTTGGCTACAACTTGTAAGTCAGCATCTCGCAATAATGGCATTAATTTGCTCACGTAATAATTATCCATTGAGTGCATGGATGTTAAGTGCGAACCCGTAACTCTACCCTGCATACCCAAGCGTTGTGCTTCAAACGCCAACGTTTCAACATGTCTAGACATTGGGTCATCAGATTCATCACAATGCATATCAACTAATAATCCATGTTTTGCCGCTATCTCGCATAACAATTTAATAGACAAAGAGCCTTCGTTCATAGTGCGCTCAAAGTGTGGAATACCGCCAACAACTTCTACACCTTTCTTTAATGCCCTATCAAGGTTTTCAATAGAGTTTTTATAGCGCAAATATCCATTTTGTGGAAATGCAACTAGTTGAATATCTATCCAATTCCGCATTTCTTTACGTAACTCTAATAGCGCTTCAACTGCTAACAATCGATCGTCACTTATATCTACATGACTGCGGATTGCCAAACAACCATTTGCGATTGCCCAATGACATAGTTTACGGGCGCGTTTTTTTATAAGTTCTATAGTTAAATGCGGTTTCAGCTCGTCCCATAGTTGAATACCTTCAAGTAAAGTGCCACTTTCATTAAAACGTGGTTGGCCTAAGGTTAGAGTAGCATCCAAATGAAAATGACTATCCACATGCCCCGGAGAAACTAGTTTATCTGTCGCATCAATACTATTAGCTGCATCGCCAGCGATATTTTTTTCAACGGCTACTATTTTTTTATTTTGAATCGCGATATCAATATTCTCACGACCATCCGGAAGATTGGCGTTTTTAATAAGTAAGTCAAACATTAGATACGGTCTCCTTGTCTAAATGGTACTAATAATGCCTTAGGATAGGCGGCTCTTCGAGCAACAAGCATCATCGCAACTATGCTGAGAAAGTATGGCATCATAGAAAAAATTTGATATGGAATAACATCTGCGCCTATTAATTGCGCCCTAATTTGTAATGCTTCAAATAATGCAAATAAAATTGCCCCCAAGAAGGCTTTACCCGGTTTCCAAGACGCAAAAATAACCAGCGCGATGCAGATCCAGCCTCTGCCGTTAATCATACCAAAATAAAAAGCATCAAATGCGGACATAGTTAAAAATGCACCCCCAATTGCCATCAAAGCACTTCCGACCATGACTGCACCAGTGCGAATTAATAATACATTAATACCTTGGGCCTCATTAGCAACAGGATTTTCCCCTGCCATTCTAATTGTTAAACCAATTGGCATTTTATAAAGCACATAGAAAGTGACTATTACCAGTATGTACGATAAATATGTTAACGCGGATTGGTTAAAGAAAGCCTCTCCAATAATTGGGATTGAAGATAGCACGGGCACTTCAAATGCGCTGAATGGTACAATTTTGGGTGGCGTAGTGCTGAATGGTATCAGCATTGTATATGCATAATAACTAATGGACGAGGCTAGCAAGGTAATTCCGATTCCGCTAACATGTTGAGACAAGCCAAGATAGACCACTAATATGCTATGCAGAAAGCCAAATATCATTCCCACTATAGCAACAAATACTACCCCGCCCCATAGCTCTCCACCTTGATAAACCCATATCCAGCCGGCCATTGCACCAATTGTCATTATGCCTTCAATTCCTAGATTCAATACTCCCGCTCGCTCACAGATTAACTCACCCAATGTAGCAAAAATTAATGGGGTTGCAATCCTTATTACAGATGCCCATAAACCCGCTGTCAACATCATTTCAAATAATTCCATCATAATTATTTACCCCATACAATACGGAATCTTGTCAGCATAGCTCCAACTAGAACCGATAATAAAGATATGGCAACTAAAATATCTGCAATATAGTTAGGTATGTTTACCGTTCGACTCATCGCATCAGCGCCGACATAAATTGATGCCAGAAATACAGCTGAAACAATTACTCCAATAGGATGTAATTGTGCAAGCATTGCAACTGCTATCCCCGTATAACCAAAGCCTGGCGACAGAGTTAAAGTTAAATAGCCTTTCAGTCCCGCAACCTCGCTAACACCTGCCATACCCGCCAGTCCACCACTAAAAAGGGCTACCATCAAAACTGATTTATTGATCGATATCCCAAAAAAAGTTGAGGCTTGCTGGTTGTATCCAACAGCTCGTATTTCATACCCCCAAACCGTAAAGCGAAGTATAGCCCACATTACAACTGACATTACTAGGGCAATAATGATTCCAAGGTGTAATCTACTCTTAGCGACAATGGTAGGCAAAACACCATTATCAATAATTCTTGCAGCCTGAGGCCATCCCATGGCCATAGGGTCCTTCCAAGGCCCTTCAAGCAACATATTCACAAATAGTAAAATTACAAAATTCAGTAACAGGGTAGTTACCACTTCATCCACTTTCATATGGGTTTTAAGAACAACTGGCACCAACAAAATTAAACAACCCGCCAATGCACCTGCAATAAACAACATTGGTATCATGATCGGCGCAGGTAAATCAATCACCCCAGTACCAACCAAGGTTGCAGCCATAGCACCACAATATAATTGGCCCTCTGCGCCAATATTCCAAAATTTTGCTCGAAATGCAACAGCAGCAGCTAAACCTGTAAAAATTAGTGGGGTTGCTCTTGCCAAGGATTCAGTAATTGCAAAAGTTGAACCTAAAGAACCTTTAATTAAGGCTATATAAGCGGTAATTGGAGATTCACCCGCCCAAATTATAAAAAAAGCACCAATAATAAAAGCAACCCCAATAGAAAGTATGGGCAGTAATGCAATTAACCATACAGGCGCATCTCTTCTTGTTTTAAGCCTCATACAAACTTTCCGCTTTCATTTCGCCACTCATCATAAGGCCGACTTGATTTATATTGACTGTATTAGAATCAAAAGGTCCTTGTAATTTTCCATCAAATATCACTGCAATACGGTCAGATAATTCAAAAATTTCATCCAAGTCTTCACTAATTAGCAATACCCCAGCACCTTGTGTTTTAGCATCTATTATTTGCTGCTGTACAAAACTTATTGCGCCTTCATCTAGTCCTCTTGCTGGTTTATTTGCAATAATAAAACGTGGGTTATTCGACAAACTTCTTGCAAGAATTAACTTCTGAATATTACCGCCAGACAATAATCTAGTAGATGCAAATGGGCCTTCACAACGAATATCGTACTCTTGAATTAATTTTTCAGCATTACTGACTGCCTGCTTTTTGTCGATAATAAATCCTGATTTGGCTTTAGAGCGCAATTCCTCACCAAGGAAATTTTCCCATAACTCCATTTCTCCTATAATGCCCTCATTTGTGCGATCTTCTGGAATCCGTGCGACTCCAGATTCTGTAAGATAACAGGGATCATATTTAACTAAACTCTCTCCAAATAACTTAAATTCCCCAGAGCTTGGGGAGGCTAATCCTTGTAAAATTGAAGCCAGTCCAGCTTGGCCATTACCTGCAACTCCTGCCAGACCAATGATTTCTTTTTCATGGATTTTAAGGTTTATATTAGAAAGCGCAGTCGAGCGCTCGCTCGCATTTAAACATACATTATTAAGCTCTAAGACCACCTTGCCGATTTTCAATTTTTCATACGCTGGTCGTGTAACTTTGCGTCCCACCATCATTTCTGCGAGAGACTCCTTACTTGCATTTTCAGTAGCTACCTCTCCTACTAATTTGCCATGACGAAGAACCACAATTCGATCACTAATTTCCAGAATTTCATTTAATTTGTGCGATATAAACATTATTGATAAACCAGCATTTACCATTTCCTTGAGTACTTTGAAAAGCTGTGTCGTCTCTTGCGGAGTGAGAACTGCAGTCGGTTCATCAAGTATCAAAATACTTGCATCACGATAGAGTGCTTTTATTATTTCAACTCGCTGTTTTTCGCCAACCGTTAAATCGGCTACTTTAGCGTCTGGATTAATTAACAAGCCGAAACGCTTTGATAGTGCTGTAAGTTTCTTGTACGCTTGTTTTTTTTGACTCCAAAGTCTAATTAAAGGCTCGGTGCCAAGAATAATATTTTCTAATACAGTAAGATTATCCGCTAACGTGAAATGCTGGTGAACCATACCAATTCCAGCATCTAGGGAGGCTCTTGTTGAGCCTGGTGTTAATCTTTGACCCTCAACTTCGATAAACCCTTTGTCACTTATATAGTGTCCAAAGAGTATATTCATTAATGTGGTTTTACCTGCACCATTTTCACCTAATACAGATAATATTTCACCCTCACCTAGTGAGAGTGAAATATTGTCATTTGCTACAACAGAACCAAAATTCTTGCAAATTTTGGAAAATTGTAACTTCTTCATCTGATAGTTTTAGTAAGTTGATTTTGGCTCGTCGTCATTAATTTCAACTACAAGACTACCGCCTAGGATTTTTCTAGACATTGATCCTACTTTAGCTTTAACATCACTTGCAATCCTACTATCAAACTCATAGTAAGGTGCTAAAGAAGCTCCGCCTTTTTGCATCATGGTCCATTGCATATAATCCTCTGCTTCGAAGGTACCAGCTTTAACACGGGAGATTGCATGATCAATTGCGTTTTCCATATGCCATAAAGCAGATGTGACTACGACATCTGTGCCGTTTTCCTCTTGATTCATGTCATTAACGTTACCAAATGCAAGTATGCCTTTCTCTCTTGCGGCATCTGTTACACCAGCACGTTCTGCATACAAGACATCAACACCTGCTTCTATTTGAGCAAATGCAGCTTCTTTTGCTTTCGGTGGATCATACCAAGAGCCAATAAAGCTGACCTTAAACTCAACATCAGGGTTAACTGACCTTGCGCCAGCCATAAAGGCATGGAACAAACGGTTTACTTCACCAATTGCATAGCCGCCAACCATTCCAATTTTATTGGTTTCGGTCATGCCTCCGGCAATAATCCCCATCAAATAGCAAGGCTCATGAATATAATTATCAAATACTGAAAAATTGCTACCATGTTCACCACCATAACCACTACCAGGATCTCCCATTAGATATGCTATGTTTGGATAGTCATCTGCTACTTTTCTAGCCTCAGCGCTAATACCAAAAGCTTCGCCGACTACAAGGTCAACTCCACTTTCAGAATATTCACGTAAAACTCGAACATAATCAGTATTTGAGACTTTTTCTGAAAGTACATATTCAATTTCACCTCTATCTGCTGCCGCTTGCAATGCTAGATGCAATCTTGCATCCCATTTTTGTTGCAATGGTTGAGTGTATATACCTGCGACTTTTATTTTGTCTGCCAGAACTTGTCCAGACAAAAGGAAGCTACATAATGTTATAAACAGTAGTCTACTAAATCTTCCTATTTTCATAAATTACTCCTTTATTTTTTATCAAATGTAATACATATATTGATTATTAATTACCGTTCAATGTAATAGTATTACGCCATTCGTTGAGCCTAAATTAAGAGGGTCAACAATCTCTTGTTTCCAAGCCTTTTTCTAATTAACTTTGCATTGGGATAAGAAACTCACAGGTTACTTATTTTTTTGATAGTTGTCAATTATTGAAATAAAAAAGACATTTATGGAAATAAAAAGACATCCGGAGATGTCTTGATTATTTAATTAGGCTCCTCTATGCCTTCAAAGTCTGAATAAATGAGAGAAGGATAGTGGTTAATTAATCAAGATTTTTTTATGGATACTGAGCAAGTATTGCCCTGTCTAAACCGTTTAGATCTTGATAGGTAAGAATATTAACAAAAGAAAGTTTCAATAACTCGACAATTTCTTTTTGATGTCTATCACTATGTTCTAAAAGAAGATAACCACCTTGATTTAAAAATTTAGGGGCATTTTGTATAATTTCTCTGATGTCATCTAGCCCATCTTTCCCAGAAACCATTGCTTCGATAGGCTCGTATTTGAGACTTTCAAGATGAGAATCATTTTCTGCTAGATAGGGTGGATTCGTAACTATTAAGTCAAAGGTCTTTCCAGTCAGTTCATCAAACCAACTGCTGTGATAGAAATTAATATCTTTGGTAGTATTTTTTTTGGCAATTTTTAATGCATCTATTGATTTATCGGTCGCACTTATACGCCATGAAGGGCATTTGTCAGCTAAAGTTATGGCAATCACTCCACTGCCGGTTCCTAAGTCTAAAACATCAATCAATTGGTCCGGTTTAAATAAATCAATCGCAATATCAATAAGTTGCTCAGTTTCAGGTCTAGGAATCAAGG
>Ga0206679_10003701_pt1 | contig 11617 bp, 12 predicted proteins | sample M110012015metaG_FD_155464 | JGI IMG/M metagenome (GOLD analysis project Ga0206679, IMG submission 155464) | Ammonia-oxidizing marine archaeal communities from Monterey Bay, California, United States - M1 100m 12015 | ecosystem: Environmental > Aquatic > Marine > Intertidal zone | place: USA... | reverse complement strand
CATCTCGTCGTGTGATTATTTTAAATTTTTCTGTATTCAATGTATCCAGACTAATATTTATTCCTGACAAACACGCCCTTTCCAATCCTTGAATATGTTTAGAGAGTAACAAACCATTTGTCGTTAAATGAACTGATTCAATACCTGGCGTTTCCTTTGCAAATTGAACAAGATTCAATAAATCTTTTCGTAATAAAGGTTCACCACCAGTAAACCTGATTTTTGATACACCCATTTTGGATGTGGTTTTGATTAACCGAATAATTTCTTTTGTGGTAAGGAGTTTATCTTCGCTGCGAAAATCAATGCCTTCTTCTGGCATGCAATAGATACACCGAAGGTTGCACTGTTCATTGAGAGAAATACGTAAGTAGTTGAACGCTCGACCAAATTGGTCGATAATCGGAGGATTCACGGTTAGGACTCCGCGATATCCACAAGAGTGTGGATGTTTATTTTATTGTTCATTCTCATTCCAAGTCACCCCACACTTTGCGAGGATCGGGAGCAAATCTAGACGTTTCCATCAGGACCGTATCGGCATCAAACCTTATTCGTACTTATTCAAACGTAGGTTTTTCAGCTAAAAGATTCTAAATATGATTAATTCATCAATATTATGATTTATATTGAATTAAACTATATTCTTTTTTTGAAAAATTACAATTTAATTTAAACATTAATCAATTTATAGTGCGGAGATTTTTTCTTAATTATAGATACTGTGTTAATGACTTCTGCTATTGCAATATCAATTTCTTCTTCTGTATTAAAGCGACCTAAACTAAATCGAATTGCAGAATGGGCCAATTCATTTCCATAGCCCAATGCTTTGATGACGTGTGATGGTTCGAGATTCGCACTACTGCAGGCTGATCCTGTTGAACAGGCAATATTTTTCATTTTCATAATCAGAGATTCAGCTTCCAGTCCAGGGAAACATAGATTAAGATTATGGGCCAACCGTTGGTCTATACTACCATTCAAAATCACATCTGGGTGCGAGTACTTTATTGCTTGAAGCATTTTATCTCGTAGATTAGAAAGACGCTGATTTTCTTCATTTTTACAATCCATGAAGAGTTCTACAGCCTTTGCAAAGCCGACTATTTGCGGCACCGCTAAAGTACCGGATCGAAAACCCCCTTCATGTCCACCGCCATCCATTTGCATCTCAAGCTTCACTTTTGGATCTTTTTGACGAACATACAGGAGTCCGACTCCTTTTGGACCATATATTTTATGGGCCGTAGCCGCCATCAGATCTATGTTCATTTCATTCACATCAATATCCAGTTTTCCAAATGATTGACAGGCATCCACCATAAAAAACGTATTTTCCTGTCGGCATATAGCGCCGATCTCTGCGATAGGCTGAATGGTCCCAATTTCGTTATTTGCATGCATAATAATAACCAGTACAGTCTCTTTTTCAATTGCGTCAAAAACAGAGTCTGGATTCATAATCCCATCTGAATTCACGGGAAGATAGGTTACCCGCCAGCCCATTTTTTCCATAGAAGCACAGGTATCCAAAACTGCTTTATGCTCCGTTTGTTGAGTAACTACGTGCTTACCTTTATTCTGGTACTTTTTGCAAACTCCTTTGATAGCTAGATTAATGGATTCTGTTGCACCACTGGTAAAAATGATATCTCTTGGCCGGCCATTAATACTTTCTGCCATAAGTTTTCGAGAGTTTTCTACAGCTTCTTTCCCTTCACGTCCATATATATGATGGACACTTGCGGCATTTCCAAATTTATTTTTTAAATAAGGTAACATGACTTTCAAGACGGCCGGGTCTAAAGGTGTGGTTGCTTGATTATCTAAATAGATTGGTTTATTCATGGAAAGTACTAATCAAAAAATCTAAAAATGTAATTACCACTTATGATGAAATTCCCTCATCAATTTCATCTGGTACCAGTGTCCTCATTTTTACTCCGCTACCCTCATTATTTAACATTACCATTTCAGACAGAATACTTAGGGCAATCTGTTCCGGAGTTTGTGCTTTAAGGTCCAGCCCTGTTGGTGCATAGAGATTATCAAGCTCTTCAGTCGAAATGCCATTTTCAACTAAATAACTTTTGATAATTCCTGTTTTTTTAGCGCTTGCAACCACACCCACATAGGGAATGCCTTTTTTGAGGGCATCAAAGGTAATTTTATCATCGTTACGGTGATGGGTAGCCAAGATGAAGTAATCCACTTTAAAATCAATATCTTCCAGTTCTAATGGTTCTGTTATAATCTTATTTGCTTCGGGATAACGCTCTTTTTCATTTTTATCTGTTTGTACGATAACTTTGAATTTAAGCAAGCAGGCTATTTGGCATAAAACTTCCACCACTCTGCCCATACCTCGAATGAGTAAAGTTGGATTAACCATTTGCGGTTCTACAATTACTGACATATAACCTCCACACGGAATACCCATGCCCATTTCATCACTATCTAAGTCAATTTCCACTGTTCTGGGTATGCCATCTATTAAAGTTTCTTTTGCTGTGACTGCGACGCGGTTTTCAATACAGCCACCTCCAATATAGCCAATGATACGGCTACCTTTTCCATCAAATAATGCCTTATCGCCTACCTTGCCGGATGAAGAACCTTGTACATCAAAAACTGAAGCAATAGCATAAGGGTTTTCTTCAGATTCAAGACTCGCCATTTTTTGTATAAGATCTTTATGTTTAGACATTGTTCAAATTTTGGATAGGATGCTATAATAGTCATCCTTGTTATCGCAATCAAGAATAACCTCCTCAGAATCTATAGAAATTCCGATGGCATCATCTGGATATTGTTTAAGCACTTTTTTACAACCCCTGTCTCCTGTAGAAGAAAGTATTTCACTGAAATATTTCCTTGGAAAAATAACCGGGTTTGCCTGTTGACCTGAATAAACAGGATAAATGATTTGTTTGCCATCATGAATACAAAATTGTTCTATTAATTGATTGAGCGTATATGTTGTTAAAAGGGGCATATCACCTAAAACTATCATATTACCATCAACAGTATCAGGCAATAATGACATCCCTGTATATACAGATCCAGCCATACCCTTTTCCCAGCTAGGGTTGTACGCTATTTGGTCAATCATTTTTGGCAAAGCTTTTTCAATTTCCGTATGCTGAAACCCTGTCACCACGATCACTGGTTTCAATCCTGAATTAAGAACCGTATGACAAATTCGATTAATGACCAGATCTCCATTCAAAGGCAGCAACAGTTTATTTTCATACCCCATTCGTGATGACCCTCCAGCAGCAAGTATCGTAGCGGAAATAATCATGCCAATGCCTTAAAGCTATTCCGTTTGCCTAAATTGGAGAGATGGTTTAATAAATCCGTTAAACAATTCAGATTGTGAATAGGTAAGAAATCATCTACATGGGGTTGAATCGCCAATAAACCCTGCGACAATGGCTGAAAATCTTCATATCCAAGGTTTGGGTTTAACCAAATCAATCGATGACAACTTCGATGTAACCGGTCTGCTTCTTTACTCAATAAATCAATATTACCAGTATCCCAGCCATCGCTGATGATTAATACAACCGCACCCCCATTGAGAACCCTCCGAGCCCACAAACGGTTAAACGTTTCCAGTGTTTCACCAATTTTTGTTCCGCCAGACCAGTCCTGAACAGATTCGTTGACAAACTCTAAAGCATCATTGGCATCTTTTTTCCGCAGATAATGGGTTATCCGAGTCAAACGTGTACCAAAGGTGAATGCTTCCAAATGTTTATTGATTGAGTGCACGGTAAATATAAAATGTAGTAGAATTCGTGAATAATGATCCATTGAACCACTGATATCAGTAAGCACCACTAATGGTCTTTGTTTGGTTTTTCTATCTTTCCAATCGAGTGCAATAAAATCTTGGGCGGGGAAAATATTATTGCGTATCGTATTACGAATATCAAGGCGGTAGGGCTTTCGTCCTTTTTGAAGACGGCGCAGTTTTCTTTCCCCAAATTTCCATATCCATCTGCTTATGAACTCCTTGGCTTCATCGTATTCTTCATTCGTATAAGCATCAAATCGCTTTTCCCTGAGAATTTCCTGTGGACTGTAGAGAAATACATCAAATTGTTTTTCTTCACCGTCTTCATCACCATCTTTTTCATTGAAGTTTTCCAGCTGTTTATTATAAAGTTCCTTGACTTGATCCTTCATGCTAGATAATTCCGCCTTGCTTAAACGGGATTCATGAAGTTTACGGAGGAGATCGGACACTCTCTCAATCTTATCCGGATTTCGCCAATACAGATTAAATAATTGATCAAATAGTGGAATCATTTTATGGTTGGTTATAAAGCATGTTTTAAGCGTATGCCGAAAATCTTCCCGGTTGGATAGATTTATTTTTGAACTAGCTTCAATGGCGCTCATGATCTCACCCGTACCAATTTGACAGCCAGCTTGTCTGAGAAACCTACCAAAAACAGTAATGGCATCATGCAACCTAGATTGTATATAAGTAGGCACTGTGGGTGGCTGGTTATGTGGAAATCAAATCTGCTTCGGTGAATGCACGTTGAACCAAACCATGTGTGGCTCTGCCATCCATTTTTTCAATATCATCTTGATATTTTAGAAGGGCTCCCAAAGTGTCTGAAGTGATCTCAGTAGATAGCTCAGTCGTCCCCAATTTTATCAGCGCGTTGGCCCAATCAATGGTTTCAGCAATACCTGGTAATTTATAAAAATCCTTTTGTCGAATAGCTTGTACAAAGGCAACCACTTGTTTCCCAAGCACATTATTTGCATCTGGGATTTTCCGTTTAACAATTTCAAATTCTTGCTCCGCGGATGGATATTCAATCCAATGGTAAAGGCAGCGCCGCTTCAACGCATCGTGGATTTCCCGGGTACGGTTAGAAGTGATCACAACCACCGGCGGTTTTTTGGCCTTTATTGTACCAATCTCAGGAATTGAAATTTGAAAATCTGAGAGGATTTCAAGTAAAAAAGCTTCAAATTCTTCATCTGCACGATCCAATTCATCAATGAGCAAAACAGGAGGGTTATCACCATCATGATCGATGGCTTGATACAGAGGTCGCTTAATTAAAAATTCCGAACCGAAAATTTCATTTGAAATTTTCTCCTTATCCTTTTGACCTTCTGCCTCCATCATACGGATTTGCAAAATCTGACGCGAATAATTCCACTCGTATATTGCATTATGAACATCTAATCCCTCATAGCATTGTAACCTAATCAAGTCTGTATTCAAGATTCTAGATAATACTTTTCCTACTTCTGTTTTTCCAACACCCGGTTCTCCCTCTAAAAAAATAGGTTTTTCCATTTTTAGAGATAGATAGATAGATGTAGCCAATCCACGATTGGCAATATAGTGATTATCATCCAAGCTCGATCTTATATCATCAACAGTGTTGATATCAGTTACTTTCATGTTATTCAGTGATTAGCAAACAGCAATATAATTGACAGCTATTTTTCTAATCTTTCATATATTATTTTTTATTTTTTAATTAAACGTAAGCTGCAGGTTCAGTTTCAAATCTTTCTTTACAACCACCGCAACAAAAATAAAACGTGATCCCTTCATAATCCGAAGAATGATCGGCAGTCAATGGATCAACCAACATTCCACAGATAGGATCCTTTGGCTTTCCATTATTTGGTTCTGAAACCTCAAGTATAATTTTATCTTCGTGGGCTTTTGCCATCTTTTGTTGAACCAGTTCCGCTATAATTGAAACAGCAATTTCTTGGGGAGTTACCGCGCCAATATCCAAACCTGCTGGAAACTTGATTGAGTCTATCTCATCTTGCCTGATGCCATCATTTGCCAATTGTTTTAGAAGACTTTTGGATTTCTTTTTACTGGCAATTAGTGATAAAAATTCTGGTTTTGAAGCGATTGCCGCTTTTAATGCTCTAAGGTCACCTTCTCCCTGAGCTGCCACCACAGCAACACATTGTCCTTCAATGGCAGAAAATTCTTCCATCTTTATAACTCCATCTGGCAGGTCTATTTCGGATATACCTGGAGCCAATGCATAAATTTCATAATCTAAAATTTCTCCCATTTTTGCCAGTGCCTCTACTGCAGGTGTGCTGCCATATATAACAAGTTTAGTCATGGGTAACACCGGTTCAATATGGAATTCAAGAGTTCCTCCACTTTCACACATTAAAAATATTTCTTTTTTGTAGGATACATTACCATCAGAAAACTGTTGTGGGCTCAAACGCAATACCGATGACATCCCTGTTTTCAGACAATGCAACGCTTCATCAATGACCGAATCCTTTGCACAGCCTCCACCAATCCACCCTTCCATTTTCCCATCCGCAGTAATGATGGCTTTAGCCATTGGCTTCGCTGAAGTTGGTGCAATAGTATCTATAACTGTAGCGATGGCAAAAGGTATACTTTTTTTCTCAAGATCTGCTGCGCGAAGTATCCAATTAAACTTCATGGATAAAAATTCAATCCCCTTTCTTTTTGAATTTATCCATGAGCCGGCTAGATAATCCTTTTAATGCAGCACCAGCGACTAAGGCCCCACTTAGCGCTTCAGCTGATGATTCTGTTTCATCGGATTTTTCACTATTATCTTCAAGTTTAGCAGCTAAAGAATTAGTGAATTGAATGAATAATTGATTGGAAACATCTTCTACCATCCTAGAACCAAACTGAGCTAGCATTCCTTGAATCTTTATAGTAGAGTCACCATTAATTTCAGTAGTGCCATTTTCATTTTCAGATAGAACACCTACTAATTCCATTGTGGCCCCGCCTTTTCCTTTGGTATCTGTACCCTGCCCTTCAATCTCAATTGTATATTTTTCGTTATCTAAAGAACGAATTGAAACAGTGCTTCGATAGCTTGATTTAATGGGCCCTACTTTTACTACCATCATCACGGAGTGTTGATCTTCTCCAATGTTCTCTTCGTATTGGGCACCTGGGATACATGTGCATATTTTTTCAACATTAGTCATAAAATCCCAGACTGAGGTTATGGGCGCACGAATAGTAAAGGTTTTCGAGAGTGTAACTTTCAAATTTTATTCCTTAATTACGGTTTTAAGCAGCGTCCTGCTTGTGAATGGCACGCCAAACCTTCTCTGGTGTCATGGGGATATCTATATGTTTAACACCTAAATGAGATAGTGCGTCAACCACAGCATTAACGATTGCAGGAGGTGCGCCTACTGTTGGAGACTCACCAACGCCCTTTGCACCTAATGGATGATGAGGGGATGGCGTAGTAGTTTTATCAGTTTCCCAATGAGGTGTCTCTACAGCGGTAGGAACTAGATATTCCATAAAACTGCCTCCATGTATATTACCTTCATCATCATAACTAATCTCTTCAAATAGCGCTGGAGCAAGCCCTTGGGTTAATCCTCCGTGAATTTGGCCTTCTACAATCATTGGATTGATAATATTACCACAATCATCTACAGCCATAAATCTACGAATCTTAACCTCGCCAGTTTCTGAATCAATATCAACTACAGCTATATAACTTCCAAATGGGAATGTTAAGTTTGGTGGATCATAGTAATGAGTTGCCTCCAGACCTGCTTCCAATCCTTGTGGATGATTTGTGTAGGCAGCAAAAGCTATTTCTTGGATCGTAACCGATTTTTCAGGTACTCCTTTCACAGAAAATTTCCCAACTTCCCACTCTAAGTCTTCCTCTGCAGCCTCAAGCAAATGTGCGGCAATCTTTTGTGCTTTGGCCTTTATCTTTCTACATGCCATAGCAGCAGCTGCACCAGCGGTAGGTGTTGACCTACTTGCGTATGTCCCCAAACCATATGGGGCAGTATCTGTGTCTCCTTCTTCCACTGAAATATCAGTATAAGGAATCCCAAGCTCTTCAGCAATAATCTGTGCATATGTTGTCTCATGACCTTGGCCCTGCGACTTAGTTCCAAAACGAGCCATGGCTTTGCCAGTGGGATGAATACGGATCTCAGAGCTATCAAACATCTTGATTCCTAAAATATCAAAATCTTTTGATGGCCCAGCACCAACAACCTCAGTGAAAGAGCAAATCCCAATACCCATCAATTCGCCTTTTTCTCGTTTTTCTTTTTGTTCTTTCAATAATTCATCATAACCAACATTATCCATCGCTAGCTGTAATGCGGTATGATAATCACCGCTGTCATATTCCCAACCTGTTGGAGATTTATAAGGAAAAGCTTCTTTTGGAATAAAGTTTTTCATTCTCAATTCTGCTGCATCCATCATTATTTCATCGGCTACTAAATCAACCATCCGTTCGATTGCATGAACTGCCTCAGTTACTCGAAAAGAACATCTGTAAGCTACGCCCCCTGGTGGCTTATTGGTATAAACACCATCCACTTCAACAAAAGCCTTTTTAAAGTCATAAGATCCTGTGCAGATAGAAAACATTCCGGCCGGATATTTAGATGGATTAGCAGCCGCATCTGCATATCCATTATCAGCAAGTGTCTTTATCCTCAATCCCTTCAGAGTTCCATCTTTATCTGCTGCAATTTCACAATCCATATGATAGTCTCTTGCAAATGAGTCCGCTTGAAGATTTTCACGACGATCTTCAATCCATTTAATAGGTAAGCCAGTCACAACAGAAGCGGCTATTGCGATAACGTATCCTGGATATACAGGAACCTTACCACCAAAACCACCACCAATATCTGGTGATATTACCCTTATTTTATCTTCTTGAAGACCAACATGACCTGCTACTAAAGCAAGAACAGTTCTAATAGCATGGGGAGCCTGAGTAGTCATCCAAACAGTGAGCTTACCGTTCGCTTTATCAAACTCGGAAACACAACCGCAAGTTTCAATGGATGCTACATGGATTCGAGGTATATAGATTTTTTCTTTAATTACTACATCTGAATTCTGAAAGACTTCTTCAGTACCTTCTTTATCTCCCTCTTCCCAATGCCATATATGATTGGAAGTTTGACCTTCTTTATCATCCCTAATAATAGGTGCATCTGGGTCTGTTGCTTTGTGTGGATCCACAACAACTGGAAGTGGTTCATATTCCACCTCTACAAGTTCAACACCATCTGCTGCGCTATAACGATCTGTTGCTATTACAGCTGCAACTTCCTGCGCCTGGTAGCAAACCTTATCGATTGGTAAAACCATCTGAGTATCAGACATGAGAGTTGGCATCATATGAAGATTATATTCCTTAAGAGTCTCTCCTGTTATTACAGCAGCAACACCTGGAAGCGCTAATGCTTTCTCAGCATTAATACTTTTAATTTTTGCATGGGCATATGGGCTGCGGACTATATCCATAAAGACCATTCCAGGCCTAACTATGTCATCTACGTAAGTACCTTCACCTCTAATAAATCTAGCGTCTTCTTTCCGTTTTACAGAATGGCCCATTCCTCCTACTTCAGCAGATGTTTTACATTTTGACATTATTCGCCTCCTTCTGTAGCTGTTTCTTGAAGTTTGTTCGATGCGTACTGTACCGCTTTCACAATATTCTGGTAACCTGTACAACGACACAGATTCCCCGAAATTCCCCAGCGTATTTCATCTTCAGATGGGTTTGGATTTTTATCCAAAAGATGCTTTGATGACATAATCATTCCAGGAGTGCAGAACCCACACTGTAAGCCGTGTTCTTCTACGAATCCTTCCTGTAATGGGTGGAGTGCTTCTCCTTCCATCCCTTCAATAGTGGTCACTTCCCTACCGTTTGCCTGTACAGCAAAGACTGTACAGGATTTCACTGCTGTTCCATCTAACAACACTGTGCATGCACCACAATGGGTGGTATCACATCCAATATGTGTTCCTGTCAAGGCACAATTATCTCTAATCAAGTGTACCAATAAAAGTCTATCTTCAACATCGGCAGTTTTAGCTTCACCGTTAATTGTTACTGTAATTGATCTTGTAGCCATATTAATTACCCCCTTCTGCTCTATCTTTTGCCTGCATGATTGCTCTCGATGTAAGTACTTTCACTACAGCTCGTTTATATTCTTCCGAACCACGATGATCGCCCACTGGTTGGGATGCTTCAGCGGCTAATTCTCCGGCTTTATCTGCATCTTCCTGGGTTATAGTTGTACCAACCAAAGCATCCTGGGCCTCTAATGCACGGACAGGTGTTGGGCCTACATTTGTTAGAGCAACTCCTGCCTTGCTACAGGTGTCTCCATCAAAATGTAGTACTGCTGCCGCACCCGCTATGGCATAATCACCTACTTTCCGTTCCAATTTTATATAGGAAGCCCCTGATTTTCCATTTGAACTAGGCACTCTTATTTCAGTTAATATTTCATTTTCAGCTAAAGCCGTCATCAATGGACCAACAAAAAATTCATCAATTGGTATAGTTCTTTTTCCTCCACCAAGCAATCCAGTAGGTCCACTCACCACAATTTCAGCATTCAGTGCAACCATAGTTGCTGGGTGATCATTTGCTGGATCTCCATGTGCGATATTACCTCCAACCGTAGCTAGGTTTCGTACCAATGGATCAGCAATGACTTCAGATGTATCTTTTAATATCGGATATTTTTCAGAGATCAGATCCGAGGTCTCAAGATCAGATTCTGTTGTCATGGCACCAATACATAGGTAACCATCTTGTTCTTTAATATAATTGAGGTCAGATAACCCATTGATGTCTACTAAATGAGTTGGCTCAGCTAACCGTAATTTCATCATGGGAATCAGGCTATGCGCCAGCGAGAATTTTGGCATCTTCTCCCAGTTTGCCTAGTAATTCAATAGCCTCATCCAATGATGATGGCGCGTGATAATCAAAAGAACCTGGTATCATACACATTCTCCTCTTGGTTGGTTAAATGTAAAAATCTAAAATTATCAAAAATTTACAAACACAAATGTAATCAATTTTTTTCACGTTATAGAACTTTTTTCCGTTTTATACAAAAACTTTTTTATTAAAGTAAACTCCTCATGCTTTTATTAGGCCCTGTATTTGGATTTTAAAACCAACCAAATCTAATCAGGGATTTATTAGCACGGAGAGAAAAACACGCTGCAAGGATAATTAAGGCCATAGAAACAAATGGATGGAAACGAGAGTAGGTTTGAACCCCAAGTATGATTGCTGTGATTACCAAGAATAGACATACTGTAGCTAATTTTTTTCGCAGAATTCGCAGTGGCGCAAGTTTTCCTGGCAAATCTGCAGAAGCCGGTTCAATGGGTGACAAGGATTCCAACAGGTTTTCAATTTTCGGCTGGATAGAAAAATGAACATAGGAAAGTAAACTCATTAACAACAGCAAAATGAGTGTTTTGGCAGTTAATACCCAGTTGGTCCAGATGGCATTTAAGCCTGGCCCCAGAAATAAAATAACTATCCCAGATACGAAGACTGTAAATTGAAATACGTAGCAACGGATGGCTCCCCGTTTAATGATATTTTCAAAATAACGATCTGTGGCATAATGCAATGATGGTCCCATAAGCGCTCTTTCATTGACGATAATCAAATTGAATAAAGGGATGGACATAAAAGCAAAACCAATTACATGTAAAAACTTAGCTATGTTATAAATATGATCCATTTTATATCCTTTTCATCTTATTTACCAA
>Ga0206679_10003699_pt1 | contig 11623 bp, 9 predicted proteins | sample M110012015metaG_FD_155464 | JGI IMG/M metagenome (GOLD analysis project Ga0206679, IMG submission 155464) | Ammonia-oxidizing marine archaeal communities from Monterey Bay, California, United States - M1 100m 12015 | ecosystem: Environmental > Aquatic > Marine > Intertidal zone | place: USA... | reverse complement strand
TGAAGAACATTCATCTTTTCTAATTCTGCCTTACCACCAATTTGTTTTACTACATCTGCGGCTGCTCCTGCTAAATCACCCTCAAGTGCTAATGCTCTTGCCTTATTATAATTTAATTGTTTACCAATTAACATTGAGGCTTCCATTTCTTTCTCTATGGAAGATTCAAAGTCTAATAGGGAATTGGCTATTTTAGCTGTAGTTGCTAAATTTAATCCTAACTTTCTTGCCTGAACTGCAGCCTTAGCTATATTTTTTCCACCATCTAAACCAAACTCAGCAAACATTTCTGTATTTGCTGCAATATCATTCATAATGGCTCCAGGAGCGACATTATTTGATTCTGCTAACGCAGCTGTAAATTCTAAGGTTGCTTTTGCACCCGCTTCACCAGCTGACGAAATTGATTCCATTGCTTTAAAAACTTGAATACCTGTTTCTGAAGAGACACCAAGTGATTTTGACATCAAACCAAAATAATTTACATTTTCTTTTGTAACGGCACCTATTCCACCCAAATTATTTGCTAATTCTCCTGCAATTTTTGTACCATCGATTCCCAATACTGAAAGTGATGAATTAACCAAAGTTAACTTTGAAGCCAACTGTATAGATTGATTAGCGGAAGTTCCCAATTCGTCTTGGAAATCAAAAGCTTGTTTAACTCCCATACTAAGCATTTTAACAACTGCTACTAATGCAGCCAACATTAAAACAAATGGATTTTTTAATAATGCCATTGAAAATAACTCAGCCTGTGCAACCATACCTTTCATGCCCGAAACACTTGATCCTATAGTACCAAGTAATTTGTCAGTAAGTTGATGTTGTACTTGAACTTTTGCAACCATATCTTTATTTTTATCATAAAGTTGTTTAGTAAACTTTGTTTGTTTTTTAAGTTCTTTTACTTTTTCTTTAGCCTCAACAGTACCAATCTTTTCTAACTTTCTAACTTCAGCAGCTGCTTTTAAAATTTTCTTTTTATGTGCTACCATATCGAAAGCTAATGCAGATTCTTTATCGGTAAGATCACGAAGTTCATCTTGGACATCTGAAAGTCCTTGTGTAATTTTTAGTTCTTTCTTCTTAATTGTTAAAATAAGCTTTGCTGATTTAATATCTTTCTCTCGTTCAGCTCTTTGTGTCTTATTTAACCCATCAATACCTTTTAATAATCCTTTGATTTTTTCTTGCTGAGCTGCTTGTTCTTCCGTAAGCTTGATAATTTGTTCAGCATTTTCGAGTGCTCTATCTGAGTCGGCCATTTATTTTTTCCTATTTAAAATTAGAATTAAAATCCTAATTCTCTATCATACTTCATATATTTATTTGGATTCTTTTTAAAATCCTTTATGAAATCTGCAACCTCTTCATTCCCTTTATCTATAATTGATTGAATTTTCTTATCACTAAGTTTTTGAATATCTCTCTTCAGGCGTGCAAAGAAACCCTCTAACAAACCTGCTTCGTGTAATTTTCTTAGTTGTGATTCTTTAATTTTCATGGAATTTTCCCTATATGATTTTATTCAGTAATAAATATCAAACTTTAAGATTTTTGAAATCTTTGCTTAGGTTGTTGTTTTTCTATTTCTGCGTTTTCTTTTTGCCGAGTATCAATTAACAATTTAAGATAAAATCTCCTTAAATATACTGGCATAGTGTAAATTTCGGAAAAGGTGAATCCCTTTCCATGATAAATTATATTGTAAATTTCTTCGTGAAGTTCTTTTTTATAATTCGGACTCAGGCCAAAAAAATCGTACTCCTATTGGTATATTTACCGTATGGAGTTCTCCTATTTGACTTTCGTATTCACAATCAAAATTTATATCAGGTGATACTGAATTATATTTTTTACGAAATGCTTTTGTGTCTAATGATAAGAACTGATTATCAACAAAATTATTAATAGTTTTTCGTTCAGTTTCACCATCAACCGAAATAATTTGTTTTTTTAGACGAGTTGTTAATTCATTTGATACTCCAGTTACCTTTGATAACTTATCATATGCTTTAACTTCTTTATCAATTTCTTTCTCGTCTTTATGTGTGAGTAATTTAAATTCAAGTTTCTTCTTAGTGTTAGGTAAAGTAAATGAAAATTTGTTTTCTTTTGCACTATTAAAAACTTTTTCATCTATTTCCTTATTCTTTAACTCTGTTAAATTAAAAGTATGTTCTACTTCTAATCCCGTATCTGGATCTTCTATCACTACTGTATAGTCTTTACCATATCCCAATACTCTTGTGCCTACCATTAGTGCATTTTTATCACCAATTAGTAAGTCATCTATACTAACTTTAGGGTCTGCGATAACACTTTCTAAAAGTTTATCTATTACTACTCCCTTTTCAATTAAGTTTGTTGAAGTTAATATATCTTCTTCTCTTGCTGTCATATATTTGACATCGATTGTTCCTGAATGAAGTGGACTATCCTCTGGATAGAGTGAACCTTTTGAAGGTAGAGCCAGAACTTCGGTCGGAAAATCGTACTGATTTTCAGCCATTTTTTTTCTCCTATGAAATGTGTTTAAAACCGTTTATTTATAATAACTATTATTTTAATTTAAAATAATCAAATTTATTTTTTTTGTTGTGAAAAAATCTTTTCAGCTCCTGCTATACCGAAACTACCTAATGTAGTTAATAGAAAAGAATTATAAACAACTTCGTTAATTACTAAATCCTTACCAATAGCACCTGTTACAATATCTGCAGTTGCAAATATTACCATCACTGCAAACGCACCAAACCCTATAATAGATTTCTCGTTATATGAGTTATCATCTTTAAAAATATCTTTAAAGGCCATGTTGTTTTCCTTATAGTTTTAGAACGAAAGTACTGCGTAGTCGTAACGAAGTGTTAACGATATATCAGCGACATCTGCTCCATTAGCAAAATCTAAGTCATTGAAGTTAGCGGTTTGTATGAAAGCACCTTTCAATACCCACTCCTCAACTTTATCACCTACTGGACCTAAAAGATTAAATTTAATCTCTTTCTTATAAAAATCTGAATATCCATCACGACCTGTTACTGATTCGTGGTGTAATCTTACCCACTCCATAACTGCCTGTGCTCCACTTGGAACGATTGGATCATATAGAGTTATTTCTAAAGGCTCCCATGTACCTTTACCTTTAATATATCTTTTAATATTGATATGATTAAGTTCAACTTCTTCAAAGGTAATTTGTGGTCGATTCATTGTCTTTACAAAATAAGAAGGTATTCCGTCAATATACATGACGAAACGATTTTTCGTTTTCGGTTCAAACGGTGTAAAAAAGATTTCGTCTGCTGCTAATATGTCGGCCATTTTGTTCTCCATTTTAATTATTTGCCGTTAATTTTTCTTCGATAATAAATATCAGAAATCTAAAAAAAATGAATCTACACACTATAATTATATATCATTATTAGAAGTTTTTTAGAAGTTTTTTCTATAGAGTCAAAATTTTCCCTTAAAAGAAAATGAGACACCCCGACTTTTTGACTTTTTTCGTAGAAATGAAAAACCCACACTCTAAATTGAATGTGGGCTCTTCGTTATAAGACAGTATTTTTATAAGTTAAACTTACTCAGGGAATGCTGCCCCAGTTGGTTGAACAACAAAATCCAACACAATGAACTCTGCAGTTCTCGTAGGTTGAATAAAGATTTGTCCTCTCAACTCATTTCTATCAACAACATCTGGTGTGTTGTTAGAGTCATCCATCACTACTTTAAATGCTGACAAACCACTATTAGCTTGAACTGATTCTAAGAATGGATTAACTATTCCTAAGAATCTGTTTCTTGTTGATGCTGTGTTTTGTTCGAACACCAAGTATCTTGAAGATGAAGCAATGAATTTACGAAGTCTAATTAATAGTCTTCGAACATTGATTCTATCAAGAGCTGATGGTTTTCCCTGTAATGTTTTTTGTCCAAACACTACAACTCCTTGTCCAGGAAAAGATGCAATTGGATTAACACGACCTTCATAAAGAGTATCTCTCTCTGTATGTGTTAGTCTTGTTTTTGCTTCCACTACACTTCCTAATCCACCTCTGTTTAAACCTGCAGGTGCGAACCATTCGTGTGCTACACTATCTGTAAATGCGATTACTCCAGGTAGTACAACTGATGGCGGAACCCAAACTGGTTTAGATTTAGTGGTATCAATCACTTTGACCCAAGGATAATAAGTTGCTGCATAGTTAGTATCAAGAGCGTTTATATCACTAACTGCATTTGATACTGAACGACCCCATCTTGAACCATCCATTACATAGAAAGCATCAGCACGAGCTTCAACTTTACTAATTGCATGTTTGGTTACTGCTGAGTGATATTCATGGACAACACCAGGTGTTACCAATAAATTAATATCATACTCATCAGGGTTACTAATTGCATTAATTGCTCTCTCATATGATTTTGAACCACTTGCTAAAGTACCACTACAATCAAATCCTTGTGTATTTGATGTAGAAATATCAGTACCAGTTGCTTTTAATGTAGTTGGATTATCTCCATCATATCCACCTTGAAGTGGTGCAACAAACTTTAACTGTGCTTTATCAGCTACACTTAATGTTAGTAATGTAGAACCATTAGCTGCAGTATCTACACTTAAATCTGTAGCTGCATTTACATGCCCATACATATTTTCTAAACTAAATGCTGCATTTCCACCTGTACCACCACTTGCTGGTAAAGGTGCTAAGTATTGTTTGTTATTGTCAGCGTCAAAATCCCATCCATAATATTGATTTTTATCAAATTTAGATGTAGATGAATTAGTCTGATTTATCACAAAACTACCACTTGGTACTGTTGAAGTTCCAAGAGTTGGATTAGATACTGCTGCAAAACCATGTGGTACTAATGCTTCATTAATACCTTCAAGTTCTGTTTCATAATCACTAATACGAATATGAACTGAACCATCTGTTCCAGGCCAATCACCATTAAAGGTTAATTTACCTACCGAATCACTTGTTACATATCTATCACCGATTCGTCTTGGTGCATAGTTTGGTGAATCTGGATCAAAATTGAGGTCTACAAATGATTCTAATACTTCTTTATCATTAGTTTCACCAGGATTGTTTCTCAATACACGAAGTGTAAAGTGAGCCCAATCACTACCAGCTTTTCCACCTGCTGCAATTAAATCTGCAATAGCAATTTTGAAATCACCATTAACAGAATTTCCATGTGATTTAGATTTAATCTTAAATAGATTTTTTCTAGCTCCACCACTTAATTGTGAAATGAAGTAAGGTGAAGTTGCCACACTATAATCATGAGTAAAATCTTCACCTGATGATGCTGATGCTGCACTCAATAGTGTAGTTGCATCAAATCCATGTTGAGATGAAAATTCCTTGTATTCTTTATACACATATACATTTGTATTTGTAGTTTGTGGGTCTGAACCAAAAACTTTTGTTACATAGTTATCTGAACCAGTATCAAATGAGATTGTTTTTGCAACACTATTAATTGTTAATGTAGTTGCATTCCAATCAGCACTTGCATCAACAGTAACCATAGCAGCTGCTCCCAAATCTAAAGATGAGTTTGCTCTTGATGGGTGTAATACTGCAACAACTTTAGCAGTTGATCCAGCGGATCCTGTTTGTGCTAATATTGGTGTTAAACTTAATCTTAATGTACTTGGTTGATAACCACCCAATCCTAAGATACGAACTATCGTAACAGAAGGTGCGTGTTTTAAATATTCCTGGGCTGTCATTGGTACATAGAATCGACTATCCAAATCACCAAAGATATTTTTAAATTCTGAAAAACTCGATACACGAGTCGGTGTAAATGCGGGGCCTTTAACGGTTGGACCGATAACTGCAGCACCTATTTCAGCAATACCTTGTGGTAGAAAGGATAAGTCTTTTTCTCGTGTAAATACACCAGGACTTACTATTCTTTCAGCCATTTTTATTCTCCTAAAATGTTATAAATTATTATATATCGGAACGATATATTTCGGTTAATAAATATCACGCAATGATCCCAAAAGGGGCCAACCTGATACTTTTTTAAACTATTAGGAAGCTTTTTCTTGACTGGAAGCTGTATCAGTAGATGATTCTACTGGAGCAGGTGTTTCTACTGGTGTAAATACTCCTGTTTGTGGGTCGAGATTACCTGGACCATACTTTTCATTCAAAGATTTCACAAGTTCTTGTTCTGTAGATTGAGTTTCAGTATACTTTGCTTCTAACTGAACTTCAGTTTCTTCTAATGAATTAAGTTGTTGAACTAAAAGAACCTTTCTTACTTTAACTGCTCCAAAATCGTTTTGGATAGCTGCATAAGAATCTCTCAATCCTGAAAGTGAACTTAACTCTTCAGTTGTGAACTTTACTTCTTTTGATTTTGCCATTATATAACTCCTTATGTTATAACTTTATTAACTATATATAAATATCAAGTTTTTATCCAAAAACTTAATTTTTTTTCTTTAATTCATCAATTTCTTGTTTTAATTCTTTTATTGCTTCTATCAATAATGGTACAATTTTTTCATATTTAACTGCAAGATATCCACTTTCTCTTTCTTCAACGACTTCAGGTAATACTTCTTGTATTTCTTGTGCAACAACACCAACATCATGTCCAGTATGAATAGCTTGTTTATCATTCCAATCAAATTCATACCCACCAATTTTTTCTAATTTATCTAATGGATTAGAAATTGATATTAGATTATCTTTTAATCTCTTATCTGATGAGGCAAATGCTACAACATCACCACCAGCGTGAATATTTTCATTTACACCAAGACCACCATCAACTATAAGTGCTCCTGTTGTTTTACTTGTTGAAGTTGTTGCGTCATCTACACGAACTGTTCCGAATGTTACATCATCACCAGTTCCTACTGCCTGTCCAATTGCTATATCATTTGCATTTGCTGTAACACCAGTTCCACCAACTACATTAAGAGTAATATCTCCACTTCCACCACCTGTCATACCAGTTCCAGAAGTAATTGTTTGGTCTGCGGTAGCTGACGCTTCAATAGCATTTAATTTAGAATGGTCTGCATCTGTAAAAGTGTTTGAGTCAGAACCTGCTTCAACTGCTGCAACTATCTCTGCATTACTTTGGTCTGCTGTAGCTCCTGATTCTACACTTAATGCAGATAGGACTTCAGCTACGGTTAAACCTTCTACTTCTGTTCCATTGATTCTAAGAAAATCATTATCTGCTACTACATCATTAGCCGTTAAAACATTTCCATCTGAAATACCTTTAGCTAAGGCTTTTACAAATGCGAGATTTGTTACTTCCGAATCCATTAAAGCACCTGCACTTGTTACATTTGTTGTATCTGTTACATCGGCACTTGATTCAACACTATCTAATTTAGTTTCTTGAGCATCTGTCATTAATCTTTTGTTTGATGCATCTGTAAAATTAGTAGTTGTAAATGTAGGTGTTGCTCCACTAACAACTGATTGGTCTAATGCTTTAACAGAACCAATAGACGCTAATTCACTATCCATTAACGCACCTGCACTTGTTACATTTGCTGTATCGGTTACATCTGCACTTGCCTCGATAGCATTTAATTTTGACAAGAGAGCCGCTGTAAATGGGTCTTCGGTGGCCTTTACTGCCGCTAAGTCAGTACATTCACTATCCATTAACGCACCTGCTGCAGTTACATTTGCTGTATCGGTTACATCTGCACCTGCTTCAACTCCTGTAGTAGCACCAACTGTCAAACCTGCTGCTGTTCCTGTTACATTTGTCATCACACCACTTGCTGGTGTACCTAATGCTGGTGTTACTAAGACAGGACTTGTTAAAGTTTTGTTTGTTAAAGTATCTGTCGTTGCCTTTCCAACTACGGTATCTGTCGCATTCGGTAAAGTCCATGTTCTATCATTAGTTGGGTCTACAACGGTTAAAGTTGTTTCATGTCCATCATCTGTAGCTCCCTCAAAAACAATTGAGCTCGTTACCACAAGAGATGCAGTATTTACAAAAGTTTGTGTACCTGAAACATTTATATTAGGTACTACTAATGTTGAAGTACTTGGATTATAAGTAAATGTTCCTGTATCGTCTAATAAAGCATTCGATTCATTGTGTAGAACAATTGGGAAATTTGTATTTGCAGTACTATCCGTAACGGTTGTAGTTGCTGCTAATGTTGCATTTGATACGGTAACTCCTGCTATAACAGTATTTAAAGCAGTACCATTAACAGTAATTGCATCTGCCTCAAGTGTACCATTAATATCTGCATCACCTTCTATATCTAATGACGCACCATCCACTTCACCTGTTACAGTTATACTATCAACATAAGCGTCTTTCCAACGAACTCCTGTAGAACCCAAGTCTACATCACTATCTGATTGTGGCCCTAATATATTATCACCTACATAAACTTGTTCAGTATTATTTGCATAGAAATGTATTTCATCCGCTGTTTCAAAATCTATTTTCGTTTGGTCATCTTCACCAATTTTTATATCTGTTGCTAATAATGAAGTAATAGTAGTTTGTGCTGCATCTATATCAATATCCGCGGTGTTTAAAGTTAAACCATCTCCTGCTGTAATTGCACTTGTAACTGTAAGTGTATCACCACTTACTGCCGTAGTAATTCCTGTTCCACCAGCAATTGTAAGTGTATCAGTTGCAGAATTTGAAGTTGTAGTTCCACTATCACCTGCAACTACATCCCATAAATCTTGGTCACCAGTATTTGTACCACTTGTGTTTTGAATATTTGTTGCAATTGTTGAATTAAGTTCTACCCCACCAATTGTTAAAGTAGTGGCATCAACCTCAACTACACTTGCAGTTACATAACTAAATGATGCACTTGTTGCAGTTAGTGTAGCTCCACTAAATGTTAAATCAGAGTCATCACTTAATACTCCATTTGTTCCTGCAAAAACAACTCTTCCACTTGTTAATCCATCAGGTGTAATTGTAGCTGCTCTTAAATCATAAGCACCTATATCAACATTATTTGCTACAGTTAATGAAGTAATTGCATCTACTGTACCACCATCAATATCTGGTGTATTAATATCAGGACTTGTTAATACTTTATTTGTTAATGTTTGTGAATCTGTTAATTGTACAATATTACTATTCGTGATAGATGAAATTTTAGTTGCTGTATCGGCATTACCAGTTACAGCACCTGTCAATGGCCCTGCGAACGCATCTGAAGTAACCGTACCATCAAAGAAAGCATCTTTAAATTCTAATGTAGATGTTCCCAAGTCAATGTCATTATCTGTAATTGGAGCAAGTACTCCATCTGTTAATTTAAGTTGTTGTGTACCATCAATGTCAAATATAATTGCATTATCTGTACCGAAATCTATATTTGCGTGTGATGAACCATATCCTATAGCAAGACTTGAATTATAAATACTTGTAATTGTTGTTTGTGCCGCATCTATATCTATATCTGCGGAAGTTAAAGTTAAACCATCACCTGCTGTAACTGCACTTGCAATTGTAAGTGTATTACTTGTTGCTGAAGTTGTTATACCTGTACCACCTGCGATAGTAAATGTCTCACTATTTAAATCAATTGCAATTGTACCACTATCTGAACTGACATCTAAATCTTCTGCGGTTATTTGAGCTGCTACATAAGCTTTAATACTTTGTTGGGTCGCAAGTGCTGTTGCACTATCTGAACCCATTGCATCTTCATCGAGAACTGCAGTTACAGTTGCCCCTGAAGTCAAGGTTAAACTATCTATATTGGCAGTACCATCTATGTATAAATCTTTCCATTGAGTTCCTGATGCTCCTAAATCATAGGTATCATCTGCATTTGGTAAAGTAGAACCACTAATTGATATAGTCTGAGCCGATTGACTCATTACTAAAGCGGTTGAAGTATTTAAAGCATCAATACCTTTTGGATCATGAAGGTCTGCTCCTGTTAATTCACTATGTTTTTTTGCCATTTGTACTCGTCTATTGGATGCCCAAACGACTGCTCTATTATTCATTTATATACTCCTAATCGGTTACTAACACTTCACCTGAATTATCTGTTACTGTTGTAAAATTTAAAAATGTTGAACTACTAGCATCAACTACCATTTTTTCCATCAATTCAGGTATCGAATATCCTTGTTCACTTATAACACCATCAACTGCTAATGACCCTGTTACATAAACATCAGCATTTGCTGCATAATATGAACCTGTTGCTTTAAATGGTGATGACGATGTTGATGTTACTGTTACAGCATTACCACTTGTTGTGGCAGTTAATGAACTACCTACAAAATCTATACTTGATACTTGAGATGTTAAAGAAGAACCCTCTTCACTTACTGCGATATTTGCAGTGTCGGCTGCTACACCTGTTATTGCGGAGCCATCACCTTTGAAATAACTTGCCGTTACTTGATTCAGTTGGGCGTTAGAGCCCGAAACTACTACTTTTTTCCAATTTGGCATTTATGTTATCTCCCTACGGTTGGTTACTCTTTCAAGCCCACTTCCTAATGTCGCCAAACATCAGGCCAATAAAGTTAATCTTCAACCCAAAGTTCTCCATCTTGTTCTTTAAGTCTTTGTGTTTCTTTTTGTTGAATTTCTTCTATTTGTTCTTTAACTACATCTTTTTTAGATTTAGTTTCCGTAATCATAGCTTCTTTTCTATTCAACAATTGATATTGAGATTTCAGTTTATTAACAACTTCCATCGCAATACCCAAATGTTTACCTGGAATCATTCCATTCTTAATTGTTTCAAATAAGAATTCAATTTCTTCTTTTTTGAACTTAGCGACTTCATCCACTATAGTTCTTACTTTATTTGCAGTTACTGCCATATATCAACCTTTATTTTAAGTTTAACTAAATATAAATATATCTCCTGTGGATGTATTTACATGCATCATTCCAATTCTATCACCAGCTGCTGAACCGAAATCACTTGGATTTCCACTAGCATCTGCTGCTGAACCACTAACACTAACAACATATTGTCTTGGTGTTATTGTTGTGGAACTATGTGAAGTATCATCAGCTTTTGATAAAGCCCATCTTGAAGCACTATCATCATATCCTAATGATGTACCAGCACCTGCTCCATCTGTTTCAACTACAATACCACCATCTCCACTTGAAGAACCACTTGCCATTAGAATAAATCTATCTGCAACTTTTAAGTTCGTGGTGTCGATTGTGGTTAATGTTCCATTAACATCTAAACTTCCAGGAACTGTAACTGTAGTATCACTCTTACCTATAGTTACTCCTGTTGCATTTGTTCCACCAATAGTGATTGTAGATGTTGCGTCCATATTAATGACTCCACCATCTGCATCAATGTCCATTTCAGAAGCACCTAATGTAAGTGCTCCACTTCCATCAATACCTACAGTTGAACCATTAAGTGTAAATGCCCCTGAATTTAAATCAAGAGCTGCTGATGTAGTAATATCTATTTCAGCTGCATTACCAGCGATATTAACACCACCTGCACCATCTAATGTTAATGCTCCAGCACCTGTAGTAACATCAGACGCTGCACCACCTTGAACCGAAACACCCGCAGTAGAGTCAATTGTAATTGCTCCACTTGCATCTAAATCCA
>Ga0206679_10003692_pt1 | contig 11646 bp, 8 predicted proteins | sample M110012015metaG_FD_155464 | JGI IMG/M metagenome (GOLD analysis project Ga0206679, IMG submission 155464) | Ammonia-oxidizing marine archaeal communities from Monterey Bay, California, United States - M1 100m 12015 | ecosystem: Environmental > Aquatic > Marine > Intertidal zone | place: USA... | reverse complement strand
CCTCCTTTTTGTACAACGGGTAGATTTGTTCGATTGTTCATGGTAATGAAATTAACAAAATCTTTAGAAATCAACCCAACAATCAGACCAAGCTAAAACTCTTTGGGGTTATTCCACAGTAACGGACTTCGCTAAATTACGTGGCTGATCTACATTACACTCGCGCATCACTGCGATGTAGTAAGAAAGAATCTGAAAAGGAACGGTAGCTATTAAAGGCACTAAGTACTCGTTGGTTTCAGGAATCTCAATATAATCATCAGCAAATTGTTTGACCTGCTCGTCACCTTCTGTGACAATAGCCACAATTTTACCTTTTCTTGCTTTTACTTCTTGAATATTACTGACCACTTTTTCATAAGATGGACCTTTGGTTGCAATCACAAAAACGGGCATTTCTTCATCGATCAATGCAATCGGTCCGTGTTTCATCTCTGCTGCAGGATATCCCTCAGCATGGATGTATGAAATCTCTTTGAGCTTAAGCGCACCCTCTAGAGCAACAGGGAAAGAGCTTCCTCTACCTAGGTAAAGAGCATTGGATGCATCTTTATATTTTTCAGCAATTTTTTTAATTTTTTCTGTCTTATCTAAAACCAATTGCACCTTGTTTGGAATCGCCTCCATAGCGGATAATAGGTTTCGATATTTGGAATCATTTAGCTTGCCTTTCTTTCTGGCAAGAGAAGCCGCCATAAGCGTCAATACAGTTACCTGTGCGGTAAATGCCTTGGTCGAAGCTACTCCGATTTCAGGTCCTGCATGCGTATAAGATCCCGCATCTGTAATTCTTGAAATAGACGAGCCCACAACATTACAAATTCCAAGAATCGTCGCACCTTTGCTTTTCGCAAGTTCAAGCGCGGCCATCGTATCCGCCGTTTCTCCTGATTGAGAAATCGCCAATACAATATCCCCCTCATTGATGATTGGGTTTCGGTATCTGAATTCACTTGCATATTCCACCTCGACATTAATCCTGGCCAAATCTTCAAAGAGGTATTCTCCCACCAAGCAGGCGTGCCAGCTGGTTCCACAGGCCACCATTACAATGCGGTTCGCCTTAATAATATCATTTTCGTAATACTTAATCCCTCCTAAAGAAACCCATCCCTCTTTTGCGTTCAATCGTCCTCGAAAACAATCCTCTATGGACCGGGGCTGTTCGTGTATTTCTTTAAGCATGAAGTGGTCATACCCTCCTTTTTCAAGGGCCTCAAGATGAAGCTCAAGCTCTTCGATATAAGGGTCCTGAAGGTCTTCATCATGATCGTAAAGTTTTAGCCCCTTTTCTTCATTCAATATAGCAATGTCTCCATCATTTAAATAGACGACCTGTTTCGTGAATTCAACGATCGGAGTCGCATCCGATGCTACATAAAAGTCATTGTCTTTTCCTATTCCTAATACAAGTGGACTACTCTTCCGTGCAGCTACTAATTTATTGGGCTCGTCTTTACACATCACCACAATCGCATATGCTCCCACAACTTGTTCGAGTGCAAGCCGAACAGATTTGGCCAGCTTATATCCTGTTTTTTCTTTAATATCAGAAATTAAATAGCTCAACACCTCAGTATCTGTATCGCTTCTGAATTTATATCCTTTACTTTCAAGCTCCTGCTTTAATGTATCGTAGTTTTCAATGATCCCATTATGTACCACAGCTAAATCACCACTTTCTGAAATATGTGGATGAGCATTTTTATCATTGGGGGGTCCGTGCGTAGCCCATCTTGTATGACCAATGCCTCTATTTGCCTTAATGTCTTTGCCTTCTACAGCTTCTTCAAGGTTCGAAACCTTTCCTTCTTTTTTATAGATGTTGATATTTCCCTCTTTTAACAAGGCAACACCAGCACTATCATAGCCACGGTATTCCAATCTTTTAAGTCCACTCAAAACAATTGGAAAGGCTTCTTTCTGTCCAATATAGGCAACTATTCCACACATAAACTAATAGCTTGTATATGTTAATACTAGGCGGGGTTTATCTTTATTGATCGTATTCTTCCCATTAAATACAATTCGCTCTGCCGAATTTATAAAATATAAAGGAGAAACTACAAGTTCGGTTAGTGGCAACGTCTTATTTGCAATCGCTTGAGTATACTCACGAATATTAATATTAAATCTTTTATTCAAATCATCATACACTCCGACTACTCCCACGTTTAATAAATCTGTGGAAACTGAATCGGCACGTGTTGCTACAGAAATATTTACTCCAGGCTGATATTTATGTCCTGTTTGAAATTGAATGGGTAGCTCAAGGTCTGCACGATGAATTACAATATTTTCAGGAAGGTTTAATAGCCCGGGAATAGATATAGCGGCTCTATTGTGAAAGGCCTGAGCATAATAAGTATTGTTTCCTAGTGTAGAATCTTGAATTACCTGGTCCGCTGCTGAGCCCGAATTATTGATCTGGACATTTGTGAAATCAGCGCACTCCGAATTGATTAATAAATCATAAGAGGTGGCCACGGTGTCCTGATGGAAATAAATAGTCGCTTTTGAAGATGGGTCGTTGATGTCAAAATAAAATGCTGCACCCTCTCCCTGCATTTGTATTGGGTTATTGGTAGTGATGTATAAACCTTTGAAGTACTCCAAAAATTCTTCATTACTGGAAAATGTCGTTGAGCCACTTGTCGCTTCAACAATTAATGAACGAGCAACGTTTGTATCGAGATAAATTCTTAGCTGAGAAGCCAAAGAATCGTCACCAATAACTGTCGGATCAAGGGGTTTAGGCGTAATTACAGCATGTTCTGAAGGGACTAAATTAACCCCGTTATGAGCTGCTGAGCTAAAAGAATAATAAGTAGAATCTATAGACAGTGACTCATCCAGCTCGTAAACTTCAAAGGTTTGATCATCTAGCTCTCCATAGTACCCAAGATACTCTAAACCCAACACAAAAGAATCAATAACAATTGTTGAGGGATCTCCAAAGTTTGGATCAACTCCAGCCAACCTTAGCTGAGTGTAAAAAGAGGATGAAAATTCACCGAATAATGGGTCATTATATGAACCCAACAAAACATTAGAGGCATTATCTGAAATAATAGAATCCTCCAAAATTGTATATGAAACAATATCAAAAGTATCAACCGATGTCCCTTCCAGAAGGGTTTCTTGATCTATCTGATCTGCCCCCAATTGATATTCCTTTTTCTTGCATGAAACCAATGCGATAGCCACAACAACAAACAAGAAAAGAATACGAAGCATCATTTGGATTTATGCCAAAGCAGGTTCTTGAATTACTTTATCGTAGAAGTCTGAAAGCTCCTTTGCAAAATGCTCTTCTTCTACAAAATCTAATTTGTGAGCAGGTAGACCATCATAAATTTCTTTCAAGTCATCATTGAGCTCTTCTGAAGACAAGTTTACTCCATCAAAAAACTGTAACATGTTTTTTGAATAATTCAAAAATGAGGTGTCTTTAAATTTTTCGCAAATAGCATCTTCAAAACCTTCAAATTTTAATTTCTCTGCAAATCTCTTGTCCCAATTGTCTTTATAGCTGTCATTGTACAAGCTGTATACAACTTTTGTTTCCTTGAAGTGAGGGTCCTTATTATACATCTCTTTGATGTATAAGCCCATTACTCCAGTCATATATCCATGACAATGAATAACATCTGGTTGCCATCCTAATTTTTTTACGGTTTCCAATACTCCACGGCAGAAGAACATTGATCTTTCGTCGTTGTCTTTAAATTCCTTGTCTTTTTCATCGGTCAAGGTATGCTTTCTTCGGAAGTACTCATCATTATCAATAAAGTAAACCTGCATTCTAGCTGCAGAAACAGAGGCCACTTTAATAATTAGTGGGTGGTCCTGATCATCAATACAAATATTTAATCCAGACAATCGAATAACCTCATGTAGCTGATGCCTTCTTTCATTTATAACCCCAAATCGAGGCATAAAAACACGAATTTCTTTGCCAGACTCTTGAATAACCTGAGGAAGCTTTCGAGATGTCGCTGCTATTTCTGATTTTGGTAAAAATGGTGATATCTCTTGCGATATATAAAGGATTTTTTTCTTTTCCATACGTTTAATTAGGAGTGCAAAAGTACGGATTTTTATCTAACTTTCCCAAAAAGAATTAGCTTTGCCCCTTATTATTACTAGAAAAATGGACACTTTTAGAACTTTTTATGATTTTAGTGAGCTAAAAGACTACATTAAGAGTAAAGGGCCTGGTTTATCTATAGGATTGGTGCCAACCATGGGTGCTTTGCACAAAGGGCATCTTTCTCTTGTTAAAAAGGCTGCCATGGAAAATGATTTGGTCGTTGTAACCATTTTTGTAAATCCAAAACAATTCAATAGCCGCGTTGACCTTGAAAAATATCCAAGGACAATTGAAAACGACATTGTTATTTTATCGGAACATAAAAATTTACTCATCTGTATTCCTGATGAGAATGCTGTGTATCCCAAAAACGACCCCTATACTTCGATTGAATTAGGCTCTCTCAATGAGGTGTTAGAAGGGAAATATCGACCGGGCCATTTTAATGGCGTTGCTCATGTTGTTCACAATTTTTTTCATTTTATTGAACCAACAACAGCCTATTTTGGACTTAAAGATTATCAGCAATTTGCCGTAATTAAGAAAATGACGGAACAATGCAATTTAAAGGTCAAGCTAATTGGATGTGAAACCATACGAAATGAGGGAGGCTTAGCCCTGAGCAGTAGGAATCAAAATCTTAATACAAAACAGCTCAAAGACGCATTGATTATCATTAACACACTGAATTTTGTGAAAGAAAACCAAGAGAGATGGGATGTAGTAACATTAAAAGAGAATGCAACTCGTTATTTTGATAGTAGCTCTCTCTCGCTGGAATACCTCGGCATCGTACATTCCGATACCTTTGAGGAAATCGAAGTTGTAAGTTCCAAGGCCGTGTGTTGTATATCGGCATATTGCAATGGGGTTCGACTTATAGACAATATTATACTGTAAATGATGTTCTAACAATAGAAGGTCTAAACTAAATGAAAGGCTTAAATATAAATACGCTTGTCAAAGTAATCGTTTCTTTAGGGCTAGGGATTTATCTTACCTGGTATCTTTTTGATATAATGACTCCCGAGGATATTGCGATATTCAAAAAAGCCATTATAAATTCAAATTATTGGCTAATTGCCCTTTCCTTACTTTTGGCTCTTTTGTCATATTTTTCAAGAGCCTATCGTTGGGGGTATACACTTTGGCCTATGGGGTACAAAAGCTCTTTTAAAAACCAATATCATTCATTGATGATTGGTTACCTCGTGAACATGACCATTCCTCGGGCGGGAGAATTTTCTAGAGCTGTAATGCTAAAAAGATCTGACAATATTCCTGTTGGCCCTGGCTTTGGAACCATTGTTACGGAAAGAATAATTGACATGATCATCATGTTTTCACTAGCAGCAACGGCAATATTAATTAGTCCACAAGAAACCTCGTTAATCTTTTCAAAGCTTAAAGAAAGTTTCTTTGGCCCTGCTGAACAAAATAGCGGCGGAGAGGTCTGGTTGTATGTTTTTATTTTTTGTGTGGTCATTTTGCTCATTCTATTATTTATAAAAAGCATTAGACGACGGATAGTGGCATTTCTCGTGTCGTTAAAAGAAGGTCTTTCTTCTATTTTTAAAGTAAAACAATATTGGGCTTATCTATTTCACACATTTTTTATATGGGTTTCATATCTGATCATGTTTGCACTCCCTTTTTATGCTATTGAGGGCACCTCGAATGTTCCTTTAAGCGGAATGCTCCTTGCTTTTTCTTTTGGTGCTCTTGGAATTTCTTTTACTAATGGGGGTATGGGAGCTTATCCTCTTTTGATTGGTGTCACCACGGCTTACTATCTGCAAAACCAGGGTGTTGAAAATGCAGATGCTATTGGAAATGCATTAGGAATGGTAATATGGGCCACCCAAACCATCTTTTTAATACTTTTAGGATTGATTTCATTTATATTAATGCCTAGAAAATTTAAATCCAAGAACAATGAGTAGCTCTAATTTTGAAAAAAAAATATTCTCAAGAAAGGAGATTGCGCAGCAATGTAAAAACTGGCAGAAGAATGAAAATCGTATTTGTTTTACAAATGGTTGTTTTGATGTTCTTCACGTTGGGCATGTTAAATATCTCTCCGAAGCAAAAGCTTTAGGAGACCTTTTGGTTATTGGGTTAAATAGTGACTCTTCTATAAAGAAACTTAATAAAGGACCCAATAGGCCCATTAACGCTGAAAATGATAGGGCATATCTTTTGGCAGCACTAGAGTTTGTAGATTGCATAATTATTTTTAATGAAGAAACCCCAGAGACTCTCATAAACGAAATCACACCAAACATCTTGGTTAAGGGCGGAGACTATGACCCTAATGAGGCAGAAAAATCTCATCCAAAATATATCGTGGGAAGAGATGTTGTTTTAAAAAATGGGGGGGTAGTTAAAACCATTGATTTCGTTGATGGTTTTTCCACCACAGAGACCCTTAATAAAATGTAGTGCGAATCGTTGATATAGTAAATTAAACTTATTTTCCGCCTCCTTTGATTCCGATTATTTCCTCCTCTTCTTCCTCTTCTTTCTTCTGCTGTTCTTTTAAACGCTGAATCGCTTTTTTGAGTTTAGACTCTTTCTTTTTGGGTGATTCCTTTTCCGGCTCTTCTTCTTTTGTCTCACCGGTAGTTGGATTCCAATCAATTTTTATTTCTTCTTTAGGAGTCTCCTCTTCTTTAAATTCTTTAACTGTTGTGTCATTTTTAAAAGCCCCAAATTCAGTTTTGAGCATCTCTTTGATTTGCTTTTTTTCTTCCTGTCGATATTCTTTTGCACTTTGTTTTTGCTGATCGCGATCCCATTCCAATATTGGGTCGTAAATGTTCCCTGTCATTTTTAAAAACATTCTAAACCCAGTGCCATCATCTATAATTTCACCAAACTCGCTGTCTCTGTTATTCGTTAATAGCTCTCTGAATTTAAAATCAAACCTGTAATCCACTTCGTTTGAAAACGCATGTGTACCCGAAACATTCATATTTAAAGCCGAAGAGGAAATATTCATTTTAGGAATGATCACTTCCTCATTTTTAATCGTTATTTCATTTTTTAAAGTGCTAAAGGAAATTTCATTAAGCCGGCTTTCCAAAAGCTGAAGGTTCTTTTTTCCCATCGCTAGTTTTGCGGGACTGTCTTTAATACTGCCAGCAATATCTTTCATCAATAATGAATTTTTCAGTATTCCATTATTAATCTCTAAATTAATTTTACTGTCAATAGAAGGATAATTTATCCCTTTATCTAGATTAAAATCTGCCTTAAGTTTTAAAGAAAGGCTGGCTCTTCCAGAAATGTTCTCAGAAAGAATGACCTCTTGATAAAAGTTGTTCCATTCTAGGAATGCTTTTTTAACATCAATGTTATAAGATTTCAGTTGTGTGTTTAGCTCGAATTTCTCCGGTTTCTTTTCTTCAATGCTCAAGTTCCCTCGTATCGTGGCTCCCGCATTTCGAAGACTCAAATCAGAAAACTTAATCCTCCTGTCTTTAATGTTCATTTGCCCTTTTAATTGTTCATATCGATGTCCTCCATATTCAATTTTCCCCAGGGCTATCCGAACATTGCCCTTTAGATTCTTGGGTAAGGCAAAAATTTCCCCATCAGCGATTTTTTCTTCTTTGGTCGTTGAACCCAAATCTTCTAGAAACACCTGGTTACCTTTTAAATTTAAATTCATGGAAAGCGTTTCCGAGTTGTAGAGATAATTAAAAACATTTGAAAAAGCACCGTCTAGGCGAATGTCAGATTCGTCAACCTTTAATGAAAACCGATTTACTTTAAGGTCTCTTGTAGTGAATTTTAGATTCCCGTTTACTTCTTGGAATTCTCGTTTGTCATTTTTCAGCTTAAAGTTGCTATTTACAATGGTAACATCTCCACTACATCTTTTAAGCTGTAGTTCATTGTTACTTTTCTGATTGGCTTCAAAATCACAATACACCTTAAGCTTTCCATTTACTTGATCAAATTCGGGCAAGTGAAATATCCTGTGTGCCGCATTAAGATTAATGGTTCCTTTTGCAAAACCTTTAAGCTTTGGATTTTCAAAATCAATAACAGACAGGCGTCCTGTAAATGGCCCTGTTTCTGAATCAAAACGAACCTCGGATAAAATGAGCTCTTCAAGAGTGGAATCTCTTTTTGTATAATGACCGTCAATTTGAATATTCTTAAGCCTTATGTTTTCTGTGGGCTCTATTATTTCGCCGTCTTTAACTGAAAAAGCACATGCCACATCGATTGGGTCGGTACTTTTCGTCCCCCCTTCTATTGAAAGATTAAAATCAAGGATTCCCTTACCCGATAGGTTTTTAAGATGATTGTCTCGATCTATTGAGAATTTTTCAACAGCATCTGTAAGCTGTATTGAATTTGATGAAATATTAAATTTCAAGCTGTCCTTGTCAAATTTACCATCAATATTAAATGGCAAGCCCCCTATTTGTATTTGAGCCATTGGAAGTCTGGTTATGGATTTCTTTTGGTCCACATTTAAGTTTAAACTAAAATCTATCTCTTGATTTTTAACTAAGGTAACTCCGGAGCTTTTTGCACTATGTAATAGAATCTGTCCAGAAGTGAGCATTTCAAATTCGTCTGCAGAAAGTTCTCCTGTCAACCTTACGCTCTCAAAATTCGATTTGTACTCTTGATGAGTTATTTCGTTTAGGTAGCTTACGCGCATTGACTTTAATGTCACGGCTTGCAGCTCAAGCTTAAATTCTGAATCTTCATTGTCCTCTGAGCTTTTTACAATGTTGTAATTATCTCTCCCCGAAGAATCTACGTAAAGGTTCAATTCACCATCGGATACATTAATTTGTTTAAGATTGTAATCTCCCATGAGCAGATCAAAAGGATTAAACCTAAGGTTGAACTTTTTACTTTTCAATAGACTGATTGATGTATTCTTACTTTTAATTTCAACATCAAGTAGGTCTACTGAAATATTCGGAAAGGTCGACCAAAATGCAAACTCAACATCACCCACTTCCATGGGAACCTCAAGGTTCTTATTTATTTCTGCTATGGTCGTTTCAATAATTTTATCCTTAAAAGCAAAGAGTAAAATAGAAATCAGCAGAAACCCCCCAAACAATATTCCAAGAGTCCATTTAGCTATTTTTAAGCCTTTCCGTTTCATTCGTTCTAAATTACATCGTTAATTATCTGGTTTTAATTAAATGCTTTTGAATTATCAACTGAAATATGTGTGTTTGTAACAAAAAGATTACTTTTTTTATTTTTTTTTACGGTCTTGTGAACAATGTGCATTTTATTTTGTCTAATGTTTGTAATTAATAATTAAACAAAATGAAAATGAAAACAAAAATTACCCCATTTAGTGCATTAAAAAACACATTAGGGGCCATTGCAATAATTGCATCGAGCTCAGTTTATGCACAAACCAATGTATTCGATGATGTTATCGCAACAAGTCCAAATCATAATTATTTGGAAGCTGCTTTAGTACAAGAAGGATTAGATGTTACATTACAAACAGCAACAGACCTTACGGTTTTTGCTCCAACAGATCAGGCATTTACTGACATTGCTACGGCCCTGGGAACAGACATCAACGGTTTATTGGCACTGCCAAACTTAACTGATATTTTAACTTATCATGTTTTGGGAAGTGTTGTTCCATCAAGTGCAGTAACTAATGGTTTAATAGCACAGCCATTATCACTAACCAATTCTTTAAAATTAACAGTAACAGGTGCTGGTGATGTTTTTGTTAATCAAGCGCCCGTTTCAGCTGTAGATTTAAACACAGACAACGGAGTAGTTCACGTTATAGACGCCGTAGTTCTTCCTGTAGAAACTGTAGTGGATGTTGCCTTAGACAATGGTTTTAATGCACTCGCATCTGCGGTTGTTGCATCTGAATTAATGCCAATTTTGGTAAACCCATTAGCAACTTACACGGTTTTCGCACCAACGGATCAAGCCTTTCAAGATTTAGCTGATTTGGTAGGAGTGCCATTAAGTGAGTTATTCAATCCAGCTGTCATTCCAACGGCAAGCTTACAAGCAGTTTTAGGAACACATGTGTTGGGAAGCATTGTTCCTTCTTCAGCAGTAACAAATGGCGCAATAGTGGATAACATTGTTGGAATCAACACACTAAAATTAACGGTTAAAGGTTCAGGCGAGGTATTTGTCAACCAAGCTCAAGTGACTACAGTAGATGTAAATTCAGACAATGGAGTAGTACACATTATCAATAGTGTTCTTTTACCAGACGAAACGGTTGTAGATGTGGCAATTGATAACGGCTTCACTACATTAGCAACTGCAGTAATCACTGCGGAATTAATGCCTGCTTTGACGAACCCATATACTGGATATACAGTTTTTGCGCCAACAAATGAAGCATTTGACAATTTAGCTGCAGCATTAGGAACAGACCTTGCAGGAATTTTGGCTCTACCTAACCTTGCAGATGTTTTATTATACCACGTAGTTGGTGGATTTGTTCTTTCTACGGATCTGATGAACGGAACAGTACCAACCCTAAACGGAGCGGACGTAACGGTCGATTTGACAAATGGTGTAATGATTAATGATGCCATGGTGACAACTGCTGATGTTGAAGCTGACAACGGTGTTGTTCATATCATCGACAAAGTTTTATTGCCAGGAGCAGGTATTAGTGAAGAAGCCATCGACATTAGTATTTACCCAAATCCAGCACAAGATAATTTGTACATTAACAGCTCTGCAAGCGTAGATTATTACATCACAGACGTAAGTGGTTCAGTTGTGAAAAGAGGGGTTACAGGGGAACAAGTTGTTTCAGTAGCGGACCTTCAAAGTGGTGCATACTTGGTACACACTTCTACTTCAAAAAGCGGACAGGTATACCGATTTATCAAGCAATAATTTCATAAATAGATAGCGTTAAGGGGGCCACGGCCCCCTTTTTGCATTTAAGGACTTTTTTTAGAAAGTAGCCGTTTTTAGCTGATGTGCATTATCTTTGCAATCATAAATTATTTATCATGAGTTTACAGGAACTGTCAGAGCAAGAAGTTTTTAGGAGAGAATCACTAAACAAGTTAAGAGCAATGGGTATTGAACCCTTTCCTGCTCCATTGTTTCCTGTAGATACATTATCTCAAGAAATCAAAGCAGAATATACAGAAGGCAAAGAGGTCTGTCTCGCTGGTAGAATCATGAGTAAGCGAATAATGGGGAAAGCCTCATTTGCTGAATTGCAAGACTCCTCCGGAAGAATACAGCTCTATTTTAATCGAGATGAGATCTGTCCTGGAGAAGATAAATCAATGTATAACGATGTATTTAAAAAGCTTCTTGATTTAGGTGATTTCATAGGTGTTCATGGCACCGTTTTCAAAACACAAGTTGGAGAGGTTTCCGTTAATATTACAAAGCTGACCGTATTAAGTAAGGCGATCAAACCCCTACCGCTACCTAAAACGGATGCGGATGGAAAAGTGCATGATGCATTTACAGACCCCGAGTCTCGTTACAGACAGCGTTATGTTGATCTTGTTGTCAACCCCCACGTGAAAGACACCTTTATTAAAAGG
>Ga0206679_10003686_pt1 | contig 11657 bp, 6 predicted proteins | sample M110012015metaG_FD_155464 | JGI IMG/M metagenome (GOLD analysis project Ga0206679, IMG submission 155464) | Ammonia-oxidizing marine archaeal communities from Monterey Bay, California, United States - M1 100m 12015 | ecosystem: Environmental > Aquatic > Marine > Intertidal zone | place: USA... | reverse complement strand
GTTGCAACGGTCCTCAACTGGCTGAGCAAAAACAAGCAGAACACTTCAGTCGAAACAGTCACGTTCGTCTGCTTCGACTCCGAGAACCTGCGGCATTATCAGCAAACGCTCACCGACCTGACTTAGACCCTTAGTCCCGGCGATCAACCTATTTCGCCATTTCATTCCAGTACTTAAATCGTAAAAATGCATCTACGGAAGTTCGAAGGTCGTGCCTCTCAGCTAGCAACAACTACGACCCATAGGTCCACCGCTGATCAGATGAGAACAATCCCATTTCGATTGGTGCGTTCCGTTTGCCTGATCGTCAAAACTTTGGCGTATACCCAAACGCGCGAACGGCGACTGGAGGTCCGTAGATGCGCAATTGAGCGCGGGATGAACCCCGTTCGCATCCCCCGCTGTTATGTTGGGCCTGCCTCCCGCCGCCTTACCGGGTTCACAGGAGGCCCCAACCGGGGGGCGATCCAAGCACAATGCCAGACAACGAAGAGATAATTCGTCTTGAAGAGGTTTTCAAAATCTTTGGGCCACAACCTCGAGGGCGAGCGTTCGATTTAGCCCGATCGGGAATGCACAAAAATGATGTGCAACAACAATCCGGACACGTTGTCGGGCTGTGCAACGTGTCATTTTCTATCAAGAAAGGCGAGATTTTCGTCGTAATGGGCCTGTCAGGGTCTGGTAAATCGACGGCGATTCGCACAGTAAACAAACTCCATGACGTTACCCACGGGCAGGTATGGGTGGATGGCGTGGACGTACAGACACTCGAGGGCAAAGAACTCCAGGCCTTTCGACGCGAAAAAATGGGGATGGTGTTTCAACACTTCGCTCTCTTTCCCCATCGAAACGTCATCGACAACGTCGCCTATGGCCTAAAGGTTCAAAAAGTGTCCAGAAACGAGCGAGAAGAAGCCGCGCTCAAGGCCCTTCGCCTAGTAGGGCTCGAGCCCTATGCCCGCAATGCCACGAGCGAATTGTCCGGCGGGATGCAGCAAAGAGTTGGTTTGGCCCGCGCTCTCGCCTCCGACCCAGACATTCTCTTAATGGACGAAGCTTTCAGCGCCCTAGACCCGTTGATTAGGCGCCAGATGCAAGACGAACTGATGGCCATTCAAGCCGAAGTTCACAAAACGATCCTGTTCATCACACACGACCTCAATGAGGCGCTCCGGATCGGCGACCGCGTCTGCATCATGAAAGACGGCGTGGTCGTACAAATAGGCACCCCAGAACAAATCCTCACAGAACCTGCCACCGGGTACGTCGCCGAATTTGTTCAAGATGTAGACCAAGGTCGCGTGATCAAAGTTGAAGAGATCATGACGCCCCCTGACGCGATTCAGTCGTCGGCGGGATTCGATGACGTCAAACGAGCAGTTGCAGCTTCGCCGGCATGTCTAGTGGTTGACGAGGCAGGCAAATGCTGCGGGCTGGTTACCCGCAGCGATGTCGAAAGAGTCAGTTCGCAAGGCACCCCTACTCTCGCCAGCGCTATGCGAAGCGACGTACCAACAACGAAAGCCTCGCAAACTTTGAACGATATTTACGGCGAAGCCGGCAAAGGCCTCCCAATAGCGGTAGTTGACTCCGACGGACGCTTAATTGGCAGAGTTGACCCCACATCCGTGTTGGAAGAACTCGGCCGAGTTGAAGCGTTAACAGATGCCTTCGAGCGAGAGGTTTACATGTGAGACCGGTTTACGCAGCAAGCAGCGACGGCCACTTTGTTGACCGTACGGTAGGGCAACTTACCGACCTGGAGAAGGGAACCCAGGTCGCTGACGGCATCGCAAACGGCATCGAGTACTTGGTTCTCGCAGCAGTGTTCGTTATACCCATATTGATGCTCCTTGGTGGGTTAAGGAGCCGTAGGGCTGTCAACATTCTCGGCGGCGTCGCCGCCACGGCAGGGGTAATTTGGTACCGAAGCGTCGGCGACTGGGACCAACGACAAAATACGATTCTCGACAAATGGCAAATCCCAGTTGGTGATTGGGTTGAACAGATCACCGTGTGGGTTGATCTCAACATGAAAGAGACACTCGACGTCATCAAATGGCCCTTTCACACGATGCTCAAAATTGTCGTCGACGAATGGCTACTGGGGTTGTCCTGGCTGACTGTCTGCATTGCAGTTCTGATAGCGGGCTGGGCTTTCCGGGGCCTGAAAGTAGGGGTCGGTTCGTTTCTAGGGCTGACCGTCTGCGGCTTACTGGGAGAGGAATACTGGAAAGAGACAGCGCGCACCCTCGGATTTATCGCGGTGGCAGTGATCCTCTGCGTCATGATCGGCATCCCAGTTGGGGTTGCTTGTGGACGCATGGACGGAGTCTGGCGCGTTGTTAGGCCTGTCCTAGACGCGATGCAGGTCGTCCATTCATTCGTGTACATGTTGCCTTTCGTCTTCTTCTTCGGTGTTGGGTTTGTGTCAGCAACGATGGTGACGATGGTGTTCGCTCTTCCACCCTTGATCCGACTCACGAATCTTGGCATCAGACAAGTGCCTGAAGACGTAGTGGAGGCCGCGCGCGCCTACGGCGCTTCGGAACGTCGAGTGCTCACAGATGTCCAGCTGCCCTTGGCAAGAGCGGCCCTTATGACCGGCATCAACCAAACCCTGCTCCTTGCAATTTCCATGCTCGGAATAGCCGCGATTATGGGCGCAGGAGGCCTAGGCCGACTTCTCTACCGCGCTATCGCCAACCAAGACATCGCTCTAGCTGGTTCCGGAGGGCTCGCTTTCTTTATAGTCGCAGTCGTTTTGGACCGGCTAACACAGCCCGACGACGCCGATCGAGGCGGGCTTTTTTCAAGAATTTCCAGTGCTTGGAAGAACACCAAAACACCCGAACTTCTGTTGCAGAAGGACGAGGAGCCAGTTGACCCCGGAATTGACGCTGACGATGGTGGCTTGGTCGCCGCTGTGTACGAGCCTCTGGGCAATCGAGAACGCATGGCAGTGGGTGGGGCCGCGCTCGGATCAATCATTGTGGTGGTGGGAATTTTCCTCCCATGGAATAGCGGATCTGGTCACATATCGGCCTACGCCCGATATGCGGATGAAAGCCTCACCAACCAGAGCTTCAACGGATTGGCAGCGTCAGGGGGTTCCTGGTTCGGAGTCATCATTTTGCTCTTCGTCATCGCCTTGGCAGCGTCTTTATACGCAACGGCTTTCACTCCCGGACAGAAGAGTCGCTGGCTTGGCCCCGATGGCGCAACCATCTTCAGCGTCGCGGCGTTAGTGACTGCCATCAGCGCGATGCTCGGTGATCCCCCAAGTGTTGCTAACGAATTTTCACGATCGAGCGGCATCTACGTAACCCTCATCGGCTGCATTGTCATGGCTGCCGCGAGTGTGTTGTGGGTTTGGAATGCCCCTATGGCGGCGCGACGCCCGTTAGCGTCTGGAATCAGATGGGGTCGTCTGTTCGGTGTGGCAATCTCGGGTCTGTTGATCGTGATCGCCGGTTATTCAGGTTGGACCTTCGATACCCGCGCTGACTCGGTGATCGGACCAGAACTCCAAATGCAACTTGACGATATCGTCATGCAGGCCGAAGAAGCTGAGGCTGCTGGTGATCTCCAGCTTGCCGGAAGCCTCGCAGCCGAATTCACAGCACTGATTGCTTACGCGCAACGGACAGGTGACGTTATCCATGACGGTTTCGAAGATGAGGGCGCTGGCCTTGGATGGGTTGCCCTGGCAATAGGTCTCTTTACATTGCTCGTGGCGGTACCCGCATCGGGCCTGATCTCTAGTGATGAGAAATTTCTCTACCAATGGTGCTCCATCGTATGCGGCCTCGGTTTGGGCGTTCTAGTACTTGGAGTCGCCTGGGTAGCCACAATCGCTCGGGTTGCCGAACCGAACCTCGTGTCCGGGGTCGGGGCGTTGTTCATCATGTTTGCCGGTGTGACCAGCGCATCCAGTGTCCGTGGCACGCTTTCCGAATTCGACCGAAAACAACTCTACGAAGAAGTCACTTCTTAGCTAGATGTACCTATATCGAAGGTTTCCGGACTATCCTTCATGAAGCTGTCTTGGGACAATTACCAAGGCTGCCCATTCAGGGACTCTAGGGAGGGCCCCATTTATGAAGACGAAATCATTGACTCGCGTGGTGGCTGTAGCGGCGGCCACCCTTCTACTACTCACGGCTTGCGGAAGTGACGACGACTCCAGTTCTGGTAGCTCGTCAGCTGCTGCGACAACCGCCGCCCCTGCCACTACCGAAGCGGCGGTCAACATGACCCCAGGCGACGGCGTGGACGTTGTTGCCGGTCGTGCCAGCTGGAGCACCGGCTACGTGCAGGCGGAAATCTTTACTGCCCTTCTACGCGAACTCGGGTACACAGTCTCCGAATCGGCGGATATGGAACTCGGACCACAAAACGCCTTCATGGCTATGGCCGAAGGTGACATGGACTTCTGGGCGAACTCCTGGATGCCAGGTCACATGAGTTGGCTACTGGGCGAACGAACCGATGGCACATTAATTGGTGACGCAGTAACTGTCCTCGGTATGGAAATTCAAGCGGGTGGCCTCCAGGGCTTCCTGATTGAAAAAGGCTTCGCTGACGAATACGGCGTTTACACCCTGGAAGACCTCAATACCAACGCGGACGCGATCGCTGCCTACGACGCCACCGATGCCAATCCTGGCAACGGCCTGGTCGACATGTTTGGCTGCCCAGAAGACTGGACCTGCGACAACATCATCAACTCCATGCTCGTTGGTGCTGGGTTAGACAACATCGTTCAGGTAAAAGCCGGTTATGACCCAATGTGGGCTCAGGCAACTGACATGGTCAACGAGGGTCTCCCCGTCCTTGCCTACACCTGGACACCGTCGGCTTACATCACCACCATCCGCCCAGGCGACAACTCCTACTGGATGGGACATGGTTGGATCCTTGATGACTCCAACCCGAACAACCAAGACGGTGGCGAAGCATGGGATCAACGCCCAGGTTCAGCCGCTATTGGCGAAGACATGTGTCCCGCTAGAAACGACGAGGGTCTGTGCCCAATTGGTTGGGCGGCAGCCGATATTCAAGCTGCTGCGAACAACGACTTCCTTGCTGAAAACCCGGCAGCTGAAGAGCTGTTCAAGCAAATCGTACTTTCGGTCATGGATGTCTCCGTAGCCAACGTTGCACAAGCAGCAGGCGCTGATCCAAAAGATCTCGCCGCTGACTGGATCGCCAGCAACCGCGACAAGGTCGATCCTTGGCTTGACGCTGCTCGCGCAGCCGGCTAAATCAAGCTTTTAGCTGCTCTCTAAGAGGGCACTCATAGCACGTCTGAAGGGCGGGGCTTCGGCCCCGCCCTCTACGCGTTCTCCACCTCGTGGATGGGTTTTTCTGAAAGTATTCCGTTGCATTCATTGACTGCACGGTCTCAGTAATCTGAAATAGCCGACATGCGAATATCATCGTCGCCCGCCGGGGACAAAGCACTTGTGTCGGTCCGTGGCTGAACGCGGTCGAAGATCCAAGAGACCCAAGACCCGCGATCTCGTTTCGGAACAACCCCCGTGGGAACAACCTCGGATGCGGTTCGATCCCCTCCGAGCCGTATCGGACGATGAACTTGAAGCTATCCATCACGCTTCACTTAGGGTTCTCCGTGAAACGGGGATCGACTTCCTTGATGAAACTGCGCGTTCTCAGCTCGCCGCAGCCGGAGCACAAGTCACGGGCGAGCGCGTCAGATTTGACCCAGAACTAGTTGAGAGTCTCATCGCTACCGCGCCGTCCGAGTTCATTCTCCATGGGAGGGAACCGCACCGAGACCTCAAATTTGGTGGAGATCACATCATCTACACCTCGGTCGCCAGCCCTCCATTTGTGACTGGCTTGGGTCAAGGTAGGCGTGACGGCAACCGTACCGACTACCGAAATTTGATCAAGATGGGTCAAGTGTTGAATGCCATTCACACTGTCGCCGGATACCCAGTCGAGCCAATGGATATACATCCCTCCATCAGGCATCTAGAAGCCACACATGACATGTTGACACTGTCAGATAAGACACCATTCGTGTACAGCCTTGGGCGTCAGCGCAACTTGGATGCTATTGAGATGGTCCGAATTGCTCGAGGTGTCGACACTGACACACTTGACGAAGAAACTTCCATTTACTCAGTCATCAACGCCAGCACACCGTTGCGCTACGACACCGTGATGCTCCATGGCATCCAAGAGATGTCGGCGCGTAACCAACTGATCATTATCACCCCCTTTACCTTGGCTGGAGCCATGGCCCCGATCACCATTGCAGGCGCGGTGGTACTACAAAACGCCGAGGCTTTAGCTGGAATCGCTTACACCCAGGTTGTCCGCCCAGGTTCGCCGGTCGCCTACGGCGGGTTCACCTCCAACGTCGACATGAGGTCAGGAAGCCCAGCCTTCGGAACACCTGAATATTGGAAAGCATGCCTTCTTGGCGGCCAACTGGCCCGCCGCTACCGGCTGCCCTACCGGTCTTCCAACGTCAACGCCTCCAATAGCGTTGACGCTCAGTCCGCATACGAAAGTGTGATCGCGATATGGGGTGCAGTGATGGGTGGGGTCAACCTACTTCTCCACGGAGCGGGCTGGTTGGAGGGAGGATTGTTGACCTCATACGAAAAGTTCGTGATCGACGCCGACCTCTTAAACATGGTCACCGAGATGCTTCGCCCAATCACAGTTGACGATGCCTCTTTGGCGGTTGAAGCGATTGCTGAAGTGGGACCAGCCGGGCATTTCTTCGGCTCAGCTCACACACAAGAACGTTACGCCTCCGAACACTTTCAGCCCATGGTTTCGGCCTGGAGTAATTATGAAAGCTGGGACGAGGGCGGTGGCCTGGAAGCGCACCAACGCGCTGAACGTTTGGCTCACCAGATCATTGCTGCGCACGAGGAACCTCCGATGCTAGAAGATCGACGGATTGAGCTCGACGAGTTCGTTGCACGTCGAATACAGGAGGGTGGAGTTGCAACCGACTTCTAGTCAAGGAAATATGACTTCCATGGGAGATCTTCCTCGCGAAACACAAGTGGTAGTGATAGGCGGAGGTGTTGTTGGAGCCAGTGTGTTGTACCACTTGACAAAGGCCGGGTGGACCGATGTTGTCTTGCTCGAACGAACAGAACTCACCGCCGGATCGACGTGGCACTCAGCGGGTGGAATGCACACACTCAACGGTGACCCCAACGTAGCGAAACTCCAGCAATACACCATCGAGCTGTACAAGGAAATTGAACAAGAGTCAGGCCAGAACTGCGGGATCACGATCACCGGCGGGATCATGCTCGCGGACAACGAGCAGCGAATGGATTGGCTCCGTAACGCGCATGCCCGGGGACGCTATCTAGGTATGGAGACCGAACTTCTCTCCGTAGCGGAGGCCAAGAAACTACTTCCCATTTTTGATGAGAAGTATTTCGTAGGAGCGATGTACGACGCGCACGAAGGCCACGTCGACCCATCTGGAGTGACTCATGCCTTCGCTAAAGCGGCCCGAAACAACGGGGCGCAAGTACATCGCGATACCTGGGTTAAGGCACTTGACCGAAAATCCGACGGGACCTGGCAGGTTCACACCATTCAGACGAGCACGGGCCAAGACCTGGGACCAATCTCGTGTCAACACGTCGTGAATGCGGGAGGACTGTGGGCTCGCGAAGTAGGCCGAATGGTAGGAATAGAACTACCCGTGCTGGCCATGGAACACACCTACATTCTTACCGAAGACCTCCCCGAAGTCGCCGCGTACAACGAAGCAACCGGTCACCAATTCCTTCACAGCATCGATTTCGGAGGTGAGATTTACATGCGGCAAGAGGGTGGGGGTCTTCTCCTCGGTACCTACGAACATAATGGCCGACCGTGGTCACCACAGGAGACCCCCTGGGAGTTCGGCATGCAACTCCTGGCCCCTGATCTTGACCACATAGCAAAAAACCTAGAGGTCGGCTTCGCCCATTTTCCGATATTCGCTGAAGCTGGGCTACGTCAAGTAATCAACGGCCCGTTCACGTTTTCACCGGACGGGAACCCATTACTTGGACCTGTCCGCGGACTTCCGGGTTACTGGTGTGCGTGCGCTGTCATGGCCGGGTTGTCGCAGGGAGGCGGAGTGGGGCTTGCCCTCGCGAATTGGATGACAAACGACGACCCCGGTTTCGACATTTGGGGCATGGATGTGAGTCGATACGGCGACTTCGCTACGTCTTCATTCACGATGGCGAAGGTCAAGGAAAATTATGGTCGCCGCTTCCGTATCACGTACCCCAACGAGTTCCTGCCTGCCGCGCGGCCCCTTCAAACCACAGCTACACATGACCGGTGGAACGACCACAACGCTGTTTGGGGAACCTCATTTGGGCTCGAAACGCCGCAATGGTTTCAAGCTAAGGGGAAGCCACCTGTCGAGGAATTGACTTGGTATCGGTCAAATTCATGGGAGCAAGTTGCCCGCGAGAGCTTCGGCGTTCGCAACGGGGTCGGCGTCACCGACACATCGGGGTTTTCAAAGTTTGAGTTCGGAGGATCAGGTGCTCGCGAATTTCTGGCGTGGATTCTCACCGGACGTATCCCTCGACAGGGACGGTTGTCTTTAACTCCAATGGTTAATTCGATGGGTGGGCTAATAGGAGATCTGACCGTCGGTTGCCTCACCCCTGCCCATGGTGAGCCTGGCGGGCCTCTTGCGACAGTCGTAGGTGGAGCCACGTCCAACGTCGACGATCGAGAACGGTTTTTTGTTTTTGGATCGGGTGTCGCCGAACGATATTACGAACGCTATTTCGACAAAATTCTGGCCCAATGGAAGGGCGAACCAACTTGGTATCGAACATGCGGCTATGAGCTAGCAGGTTTATCAATAGCCGGACCTGACAGCCGAGAATTACTTGAGCGTTGCGTGACCGTAGATATTTCGAAGGATGCGTTTCCGTTCATGGGCTTTCGTCGCCTGGAAGTCGGATTCGCTCCGACTGTTACCGGGCGGCTCACTTTCACCGGTGACCTCGGCTATGAATTCTGGGTGCCCTCCACCTACCAACGGTATTTGCTGGACTTACTGCTTGACGAAGGCCGCGATTTAGGAATTCAGCCCTTTGGAACGGCTGCGTTGAACAGCCTCCGGCTCGAAAAGAACTTCGGTTCCTGGGCTCGTGAGTATCGTCCCATCTATGACCCCTACGAAGCTGGACTTGACCGCTTTATTGATCCGAACCGCGAGTTCATCGGTGCAAACGCATTGGCAACCATTAACGAGCGCGAATCCAGGAGGGCTTTACGTACCTGGGTGATCGACGTTCCCGAAGGTCCGGATGCTGCTGACGTGATGGGCGACGAACCAATTTGGCACAACGACGAAGTCGTTGGTTGGGTGACGTCAGGAGGCTACGCCCACCATTCCCGTCAATCCGTAGCGCTGGGCTATGTCCCTGCCGAACTCGCTTCACTCTCCGATGGTTGGCGGATCGAGACACTCGGAGTGATGCGAGGAGCCACCATGCTCACAGAACCGCTGTTGGATCCGACGGGCGAGCGCATGAGGAGTTGAGATGTCGAAGAAAACCACCTCTAATTTACGAAGCGCGATAGAGCGCCATGCGGGCTCCCAAGAGGTTCAACGAATAGGTGATGGCACGCCGGAGTTCATCAGAGCCGCGAACGAAGGCCACCATCTCAACATCGGTCCCGGCGAGCCGTGTCTGTCTGAATGGGAGGACGCCGGATTGTCCATTCCTGACCTCCCGGTAATGCGGCAGGACCGTCTCGACAGACTCGTCGAGCAACTCAAAAAGTTCGACTATGGCGGGATTCTCTTATTTGATCCGCTCAATGTGAGATATGCCACCGATACCACCAACATGCAGTTGTGGGTGATGCACAACGGCGCCAGATACGCCTACGTGTCAGCTGACGGATACGTAATAGTTTGGGATTACACGAATACTGAATTCTTGAATGGCCACAGTCATGTTGTTGACGAGGTGAGACCGGCCGTCGGCGTTAGCTATTTTTTTTGCGGGTCAAGGTATCAAGAAATTGCCAACAGGTGGGCGGACGAAATCGCGTCGGTGGTCAAACACCACCAAAGAGGGAATTATCGACTCGCCGTCGACATGCTTCACGGACCAGGTCACCAACTTCTCGCTCAGTCAGGAATTGAGGTGGGATTTGGGTATGAGGTGATGGAAGAAGCACGTCGCATCAAAGGAACTGAGGAAATCAAAGCAATGCGTTGTGCGGTACACGCCTGCGAAATGAGCATGAAGGATATGAAAGATGCCATTCACCCGGGAATGACTGAACGCGACGTCTGGTCGGTGCTCCACGCAGGGAACATCCGCCGGGCCGGTGAGTGGATCGAGACTCAACTGTTGGCATCGGGGCCTAGAACTAACCCATGGATGCAGGAGGCCAGTAGTCGATCCATCGTAAAGGGCGATCTGCTCGCCTACGACACTGATTTAGTTGGTGCCTACGGAATGATGTGCGACATCTCACGCACACTCATCGTGGGCGATGCCCCACCCAACTCAAACCAATCGAACCTTCATGCGATAGCGAGTGACGTGATCGACAACAACCTCGCATTACTGACCCCAGGTCGATCATTCCGAGATTTGACGTACGAAGCGATGCTCCCAGATCCAGATTCTTACAGGCATTATTCGTGTCTTTTTCACGGTGTCGGTCAATGCGATGAATTTCCCAACATTGTTATGCCAGCACAATGGGCCGACTTTGGTTGCGAAGGGACCCTAGAGGCAGGAATGGTGTTGACAGTTGAGTCATTTGTGGGGCGAAGAGATGGAGGCGAGGGTGTAAAACTCGAAATACAGGCACTAGTCACTGAACACGGTCCCGAACGGCTGGATTTTTCCTCACTGGAGTTGTCGGACTAACAACACGCCACGTGCTCTGCGAATAGTTCCATCGTACGCATTGCTTCATGTCCGGAGATATCTCCCCACGCAGGACTGATCGTTACATGTTGTATTCCGGATTCCTCAAGAAATCGGTCGAAGTAATCACGAACACGGCTTGGAGATCCAACAATAAGAGATTCGGTTGCATAGGCCTTCTCGACGTCTCCTAGGAAACTCGGAACCAAAGACGGAGGCCACAAATCATATTTGTGCATTAACTTCGTAAGATTTTTGTCGAAACGACCCCATGCCCGCTCCCCGATGGCAGCCGCCTCTTCATCGGTCGGGGCAACGACAACCCTACGCAACGTCGAAAGCAACGGAGTGTGCCCTCCCGCTCCCCCACCGCTGGTTTCTTGGCGATAGGCGTCTGCTTGTTTCGCGATGAGTGTGATCGGGCCGGGCAGAATTGTACTAACACCCATTTGGGCGGCAGTACTTAACGTTCCGGGCCGCCACAACGGTGGATGCGGTTCTTGGTATGGGCCAATTTCTAATGGCCGGTCAGTTGCGGAATAATATTTGCCCTCGTAACTGAACAGCTCGCCCAGGCCTCCCTCCGCAACGCACCGCATCGCTGACAGCACATAATCCAAGATTTCGTCAGTTTGTGCCGCTGCCTCTTCGTTGGGAACACCCCATAGCATCTGTTCCGCCGGACTAATCCCCTTACCAAAACCAATCTCGAGACGCCCGTTGCTCAAATGGTCG
>Ga0206679_10003677_pt1 | contig 11676 bp, 1 predicted proteins | sample M110012015metaG_FD_155464 | JGI IMG/M metagenome (GOLD analysis project Ga0206679, IMG submission 155464) | Ammonia-oxidizing marine archaeal communities from Monterey Bay, California, United States - M1 100m 12015 | ecosystem: Environmental > Aquatic > Marine > Intertidal zone | place: USA... | reverse complement strand
TAAAGCAGTAGGTTCATTAACAGTATAAGAAGCTGTTTCTGTACAGTTATTGTCATCAGTAACAGTAACAGTATAAGTTACACCACCAGTTAAACCTGTGACAGAAGAAGTTCCTTGACCGCCACCAGGTTGAGTAGGTCCATTGGAAGGATCCCAGCTATAGCTATATGCAGGTGTGCCACCAGAAGCAGTGACAGTTGCTGTTCCATTGTCATCTCCATTACAAAGTACATCAGTGCCAGAAATATTTAACACTAATGCAGGTGTAGTTCCAACAGTATAAGAAGCAGTAGCTTGACATCCATTGATATCAGTAATTAATACATTATAGGTATTAGGGCATAATCCAGTAGGATCTTGATTATTTCCAGCACCATTATCCCAGCTGTAAGTATATCCACCAGAGCCAGCAACAGAGAGGTCAATAGTTCCATTACAAATTCCAGCACAAGTTTCATCGGTACCTGTTATAGTTGGCACAGGATTATCCCATACAGTAATATTTAAAGTAGTATTGTCAGAACAGTTACTGTTACTTGCTGTTAAAGTGACAGTATATGATCCAGCGGCAGAATAAGAATGAGAGGGATTAACACCAGAGCCTGTTTGTCCGTCACCAAAATCCCAAGTATATGTAGTAATTGAACCTGATGTAATAGTTGAATTACTTCCATTAAAAGTAAATAAATTACTAATTAAACATTGGGCACTTACGGGATCAATATTTGCAGTTATAATTATGCCAGTATTTATATTTGTAGTATCCGTATAAGTACAATTATTATCATCAGTAACTGTTACAATATATTCTCCTGCACATAAATTTGATATACTATTTGTTGTTGCACTATTATTCCATAAAATTGTATAAGGAGCTGTCCCCGTACCACTCGTCACAACACTTGTAGCAGATCCATCACAAGCCCCACTGCAGGTTTCATCGCTAGTTGTTGATGCAGTTATTACAGGTCCATCAGGCACTGTAACAGTGACAGTTGTTGAGCATAAATCAGTACCATTAGTATAAGTTACAGTATAAGTAGTTGTTTGAGTGATAGTAACTATATCGTTTGAATCGTTAACACTGCCTGGAACTTGAGACCAGTCATAGGTGTAAGGGACACAACTATTTAAGCTGGTTATGGTTACATTATCAATCCCCCAATGATCAAAAGCATTTCCGCTACTACCACTTTGCCACCATGAAAATATTGTGGTACTTGTTTGTGCTGCTACAGGAATTTGAAAACAATAATAACCCCAAGAGGTATAGATTCCAGGTTCAAAATAAAATATAGTATTCCATGTTAAGCCTCCATCAGTAGAATAATCTAAATATACACCTTCATTTGGTTGGTCTGGCCCTTCACATGGAGACATGTCTCCTTGGGTGGCCATGTCTAAATAAAAACATATTTCACCTCCACAAGTAACATCAAGTGGATATGTTTCTAATGTTCTTGGAGCTGCAGTTGCATCTCCCATCCACATATAAGTGCCCCCGTCTACAGATGGGTCACAGGGGTTTGTAAAAGTAGCTGCAGGAGAAACATTCCATCCAGTTCCTGCACCACCTGTATTGAAATCATTATTTATTACATAACTATATGCACCTTGACCTGTTGCTAATAATTCTACAGTGCCTCCATCACATGAAAAACCTCCAAAACAAGCAGCTGTTCCATTAAAAGATGTACCCGCTAAAGGACCTGATTGACTAGCGAATAAAGATGTTCCTTGGCTGTCAAAAAGTTCATAGCTGTTTTCACCTTCAAACCCAAATAAACTACCACTTGGTGTGTAGATTAATTCTAGTGATTCTCCATCACATATATTAATAGGAACTGTTAGTGAGTTTCCTGCAGTTGGGACCCAGTAAATACCTTGAGTAACTCCAGCAACTATTACTGTTATATGGCCATCTGTTCCTGTTCCACCACCCCAGCCATCACCATAAGAATCATATAATTCTAGTGTATATTCACAGCATCCTCCTTGACCAGCTCCGCTGAGAATATTATAAGTAGCTGTTAAGTCACAAGGCTGAGGGCATCCCAGAGGACATGGTCCACCACAATCAATGCCTGTTTCTCCATTATCTTGAATTCCATTGAAACAATTACAAGAAATACAAGGGCCTCCGCAATCAACGCCAGTCTCACCTTGATTTTGAATTCCATCAAAACAACTTGGGCATGGGGGGCATATAGTTCCACCACAATCTATCCCAGTTTCATCTCCATTTTGTATTCCATCTGTACATGTTGGAGCTACGCAAGAAAGACACTCAATTGTTGTCACATCACATCCAGTACTAGTTGTGCATAAGCAATCATCAGTCCAATGAACATAATAAGTTCCTGATACAGTAGCTGTCCAATTTAAAGGAACATTTCCTACAGCAATTACAGTTCCTGTTGGAGTTCCCTGTGTAACAGTAGCACATCCTCCATTGCTATTATTTACAGAATAAGTTTGACCTGCTTGTACTGAAAATATTGTAGCATATTCAGTTTGATATTGACATGTTGAAATAGTTACTGTAGTCGCTTGTAATGTAGGTGCTGTTGCAGAAGCAAAAGCAGTAAAATTAAAACACTGGCTATGAGATGTTCCATGAATAAATAGGAATAAAATAATTAAAGAATAAGAAAATAGAGCTGAGATCCCTTTATGATTATTTATGTAATTATTCTTCATTATTGTTTAATAATTATTTGCCATAACTTAAAATGAATTATATAGAATTCATAGCTAGAGTTATTTAATAATTAAGTTTTTTAAATTAAACTTATTCCATTTAGTTATTGATTTCCCTTTATAATTTTCATCTTTAAAATGATGAAAGATCACTAAAGGATCTAAGTGATAACTATGGATATTTCCAGCTTTATATGATTTTCTTGCTACTTCAGATTCATAATGTAATTCTTCATTTTTTGAATCACAATTAATACATTTTCCGTTTTCTAAAATGGAAGAAAAATCCCATGAAACTAATTTGTTTTTTGCAGATAGATTCGTGATTTTTAGAATGAGAAATTCACTATTGTAGCCCCTTTTCGGGTGATTTTCTTTAAAACAATATTCTATTAATACACCATTTGATTTTGTGTATTTTTTCCATTTGTTTTCACTGTTATAATCAGTTGATTGATTGTCTACTTGAGCTACCAAGAAAGTTGATAGAAAAGTAAGGATAACAATTACGATATACTTTATGTATTCCGAGAGGGGCATGAATAATAAAGAGATTTAGGGGTTAGTCTATTAATTAATTTTACTGTCTGTTTTTTTGCTTTCTAATTTTAATTTATAAATAAAAATATAAAATTTTATTTACTATCAAAGTAATAGATGGTTAATTTAATAGTAATTATAGATCTTGAATATTCTTCTAAAATCTTCTTTTATTCGTGGATAAAGTTTGTTTAATACTTTATCTAACTACAGTTACATGACCCATATATTCATGGGGGATATCATTATGGTCCCAAGTTCTGATGATCCAGACATAAGCGTCTATTTGAACGGTTTTGTTCATATAAGTACCATCCCAACCTAGTTCTGGGTTATAAGATTCAAAGATTAGCTCACCCCATCTATTAAAGACATAAAATTCGAAGTGGTCTCTGTAGATGCCAATACCTTTAGGCATAAAGATGTCATTTTTTCCATCGCCATTAGGCGTGAACGCACTAGGAGCAAAGAGTATATAATCACCTTCAACGTAAATAGTTTGTTGATAAGAGTCCATGCATCCTTCATCACTTGTAATGGTAAGGGTAATGGTGTAATATCCTGTGTCACTATAGATGTGAGTAGGTTGAGTAATAGTACCAAAGGTACTGCTGTCACCAACAATTACATCATTGATATCTCCGTTGATAGAGGTGTTATCACCAAAGTCCCATATATAATCTGTGCCATTAATAGATCCATCCATAAAGTCAATGTTAGGATTTAATATAGAAGTTTGTTCAGGGTCAGCAGTGAAGAAAGCTTGAGGTATGTCAAAGACTTCTATCATGTCTTGGATAAAGATGCTAGTGTCACAACCTGTAGCGGTATTTTCTACACGGATACACAGGTCATAAATACCACTGAGGGTATAAGTATAGTTAAAGGTATTGTTGGGTCCGCTATATTCAGGGATTCCGTCACAATCGATATCAAATTCAAAGAGGTCACCTATATCTGAGTTGATGATAAACTGAGCATTGAATGGCGCACAGTCACTAGAGTCAATAGCAATAACAAAAGCTTGAGGGTTGGGGTTTAGACCAATTTGAGTAGAGTCAGTTACTTCAATGGAACAACCATCCGATAAGGTAACATAATACCATGTTGGTGTTGTTGGAGCAACAAATACTGTAGACGAGTCACCAACTTGAACAGAGCTAAGGGTATTGTTAAACTCATCAGTCCAGCTAAAGATATAGGGGTTTCCATCACCACCAGCACCTACTGCATTTACATCAATAGATCCTCCACTACAGATATTCATGCTAGGTGTTACGTTCAGGGAAAGGGGAGGAGTAACAGTTATTGTAACACATGCACTGCTTGATTGACACCCATTGGCATCAGTAACAGTAAAGCAGTAATCAGTAGTTGTTAATGGGTTTACTGTATTGGGACCTGGGCCAAGTAATGAGGGGTTAAGCCAGTGAATAGTGTAAGGGGCAGTACCTCCTTGACCACTAGCCCACACTTGCGTGGAGTCTCCATAGCAGATGGTGGAAGATAGATCTGGTACGGCATTTAGTGGAGTAGGCTCAGTAACATTAATACAATTAGATGTTACACAGCCATTGTCATCAGTTACAGTGACACAGTAGGTATTGGCAGTAAGTGCTACAGCAGTGGGTACTTGTTGTTGAGCAGGATCATCCCATAGATAAGTATAGGGTCCGACACCACCAGAGACAATAACACTAGCAGTACCATTATTGAGTCCATTACATAAAGGACTAGTAAAGCTTATTTGGTCGATAACAGGCATTCCCTCATCAATGATCAGTCCTGAGATAGTATTGGTGCATCCATTGGCATCAGCGACTTCAACTTGGAAGTTACCAGCACAAAGCCCACTGTTTATAGAGTTATTAGGAGTATTTCCAATACCGAACCAGTTGTAATTAAATGTTCCAGTTCCTCCAGATGCTTGAACACTGGCATCGCCATTACATAGGTTGCAGGTAGCATTGTTGGAGTTGATTGATAAGCTGATCGAGTCAGGCTCAGTAATGGTAATAGTGAGAGAGTCCTGACAAGAGTTGGCATCATTGACAATGACAGTGTAATTTCCATCACAGAGATTATTGTTCAATGAGCTAGCGTTCCCGTTGTTCCAGCTATAGAAGTAAGGAGCGGTTCCGCCAGTTGTAAAGACTTCAGCGGATCCATCACATAGGTCGTAACAAGAATTGTTGTTAATATTGACTGTGCTAACTGCTAATGCGATAGGTTCACTGATAACTACTGTGCTTTGCACAGAGCAATTATTGTCATCAGTAACAGTTACAGTATAGGTTCCAGCACATAGTCCTATAGCAGTAGAGGAGTCTTGTGCACTGGGGTCGTTCCAGCTATAAGTATAGTCGTTTGTTATAGTACCACCTACCACATTTACTGTTGCCTCTCCATCACACCCTTGATTACAGGAGACATTATTAAAGTTAAAAATGGAGGAAGTCATTGGGTTGGGTTCGTTAATACAAACAGTTTCGGAGGAGATACATCCAGTATTATCAGTAGCTTGAAGGGTATAACAACCACCATCTAAATTAGACAATACAGTAAGCCCAGCTCCTTGCGGCATTGTGTTGCCTTGGTTATCAATCCATATCAAAGTTGAAGCTCCAGTACCACCACTTACACTAAACTCTACCATTCCATTTTGATAACCAAAGCAAGTAACATCAGAAGAGTTGACAGCAATTACTGTTGGTCCTGCAATATCATTGATACAGATGACGCTATCAATAGAACAGCCATTGGCATCAAGGATGGTTCCAGTATAGCAGTTGGTCAGTAGGTTAATAGCACAGGCAGAAGTTTGATTGAATGGGTCATTCCATTGATAAGTAAATGGAGCAGTTCCACCCACGGGGGTAATACAGATTTGTCCATTTGCTTGTCCACAATTAGCATCAGTTGTATTTACAGACATTGTAAGCTGTGTTGGTTGAGTAATGACCACTGTTTCAGTGATAGTACAGCTATTGTCATCTGTTACAATACAATTATAGGTTCCTGCACATAGGTTAGTAGCAGTACTAGTTGTAGTAAAGTTAGGGTCATCCCATTGGAAGGAGTAAGGTCCTGTACCTCCAGATATTGAGACAGCTGCCTCCCCTTGACATACTTCAAAACAAGCGAGGTCAATAGTGGTGCTGCTAACAGCAAGAGGGTTGGGTTCTATGATAGTAATGCTTGAACTAGTTGTACAATTATTACTATCAGTAACAGTTACATCATAAGCTCCTGCACATAATGATGAAGCGGTTTGATTAGTGCCAGCATTATTGCTCCATACATAGCTGTATCCAGGAGTTCCTCCTTGAATATCTACTTGAGCAAATCCGTCACATGCGTTGTTACAGCTAACATCTGAGAATAATGTAATGGAAGAGGTCAATAGGACAGGTTCTGTAATGGTAGCTTGAGCAGTATTAAAACATCCATTGGCATCTGTAATGGTAACGGTGTAGGTTCCAGGACATAACCCTGATGCTGTTTGTGTGGTTTGTGACCCTGCATTAGCATCCCATATGTAATTAAAAGGGATGTTTCCTGTAAGGCCACTGGCAGTAGCGGTTCCATCACATGCTCCGTTACAAAGCACATCAGTAACGGTCGTAGATCCTGTAACTTGTACAGGGTCATTAAGGGTGTAATTAACAATGATTACACATCCATTGGCATCAGTAACAATAAGGTTATAACTACCAGCACACATTGATGAGATGCTGTCATTGTTAACACCTAGTGAGTTATTGGCGTTATCTCTCCAGTCATAGGAATAAGGGAGGGTTCCTCCTATAATGTTCACCCACATTTGGCCATCACAATAACCGAAGCATGAAGGGTCAATACTGTTATTAATGTATTGTAATACATCAGGTTCTTCAATAGTAACAGAGGTGGAAGCATTACATCCCACATCGTCAGTTATGGTTACAGTATAAGTGCCTGCACAAAGATTAGAAGCAGTTGGAGTGGTTTGTCCACTAGCATTAGGATCCCATATAACAGTAAAGAAGTTACCTGTTCCACCTGTCATGTCAACTGTAGCTGTACCATCACAAGCTCCATAGCAAGAGGTGCTGTCTGAAGATATGATTGTGGCAATAGGTCCATTCAGGTCAGATACTTCTACCACAATGGATTCAGTACAATTATTGGCATCGGTTACATCCACAAGGTATGACCCTGCAATTAATCCTGTGTTACAGCTATTAGTTGTTAAATCTGGCCATAGGTAAGTGTAAGGTCCTGTTCCGCCACTTGCTAGCACACATCCCTGGCCATTAGCTAGCCCACAATTAGCATCGGTGACCGTTGAATCAAGTACCAATAGTGGTGGTTCATTGACTGTAGTTTGAGCGGTTTGAGTACACCCGTTATCATCAGTAACAACTACGTTATAGGTGCCCGCACATAAGCCAATCGCGGTTTCTGTGATCTGTAACAATGGATCATCCCACTGATAGCTGTAAAGACCGGTCCCACCCGTTGCACTCACTGTAGTGTTTCCATTACAATTACTTTTACAATTTGCATCTGTGGAAGACACCGAAAGGACTATAATAGGTGCTTCATTTATTGTGATAGTATCACTAATTGATACACATAAATTAACATCAGTAACTATACAATAATAGTCGCCTAAGCAAAGGTTAACAGCAGTAGTTGAGTTTTGTCCGATACTTATGCCAGTGGAGGTAAACCATTCATAGGTGTAGGGTGCGTTACCTGAGCCACCCATTGAGACGGTAGCTGTACCATCACATGATCCAAAGCAAAGCGTATTGGTTATATTAGAGATAGTAGCAGTTCCTGGAGGGATATTTCCTATAGTAGCAGTAGTAGTTGCAGTACATCCATCGGCATCAGTTACAGTTACATCATAGGTTCCTGGAGTAAGGTTGGAAGCTGCGCTATTGGTCTGTCCGGTAGGAGTCCATAAGTAGCTGATGGGGTTTACTCCACCGTTTGTAAGGGTAGCTGTAGCAGATCCTGAAGGGGTATTACAATAAGCATCAATAGACGAGGTAGAGAGCTGGATCTGCAGTGGTTCTCCAATAGTAGAAGGCACATCTAGTGTACATCCGTTATCATCTGTTATGGTGACATTGTAAGCTCCTGGGCACAGATTAGTAGCAGTAGCAGCTGTTTGATTAGAAGGGTCATTCCATGAATAAGTATAAGGTCCGGTTCCGGAAGACGCTGTTACAGTAGTGATTCCATCACAGTCTCCAAAACAGGTAACATCAGTTGTAGATGAGATTACCCCATTAAGAGCATTAGGCTGGTTAATGATTACACTAATAGTTGCTTGACATCCATTCAGGTCGATCATTTCACCCGTATAGGTGCCTGCACATAAATTAAAGGCACTTGCCGTTGTTTGGTTAATGGGCTGATTGTTTTGATCATACCAGTTGTATTGAACAGGTGGAGCACCACCAAAGACTTGTATTTGAGCAAATCCATCACAGCCATTAAAGCAGGATACATCAGTTTGAGTTAATATGGATACTGAAGGTGCGCCTAGGTCAAAAACACATACATTGACTGTGTCGATACATCCATTACCTTCAGTAATGATTACATCATAACAACCAGCGAATAAATTAGAGGCAGTAGCAGTAGTTTGCGATCCAGCATTGGCATCCCATAGGTAGCTGTATGCTGGAGTTCCGGACACAATACTAACAGTCGCGTCACCATCATTTTGATTACAATTAGACCCATTACTAGAGGTGGTTACAACAAGTGGGTTAGGTTCAGTAATAGTTGAAGAGCCAGTTGTTGTACAGCCATTGTCATCAGTAACGATCACATCATAAGTTCCAGGGCATAGATTAGCTATTGATGAAGTAGTGCTTAATGCTGCATTGTTCCATAAGTAGGTGTAAGGAGCCACCCCGCCAGACGGACTGGCAGTAGCTGTTCCATCACAGAAGCCATTACAAGTTACATCAGTAAAGGTGTTGGTGTTAACTAAGGCTGCAGGCTCTGATAAGGTGACAGAGAAAGTCGAAGTACAACCGTTATCATCAGTTACATCAACATTATAGCTGCCCGCACATAGGTTAATAGCAATAGGAGTAGTTTGTCCTCCAGCATTGGCATCCCATAGGTAAGTGTAGGGAGGAGTTCCACCTGAAGGAGTGACTTCTGCAGAACCATCACACGCTCCATTACATGAGATGTCTTGTCCGTTATAATTAGATATTATAGCAGTAGCTGCAGTGATGCTAGTTGGCTCATTGATTGTATATGCAGAGCTAGCAGCTGTTATACCATTATCGTCAGTAACTTCAACATAATAATCACCAGCACAAAGGTTAGAAGCAGTGATCGATGTTTGACCTATAGCAGTTCCACTTGGGCTGGAGAACCATTGGTAGCTATAAGGCGGTATGCCTCCAGTTACTGTAGCTGTTGCATCTCCATCACAAGAGCCATTACACAGGGCATCATTTCCAGTTACGCTAACAATAATAGCATTAGGTTCAGTAATAGTAATACATAATGTATCAGGGCAGTTATTGTCATCAATAACAACAACACCAAAATCACCAGCACATAATCCATTTACATTTGTTCCTGACAATGAGCCATTAGGAATAGTTAGTCCACAATCATCGAACCATGAGTAAGAGTAAGGTGAAGTTCCTCCTGTTGTAGAGACACTTGCCTGACCATCACAGATTCCCGCACCTGAAGTGCTCACTGCAGATAGTTGTGTTAAATTCACTACAGCAGGTTCGCTGATGGTTACATTTACGCTTGTTGCGCATCCGTTTATATCAGTTATATCTACAGTATATATTCCAGCACACAATCCACTTACAGATGAAGTTCCTTGACCTGCTCCTGGGTTAGGAGACCATAAGAAAGTATAATTAGGAGATCCACCACCTACAGTAACATTTGCAGAGCCATTGCAATCGCTATTACAAAGCACATCTGTATATCCATCTATTTGAGCAATAGGTCCAGAAAGGTCAGAGACATTGGCTACGCCACTTCCTTGACATCCAAGATCATCAGTAACAGTAACAAAATAAGTTCCTGCGATTACTGCAGTTGTATTGGCTACAGGGTTTCCTGAAGCATCAGTCCATACTTCAGAGACATATACTCCGCTTCCACCAGTTGTACTTGCAACACTGACTACACCATCTGCTTGTCCGCAATTGGCATCGATTGCTGATGTGTTGACGACAATGTCATTAGGTTCAGTAATAGTTAGATTATTATCAAAGGTGCATCCATTGGCATCAGTAACTTGTACATAATAGGTTCCTGCGCTCAGTCCAGTAATGCTAGATCCTGTACCAATACTCGAGCTAAGGGCTGCATTGTCAAACCATTCAAAAGTATAGCTTCCAGCACCGCCAGCAGCAGTAGCAGTAACTTCACCATCACTTCCTCCAAAGCAGGTAACATTAATTCCTGAAGGAGATAGGGAAAGTTGAGTAGGCTCAGTGATAGTTACACTTAAGTTAATGATGCAGCCGACAGCATCAGTAACAATTAGGTCATATGTTCCAGCCATTAAGCCTGTAATGTCTTCAGATGATGAAGTGAACCCAGAAGGGCCGCTCCAGCTATAATTAAAAGGAGAAGTTCCACCGGTTATAGTTGCATCAATACTTCCATTATTACCGCCAAAGCAAAAAACATCTGTTTGCGTATGGCTGATGGTTCCTCCACCAGCATCAGTGATAGTTGCGCTAATTGTTTGCGTACAATTATTATCATCAGTAACGGTAACATTATATACAGCTGCTGCTAGACCAGTGACAGTGGCAGTAGTAGATGCACTTGGGTCATCCCACAAGTAGGTATATACAGGTGTTCCTCCAGTAGCAGATACAGAGACCTGACCATCTGCTTGACCGCAATTGGAATTTATCGAAGAAGGAGTAAGAGCAATAATAGTAGGTTCAGCTGGAGTATATGATTCAGTAATAAAACAGCCATTGTCATCTGTTACAGTTACTGTGTAAGTTAGTGGAGCTAATCCTGTAGCTGAAGCAGTTCCTTGACCTGTTCCTGGAACAGGTGACCAGCTATAAGTTAAGGTTCCTGTGCCTCCTGATGCAGTAACTGTTGCTGTGCCATCAGATCCACCATTGCAGCTAACATCTGTTCCTGTAATGGAAGAAGTAATTGCTGGAGGATTAGTTAATGTAATACTAACAGTAAAAGGACAATTGTTGTCATCGGTAATATCTAGTGTGTAGGTTCCTGCACTTAAGACGCCTATTAGATCTTCTGCTGTTGGACCATGTTGCCAGACTGTTGTATAGGGTCCAGTACCTCCTGATATTGTAACATCAGCAGAGCCATCAGTAGATCCATTACACAATGGATCAGTTCCTGTAGCAGTAGCTGTAAGCGCGGTAGGCTCATTGATAGTAACAGCGACAGGGA
>Ga0206679_10003674_pt1 | contig 11681 bp, 13 predicted proteins | sample M110012015metaG_FD_155464 | JGI IMG/M metagenome (GOLD analysis project Ga0206679, IMG submission 155464) | Ammonia-oxidizing marine archaeal communities from Monterey Bay, California, United States - M1 100m 12015 | ecosystem: Environmental > Aquatic > Marine > Intertidal zone | place: USA... | reverse complement strand
CTTATTATTGGGTGGTATTTCTACCATGTTTGAGCAGTTATATCCTGGTATAGTTAGTCAGGCCATTTTCATTACCTTTGGCATATTAGCATCCTTACTCATTGCCTATAAATCAGGACTTATAAAACCCACTGAAAATTTTAAATTGGGAGTTGCAGCCGCAACGGGAGGTATTGCATTTATCTATATGATAAGTTGGATTATGAGTTTCTGGGGAGGTAGCATTCCATTAATCCATTCGTCATCAACATTTGGAATCGTGTTTAGCGTGGGAGTAATCATTATTGCCGCATTGAATTTAGTTTTAGATTTTGATTTTATAGAGCAAGGTGTTGAGATGGGTGCTCCTAAATATATGGAGTGGTATGGTGCTTTTGGGTTGATGGTAACCTTAATTTGGCTATATTTAGAGATTTTAAGATTGCTTGCAAAATTAAATTCTCAACGGAATTAACCAAATTTTGTATTTTATACCATATATGGGGTCTGATGAGAAACAGAGTCGGTATATGGTATTAAAGTATTACTTTAATTAAACCTTGACTTTAATTCTATATCTGTAATAATTTTAGTCTCGGAAGGCAAAGCAGATAAATATTTAAAGTTAATTTTAGTTTTGTTTTCTGGATTTTTTGTTTTTTGACGTTTGTACTAAACTTTTGCAATATAATCTTGGGCTTAAAACGTTCTGTCATTAGTTGGCAGGACAACTGATCGAAAACAAAAAGGAGAAACACAACATGAAGAACGTAGCTGGTACTATAAATGATGTCGCAGGTGCTTTTGTAACATTAATCAAAGGTCTTGTGGTTGCTGCTATTTTTGCAAACATCTTATTTACAACAACATTTGACCCAGTGGGTGGAATCGTTGACTTGGTGAATGCATTCTTAGGTGGTGGACTAGCTGGATTACTTGGGTTAATGGTGTTTGCTTCATTTTCTAAGTAGTAATCCTCTGATAATCGATTGAGATGTGGCGGATCATTGATTCGCTACATCTCATATTCATCATTAACATAGGAGAAGAAGATGAAAAATGCAATTGCAAATATAACCGACTGGATCAATGAATTTACAGGATTACTACAAACGCTAGTAGTGTTTGGGGTAGTTGTTGGAATTTTATTTGATGACCCATTTGGGGTAATTGCCGGAATTGGCAACCTGATGAGCCAAGTCGGAGACTCAGGACTTGCTGGCTTAGTTGCGCTACTGCTCGTTGTGCTTTGGTACAAAAAGTAATAGTTTAATTATAAGTCAGAATTAATTGTTAGAGGAAACCTCGTTTTGCGAGGTTTTTTCTTTTATAGAATAAATTATCTTACAGGAATTAGATAGCCCAATATATAGCCGATAAGAATTCCAGTAAGAAGGGTAATGGTAATAATTCGGTGAGATATTACTGTTTTACCATAACCCTTTTTTATTGCGACTAAAGATGTAAAATAGCCTGCCAAATTCAACATCCAGAAAAAAGGTATGGCAACTAATTTAACTACGATTGGCCCAATAATAGGTATGGATGCGGTCAGTATGGATAGCCCAGCAAACACATTAGTAATATAGCCAACCACCAATGTAATAATGGCAATTGCCCGAACATCCCATTCTAATTTCAGCATTAAATAAACAAATACTGAAATGACCATAATGGTGGATATTGTTTTAGGGTGCTTTTGAATGGTTTGAAAAAAACTACTCATCGGTAAACAAATATTCAGCGGTTAGGTTAAAGAATCCTACATTAAAATTACATTTTTCAATTCGTTGTTCAGATGTATTGACCCATATGGTGCGCGCTGCGTTTTCCTTAAATACGGCCCATGTGAAAATATCAGTATGTTCTAAAATGCCAATTTTATCTGTTGATGAGTTGGCATTTAAATTGAGTTTATACTTTTGGAGGTTACTTCCATTTGGCAATTTCAAGAGTGATGCTTTATAATTAAGACCTTCTCGCTCAATAATAAAGTTTTCTGCATCCAATAAATCATGAGCCATTAAGTGAAATAATGTAAAAAGGGTTATCGTTTCATTCGAGATTGAAACATCAGAATCATGATAGTAGGGCAGGTTATCCTTCAGATCTGTAAATAGTTCATTATGTAAACTTGGTTGAGTTGTTATTTTTTTGAAGGATAAAATTTGATGTGTATCTGTTGAATGTATAATTTCATAATGGTTATCAACAGGATAAAAAAAACTGGATACAGCCTGAGTCTTTGCTGAAAATTCTACGATGGTGGCCACATGATTGGCAAAGACCGTATCTCGGTGTGCCATGGAAACCTTAGCCACATCAATTCCCATTAATTCAACTTGATAGTGATGGGTATTGGTATGGAAAAATGAAATAAATATGAATGGTATTAATATTTTAATCATCAGATTTCCATTTAAAGCTTGAGAAAGGACCTAAAATCCCAAATATAACGATATATAATGGATGAACTAAGCTCAAGAGTGACATTATCGCCAGAGACCATTTTCTGCCGATTGCATGATAGAAAGTATAGGTAATAGCCCCATCTACGAAAGATTTTATTAGCCACGGCCACATCCAATAGAAGTGGGTAGTTTCGATAAAATTGAATAAGGATAACAATGCGACTACATTTGCCATGTATAAAAATGGGAGCACTACTTTTAATGACGTGGAGGTTTTAATATTATAATATGAGAACCCCTTTGAGGCAAATCGCAAGCGTTGATGCACAAATTGTGCTAAAGAAGAGGGTGGTGGTGAATCCACAATAGTTTTTTCAGATAGTACAAATTGGGCTCGATATGATGGATTTTCTGTAATTTTATGAAGTAATAGATCATCATCCCCTGAAATAAAATGTGAGATATCTTCATATCCGTTAACATCATCAAATGCTTGTTTAGAAAATCCAATATTTCTACCCGTGCAAGAAAATACCATCCCTTGGCTAAAACCACCGGCAGAAAATGCATCTTGAGCCAAACTGTCTAATTCGTATAATGAATCAATTAACGTGGTTTTATTTGTGAGTGGAGCCGGTCCAGAAACAAATCCGATTGCAGAATTTGAAAATGGCTGTACCATTGTTTTAACCCAATCTTTATGGGGAATACAATCTGCATCTGTTTGTAATATTATTTCGGTAGTGACAGTATTAATAGCAGTATTGAGTGCCCATTTCTTAGGCGCCCAACCATCAGGAGTTTTATTAATAGTAACAATGCTTAAATTATCAATTTCTTTAGAAAAATCAGTTAAGATCTCTGCTGTACTGTCCGTAGAGCGATCATTAATAATAATCAATTTTAATAGTTCGTGTGGATAGGATTGTTTGGTTAATGCAGGAATCAAGTTGGGGAGATTACTCTCCTCATTGCGCGCAGAGATAATAACGGTTATTTCAGGCAGAGTAGTCGTAACATCATTAGAATTAGAGAGCCTTCGAATACCGTCTGTAAGCCAGAGTATGAATCCAGCATAGCTTAAACTGATGAGTATAAAGAAAAAATAGATCATGGTTTACGATCCTGCCACGTGGGATTAATCTTTAATATTGAACCCAACGACACTACCACTACATATATGGGCTGAATAATAAACCATTGTAAAAAACTATAAATTATAAATTGTCGGTCAAAAACCTGTCCACCTTTAGTTAGTAAAATAAATTCAGCAATAAATTTTAGAAGTATAATATTAATAAACCATGAACTCTTTAAGATGGAAATGCCATAAATAATTGGAGTGGCAATGATACCTATATTTAGTAAAAATGTGGTGATGGATGTGAAGTAGAATGGGATATTAAACTTCCAGAAAACTTTTGAATCACCTGCCCAACGAATGCGTTGTTTAAGAAATGAACGCCATGTGAGTTCTGGTCGGGAGATAACAAAGGATCCTGGAAAAGTTGCAAAGTTCACATTAATATTCTTATTTTTTCTACACAATAAGAGAAAGAGAGAATCATCTCCTTGAAGTTGTTCTGAAATTTTGCTAAAACCCTCAACAGTATTATAAAGACTTTTTCGGTACCCTTGATTTTGCCCCGTACATGCCCAAGCGGATTTATTATTCACCATACCTCGTGCGGCAGAAAGGAGCATGAAAAAATCTGTTTTTTGAAATTTTGATGCAAATGTTGTGCCATCAACCGCTTCAGAATAGCCAATTAAATAGTCCGTTTCATCCGTAAAACTTAACATCATGCTTTCCACCCATATATATTGTATAATACAATCAATATCAGTAAAAAGGAGATGCTCAAATTGTGCATTTTTGATTCCTGAATCTAAGGCACGCTTTTTATAGGCCAATTTTTGATCGCCACCTTTAGAGGAGAAATATTTGAATCTTGAATCTATCTGAGTAAACTTTTGGATAATATTAGCGCTTATGTCTGTAGATTGATCATCAACAATTATGAATTCCATTTCACCACTATAGGTTTGATTTTTCAGAGAATTTAACAAACGGTTTATATTTTTTTCCCCATTTCGTACGGCAATAATTACCGAAACAGGGGGAGTATCTATATTTTTAGGGGAATTTTCTTCTTTGGATAATCCAATTATAAAATAGAATAAACTGCCTATATAGTAAAGGGCGGAGAAAAATAGGATAAATTCGAACAAGTACAAGAGATCGAAAGGCATTTAGTCCATAAATCCTTGCGTTTTCATCCATTTATCATCTACAAATTTGGTGAGATAATTACGGATTGAATCCGGTAGAATTACCAAACACTTTTGACCTTTCCTTAATTTTTTAACGGCTTGAGTTGCCGCCCATACAGCAGTACCGGAAGACCCACCACAAAGTAAACCCTCTTCTTTAATGAGGCGTCTTGCCATGATAAATGAATCTTTATCACCACTTTTAATATATTGATCAATAAGATTATTATCTAATACATCAGGGAAAAAATCGTAGCCTATACCTTCAACTTGGTAAGGATAAATTTCATCACCGCCACCCAAAATTGAACCATGAGGATCTACACCAATAATTTGAATATTTGGATTATGCTTTTTCATTCGTTTGGCAATGCCAGAAATAGTCCCCCCCGTACCCACACCTGCCACAATCATATCCACATCGGGCAAGTCATTAATAATTTCTTGGGCTGTATTCTCATAATGAGCATCTGGATTAGCGGAGTTTTCATACTGATCTAGGATATGTGAATTAGGAATTTCAGCATTCAGTTTTTTAGCGATACCAATATGACTTTCTGGGTCATCCCATGCAGCTTCAGTTGGAGTGCGAATAATTTTTGCACCTAGTGCTTCGAGCACCACAGCTTTTTCATGACTCATTTTTTCAGGCATGGTAATAATCATTTTATAGCCTTTTACGGCGGCAGTTAAGGCCATACCAATGCCGGTATTGCCAGATGTAGGTTCAATAAGGGTATCACCTGGTTTTATTCGACCGGAAGCCTCTGCTTTTTCAATCATGTTTACCCCAATTCGGTCCTTTACAGAACCGCCTGCATTAAAATATTCGCATTTGGCATAGAGTTCACAGTCTAATTCACTACCTATACGATTTAATCGAACAATGGGAGTATTTCCCACTGCTTTTAAAATATTATTAATAATCATAATTGTTTTCTCTTTTTAGAAATTTAAAGTGGTGAAATTTAGGGAGATTTATAAAAGGTTTCTAAATAAGAAGTAAACTAAACGAATGAGTTTAGTATCACTCCACTGGCAACAGCTACATTAAGGCTTTCAATATTACCGGATTTGGGAATAGTAACAGATTTATCTAATAAGGATTTGATATGAGAGGAAAGACCATGAGCCTCATTACCCAACACTAATGCCCATTTTTCTGGTGTTGAAAATTCAACGATTGGGGTTCCATCCATGTCTGCCCCAATAATGGTAAAGCCTTCATTTTTTAATTGAGGAATTATTTGGGTTAAGTTGTCACGAACAATTTGATTCAAATGAAAGTGGGCCCCCATTGCAGAACGGATAACCTTAGAATTATATGGGTCCACACATTTGGGAGAAAAAATTATATTTTTTACCCCAAACCATTCGGCGGACCGCAAAACAGTACCCATGTTGCCTGGGTCAGAAATATTATCTAATAATAAAAGAGGAGAGTTATCAATTTGAAACGGAGTTTGCTCAGGCAAAGCTAGTAGCGCAATAATCCCTTGATTATTTAGACTATCACAAACCTGTGATAAACTTTTTGCCGAAGTGATTTTCCATGTATTTTGGGCTCGTTTTAGGGCAGCTAATAATGTACTATTCTTCTTAGCATATTCTTCCGTACACCAAATGCCATTAAATTTAGTTTTTGCATGAAAGGCTTCTTCAATTAGGCGACGACCTTCAATAATAAATTGTTTTTCGGCAACACGGGATTTTTTATTGTGAAGTGACTTAAATAGTTTAATTTGTGAATTTGATAGCATCTAATTCGCTAAAATATAATTAACTATCTGAACAATATCTAATATATCTACAATTCCATCAGCATTGAAATCAACAGCAGCATCTATTCCACCTTGTATAGTAGAATAGTCTTCAGGGATTAAGATAGTCTCGGGGAAGCATAAAGTAATGGTAAGCAGTAATAATAGTATTTTATACATAGAACGAATATACTAAATAAAATTAATTTACCTCAAGGACAACCGGACAATGGTCCGAACCCATTACTTGGGGCAATATATAGGCATTCGTCACACTTGATTTTAATGTACTTGAAATGCAGAAGTAATCTATTCTCCAGCCCACATTTCTATCACGAGCACCTGCCATATAGCTCCACCAAGAATAGTGGCCATTCCCTTTATGAAATTCTCTGAAGGTATCAATAAATCCTGCATCTAAAATATTATTAAAACTGGCACGTTCTTCATCAGTAAATCCTGCGTTACCGGGTCGTGATTTTGTAGTTTTATTACTTCCGGGATTTGCCAAATCCAATTCGGTATGTGCCACATTTAGGTCTCCACAGAATATAACGGGTTTACTTTCTTCCAATGATTTTACAAATTTCAAAAAGTCCACATCCCATTCATGTTGCCTATAAGGCAATCGACTTAAATCGCGCTTTGAATTGGGAGTATAAACGGTGACCAAATAATAATCTTTAAATTCTAATGTGATAACACGACCCTCATTGTCATGTTTTTCAATATCCATATCATTAGTCACTGATAGAGGCTTGACCTTAGAAAAAATAGCGGTACTGGAATATCCCTTTTTCTCGGCAGAATTCCAATATTTGTAGGGATATTTATCCAAGTCCAATTCAACTTGTTCTTTATGAGCCTTTGTTTCTTGAATGCAGATAATGTCTGGATCATACTCATCCATAAAATCTAAGAAGCCCTTTTTTATCACGGCACGGATACCATTAACATTCCACGAAATTATCTTCATTTGCCCCCAATGGTTATTTTTTCTACATTTTCCATAGCTGTTTCATAAAGACCAGTCATATCTATACCTGCTTCAATTTTTCTAACCTCATCTAACTTTGCCCGGGTTTCAGGGTGGATGGGAACAAAGAATGCACAGCAATCTTCATACGGTTCAATGGAAATTTCATAGGTGCCAATTTCTCGGGCACGGTTAATAATATCCTCTTTATTCATTCCTGCTAAGGGTCTAAGAATTGGGCGTTCTACCGCATCGGCAGTAGCTCGCATATTAGACAATGTTTGAGATGCCACTTGCCCCACATTTTCTCCCGTAATGAGTGCAACTGCATCAATTTTTTCGGCAATTTGTTCAGCCATTTTCATCATTGCACGACGGAATAATATGACCCAAAATTTGCTGGGGGCTATTTCCATAATCTTTTCTTGGATGGCCAAAAGCGGAATATTGTACAAATCACATCTTATTTGGTAGTCTGCAATAACCTCCAACAATCGTTCTACATTTTTGATAGATTGGCGACTGGTGGCGGGTGCACTATGGAAGTGAACATAAGATAGACTCACGCCACGTTTGATCATTTCAAAAGAGGAAACGGGCGAATCGATACCTGAGGAAATGAGGCTGATAGCATGTTCACCGGTACCTACAGGGAGTCCTCCATATCCCTGAATTTTATCTACGCCGATATACGCCTTACCATTTACTAATTCGATGATCACATTTAAATCAGCGCCCTTTAGTTTGACGCGTTTATTACAAATGGATTGAAGGTGCGCGCCAATTTCTCGGTTTACTTCTTGAGATGTGAATGGAAAGTTCTTGTATTGACGCTTGGTAGAAACACGAAAGGTTTCAAATTCTTTATGAGAAATGAGTTCAGCTGCCGTTGCCTTCACGGTATCCATTTCTGGCTCAACCGAGTTCATCAAATGGGCGTTCATCAAACCCATCACTTTTTTCAATTCAGTAGCATATTCGTTCCATCGGTTGGCATCCACGCCAAAAATAAAAATGCGTGCCGCATTTGTTTCTACACTGGTAAATGGGAGGGGTTTAACTTGTGTGCGAACATTTCGTTTGAAGACTTTTTCGAACCATCTGCGGTTATCACCTTTGAGAGAAATCTCATGATAGTGAATTAAAATACATGCTTTGGGGTTCATTCTTGGCCATCAACCATGAAATGATCAGATAGTTTATCTAGTGGGATTTCTTCTTGTTCACTGGAGTCCATATTTTTTACAACCGCAATGCCTTTATCAAGTTCGTTATCACCTAAGATGATTACAAATTGCACACCCAATCGATTGGCTTCACGCATTTGGGCTTTCATGCTACGTTGAAGGGTTTCACTTACTACAGATACCCCATGATTCTCGCGAATTTGTTCGGCCAAAACCATTCCTTTTAGGGTGGCTTTTTCACCCAATGTAAGGAAGTAAATGTCAGCCAATGAATGGTCATGTTCACCGTCATTTCCAAAGGCAATAAAGAGGCGTTCCATGCCAGCTGCAAAGCCAACTGCAGGAGTAGATTTCCCCCCTAATTCTTCAACCAGTTTATCATATCGACCACCACCGCAAAGGGCATCTTGTGCTCCCAATGTCGAGGAGGTAATTTCAAATGTGGTATGAGTATAATAATCTAGTCCACGTACTAATTTACGATCATGATTATAGGGAATGCTCATTTCGTCCAAAATGGCCGTTACTCGTTCAAAATGTGAACGGTCATTATCCGTGATATGGTCGAATATAAACGGAGCATTTTTGGCTAAAATTTCTTGGCAAGCGGGACTTTTACAATCGAATAATCGCAATGCATTTTTATCAATTCGGTGTTGGCATGTATTACATAAATCAGATTTAACAGAGTTTAGTGCATCCCTAAGTGTAGCCAAATAAGGCTCCCTAATTTCTGCGCTACCGATACTATTTATTCTAACAGAAAGACCTTCAATTCCAAAGGTTTCATAAATCTTGTATGCCATGGTAATTACTTCTGCATCCTGCTCGGGATGGGGTGATCCAATGGCTTCGATTCCAAATTGGTGAAATTGCCGTTGCCGTCCCTTTTGTGGACGTTCACGACGGAAAAGGGAGTCAATATAATAAAGACGATTCAATGGTCGCATTGTGCCCATTTGATGTTGAATATAGGCACGTACTACCGGAGCAGTTAACTCTGGTCGAAGGGTTAAATTGTCACCACCTTGGTCTCTCCATGAGTACATTTCTTTTGACACAATATCTGTGTCCTCACCAATGCCACGCTGAAATAATTTAGTATCTTCAAAAATGGGAGTACGAATTTCACCATAGCCATGCACCGCCATAAATTGATGGATGATATTTTCAACCTCCCGCCAATGGATTGTATCATGGGGGAGTAAATCCTTGGTGCCTTTTACGCTTCGTAAATTTGTCATTATTCAAAATCCTCAAATAATGCATCTTCAATTTCCCACGCATCAATTATGGAAAATATGGATGCGGCATTGGGTGCATCTAAAAATTGGGTGCGAATATTGCCATGATCAATCATGGATCTAAATTTTGAAATAAATTTACGATGACGATCTGGCTCATCTAAAGGGCTTAGCGTAAGTGTAATAAAATGACAGAGCTGCCCATCAGGAGCATTATAATCCACACCTTTTTGTGAGATGCCAAATACACAGACTAATTCATCAACTTCTGCGGATATGCAATGGGGGTATGCCACGCCTCGCCCTGTTGCAGTGGATTGGTTTTTTTCACAGGCTTCCATATCTGTACATAATTTTCTAGTTTCAGATATATATCCCATTTTTTGCAGGTGATTCAGTAACTCCTGAATGGCATCATTCTGCTGCGTAGATTTTACGGGGAGAAGGATACTGCCTTCATTCAATATTTCACATAACTTCATGGGGTAGAAAATTTCTCTCAATCACTAGTTTAAAACAAAGATATTTTATGCATAATTAAATCCCAAAAATACGATTTGATGAGCCACCACGAGATTCGATTTTAATATCCTGTAAATCAGGGTGTTTCACGCTAATATTTAAGAAAAAGCCCTTGCTACCGCCACTTGGCCACCATTTGAATGTGAATTCCCAACAATGGAGGGGGCGCGAAAGATGAAAGCTCTGACTCAACATCTTTTGCTCCAGTACATCAAATCGTGTATTGTAACTCAATTTCCAATTTTCACTGAGCATAATTTTCAAATTCGTATTCAACCAGAAATCATTATCCCATTCATAGACATCATTAGTGTAATCAAATTTCTGTTGTTTAGAATATCGCATACTAAAACTGGCCTGCCACAATGAACCTGTTGCCATTTTGGGAGCTAAATCTGATTCATTCATATCTAATAATTCATCATCAAAATTGGTAGTATCTATGTTAGTTGTGGTGGATTTTTCAAACCCAATGATTCGTTTCCCTGAAATTCTAAATGAGGTGGAGGCATCCATTTTGGTGAGATATGGTGAGATGAGGTGGTCAATACGTATACCATGATTATTGCGTTCATATACATCATGTGTTGCAGATACATCTAATTTTAGTCCACCCGGAATGGTAGTTTTAAATGTTGATCGAAGAGCTGACCATTTTAAACTATCTGCGGCAGCATTATAGCCTGTTTGCATCTTCCATGATAGAAGGTCAATTTTATCAATTTTATCTTCATTTCGCAATTTCATTTGAAAAAGGTTTTGAAGACTTATAGAAATATTTTTTTGTTCATTGGTAGATGTTGCCCCTGCGGTTGAGCCTACAAAAGGGTCAAATTCTTCATCATTCTCATCAAATAAAATATAACCTGGATCAACCCCGAAAATTGATTCTGAAAAATCAGGACGATATGAATAGCTGATTGAAGGGGTTACAACATGCCGAATAGCTTCTGCACTTCCAATAGGAAAGGGAAAAATTCCGTACACTTTTGTATTGGCAGATAATGTGGCTGAGCCAGTAAGTCGTCGTTTAAATTCTTCTACTTTTTCAAATTCACCCATTATAAAATTGCCACCATCATAAATTGGTTTACGGTATTCAAAGACCCAATCTTCTTTTAAACGCATATTAGGATTTAATGATAGCCACCCAAAGATTTTTTTTGGAGCTGATAGCGAAACATTATGACTAATGCCTTTAGTATATGAAGTTGTATCTGCCCATATCAGTGTAGTATCGGCGGTAAAGCCTACTTTTTGATTTCCGTTAAAATTACTGGATGATGACCAATAGAGGGAATTATAGAAATGATCTCCCGTACCAAATA
>Ga0206679_10003673_pt1 | contig 11683 bp, 11 predicted proteins | sample M110012015metaG_FD_155464 | JGI IMG/M metagenome (GOLD analysis project Ga0206679, IMG submission 155464) | Ammonia-oxidizing marine archaeal communities from Monterey Bay, California, United States - M1 100m 12015 | ecosystem: Environmental > Aquatic > Marine > Intertidal zone | place: USA... | reverse complement strand
GGTACCTCCAACTAGCCCAGATATTTCACCAAGAGAATCGAGTTGAGGGAAAAACCGGCAAAGAAGGTTGGACAAACAACACAAGAAACGCAGCCTTAGCTAAGTTTGGCGGGTTTTTGTTCAATATTCGCAGTCGGGTTTTTCGTCAATCAATTCAGGAACCATTGGTCACAGCGTTTGTATACCGGATTGTTATACAAACTATTCATTTACCTCAATTTTTTAACCCCTGATCTCCGCCTTGGTGAAATATCCGGGCTAGAACTGGTCGACGAAGTTTTCCACCCGCTTGACCTCACGACTATTGTGGCTTTCCTGCCAGAGAGTATTGCCGCCTCCCTGTTCCAGGCGGGTGACCTCGATACATAGCAGACTGCCATTTGAAATCAGTATGTCTTCTCCCGTTAGCCAAAGTACCAGGATGCTTGTACATGACTGATGGCTGCTGACCAGGATATCGCCGCCGTCGAGATCCAGTTCGGCCACGAAACTTTTGATTTCGTTCAGGCGAGAGCCAGTCTTCAGGTACTGCGACTCCTGAATTTTCCCGTAGAAGCCGAGAACACGTTTTGCGACGTTGAGCGTTTTCTTTACACGAAGCAACGGGCTCGAATACATGGCATTTATCTGTCGCAACTCATCAAGTCGCAGCGCGAGAACATTTTCTACTTCGCGAACACCCTTGTTGCTGAGTTCCCGCCCCTCGTCTGTCTTGGACTCCGTTGTAATCCCATGACGTAGGACGAACAGTTTCACAGTCTAGCGCTCATACTTTTTCCGGTTTACCGCTCTCTGCAGATTTCACCACGGCTTCCGTGACAGCCGAACCGTGGATAATTTCTGATGGAGGAATCAGATACGGGTCGCCACCACTTGCGGCGCGCGCGAAGTCGTCGAGTGCAGCGCGACTAACGTCGAATTTCGCTGCATCCCAGATTCCGGCCGGACCTTTCACCGGTTTGAATGTGCATTTTCCGAAGAGTTGTGTGCGACGTTCCTCCGAAGGAGCTCCTGCAACGTGAGTCATTCCTTCGAGTTTCACGAATCCTTTCGTGCCATATACCTGGAAGTTGAACCCGCCGCCGGTAGCCGTCATCGTCGCAAGATACCCGGACATACCTTCTTTCATTCGGAACAGGATTGAGGTCGTGTCGTCAGCGTCGACATCGACGGCACGTCGAAAACTCTGCGCGTAAACCTCGTCAATTTCTCCACACAGATCGATAAACCCGTCGATCGCATGTACGCCCATCGGTGTCAGTCCACCGCATGGGGTTTCATTGCGGTCTGCACGCCATGCGCCGGGTTTCAGGTAGAGGGCGTTCGGAAACGTCATTGTTGCTTCACAGTGCAGAATCGTGCCGAGTTCACCAGAGTTGATCATCTCGCGCAGTTTCGTGATCTCCGGGTGATAGCGTCGGTTGTAGCCAATTCCTACCGTAACGCTAGCGGCACTCACCGCGTCCATAGCGCGCTGCGCGTCAGCGCCTGTTAGCGCAAATGGCTTTTCACAAAAGATATGTTTACCGTTTTCAGCGGCCGCGATTGTTTGCGCGGCATGCAGTGAATTCGGGGTGACAAGCACCACGGCATCAATATCCGGGTCGGCAATGATATCTTCGTAGCTATCACGAAGTTTCAGGTTGTGTAGTTGCGCAAATTCTTTTGCGTCGTTGGAGAGGGTGCGTGTAGTACCTGCAACAAACCGGATGTCATCGCTGACGCCGGAAACGGCTTCGACCAGTGTCTTCCCCCACCATCCCAGACCGATGATGGCAGCGTTTATCATTGTATTGTCTCATTGTTTTGAGGGTTATCCGCACAAATTGCGAACCGCACTAGTATATCGTTAAAATAGGTTTTTTACATCTTTAATCGATTATTTTTGTTCTCGGAGGGATTTTGAACCTTACTTCGTGGTCTTGGTTGATTTTGGCTATCTACGTTGGGCTGATGGTGTTGTGCGGCTATATCGGCAGCCGCCGAGTCGCTGGTGCGGACGACTTCGCCGTAGCGCGAAAGAGCTACGGCCCACACTGGTACTTGCGCTGGCATTCGCATCAACTGCGGCGAGCGGCGCGACGTTTCCCGGCGTTCCAGGTCTTTCCTACAGCTATGGGGTCTCAGTCATCTGGCTGGCGTTCCTGTATCCGGTTGGTATCTATGTCGGTGTGTGGATGTACCAGCGCACCATTGCCAGCGACGGGAATCGTTTCGGTGCTCGATCAATTCCAGAGTAACTTGGCGACCCGCTACCAATCTGAAGCACTTCGCGTTTCTGCGGCGATCTTTTCATTAATGCTGCTGTTCTACCTCCGGGTCAACTTGTCGCCGGACTGATTAGGTTCGAGATGATGCTCGGTATGCCCAAGCTAACGACGCTGGTGGTTACAACGCTGGTCCTGCTCTGCTACGCGACACTGGGCGGCGCACGTGCAGACATTCTAACCGATGGTGCGCAAGGTTTTCTGATGGTGGTGTTGGCAATCGCCGTCATCATGCTCTTCATGACTGGAACGAGGGACGGCGGTTTCATCGCCGCGCTTGCCGGTCCGCTGGTTCTTGGGTCGATCTGGAATGGGGTTACGGCAAAAGGGGCACTCGCTGGATTCTGGACCGGAGGGATTCTGTTCATACTTATTCACGCACAGATCATCTCAAGCGTCTGGCCAACGGCGGAGTCGCTGCAGGCGGCGGGAGAGTGGTTCAGTTTCAACGCGAGGAGCCCCTATTCGGCGGCCTTCTGCTTCTGTGCGTTGTGGGCCCTGGGCCACTATCTATCCAAAATTAAAGCTACCTTATTATCGATAATTACTGTAAAATTACATATTTATCGATAAACAAAAAGCAGGTTATACTTTGAATACTTCGCCAGGGCCGCTGATGGCGGCTGCGCACCAGACAGGTGCACCGGATAGGGACGTGCAGTTTGAGCTCTATCGCCATATGCAGGCGTGTCGAGCCATGGAGCAACGCGCCTACGATCTTTTTATGCAGAACCTTATCAAAGGAACATCGCATCTTGCTTTGGGTCAGGAGGCAATTGCTGCAGGCTTCGGCGCAGCGATGCGCGACGATGACTACACATTCTGTACCTATCGCGGACACAACCACACCCTGGTTCGGGGGGTCTCGATGACGGCAATTCTCGGCGAGCTTATGGGTCGCGAGTGCGGGCTGCTGAGTGGCAAAGGTGGCTCGATGCACCTTATGGATGTCAACAAGGGTGTCATGGGTTCATACGCGATCATCGGCGCTCACATGCCGATGGCTGCCGGAGCCGCGTGGTCAGCCCAGTATCGTGATTCAGGTCAGGTTGCGGTTTGTTTCTTCGGCGACGGTACCACGAATATTGGCGCGTTCCATGAAGCACTGAACTTCGCGGTAATTTGGGACTTGCCCGTCGTATTCGTCTGCGAAAACAACCTGTACATGGAATACACACCGATCGGTGATGTCACCGCTGTCGAAAACCCGGCAGCGGACCGAGCGAGCGCCTACGGGCTCGAGCGCGTTGTTATCGACGGCAACGACGCCGACGTTGTCTACACTGTTGCCAGCAGAGCGATTGAGCACGCACGAGCCGGCGAAGGTCCAAGTCTGATCGAAGCTTTGACCTATCGTCATGGCGGGCATTCACGTGCTGACCCGGGCAAGTATCGCCCCGACGAAGAGGTCGCGGCCTGGAAGCGTCGCGACCCCTTGAAAATTTATCGGGCCAGAATGCTCGAGAACGGCATTGATGAGTCCGAGGTTGTTGCGATCGAGGACGAGCAATCGGCCCGCGTAGACAAAGCGGAAGAAACGGCAAAAAACAGTGGGCCCCCGCCGCTGGAAATTGCAGATACCGACCTCTGGGCTGACGGGAGCTCGACATGGCGCAACTAAGTTACAGAGAGGCAGTGTCGGCCGGTATCGCACAGGAAATGCGACGTGACGCGTCTGTGGTGTTCATTGGTGAGGACATCGCAGCGGCGGGTGGCGTATTCAAAACTACTGAAGGCTTGCTGGACGAGTTTGGCCCGCTGCGTGTTCGTGACACGCCAATCTCAGAGCAAGCGATTCTCGGCGCTGTTGCCGGAGCCGCTATGACGGGCCTGCGACCGATTGCAGAAATCATGTTTTCCGATTTCTTCGCGGTCTGCTGGGACATCGTCGTTAACCAGATTGCGAAGACGCGCTTCATGTCCGACGGGCAATGCTCATTCCCGCTGGTCATCAAGACTGGCAATGGTGGCGGCGCCCGGTTCGGCGCACAACATTCCCAATCGATCGAGAACTGGGCCATGGCAGTGCCTGGCCTCAAGGTTGTTGCACCGTCAAACGCGGCAGACCTTAAGGGCTTGATGGCGACATCGATTCGCGATCCTGATCCTGTATTGTTCTTCGAGCAGAAGTCGCTTTACGGAACCAAGTGCGAGGTGCCGGAAGGCGAACTCGTGATTCCGCTTGGGCAGGCAGCCGTCGCGCGAGCGGGGACCGACGTCACGATAGTCGCACTGGCGGCGATGGTGCCACGGGCGCTCAAAGCGGCCGAGACGTTGCAGGCGGAGCACGGTATATCGGCCGAAGTTGTCGATGTACGGACTCTGGTACCACTGGACACGACGACGATATTCAACTCGGTATCGAAAACTGGCCGCCTCGTCACGGTCGAGGAGAATCCGCGACTCTGTGGTTGGGGTGCGGAAATATCTTCGCTGGTATCTGAAGAGCTGTTCTGGGATCTTGATGGCCCAATCATTCGCGTTACGACGCCGCACATTCCTTTGCCGTCGGCAGACGCGCTGGAAGATGCTGTGCTGCCAAGCCCGGCGCGCATCGTCGAAAACGTGCTCAAGTTGGCGGACTAGGAGGCAGCAATGGACGTATTGATGCCACAGTTGGGCGAAACGGTCACCGAAGGAACCATTGCCGCCTGGCACAAGCAGGCGGGTGACATCATTGAGAAGGGCGATCTGCTGCTCGACGTTGAAACTGACAAGGTCGCAACAGAGATCGAAGCGCCTGTATCAGGTGTTCTGGTGAGAATTGATGTCGCCGAGGGAGAAACGGTCGATGTCGGTACGGTTCTCGCGGTGGTTGCAGAGGATGGCGAAGCCGTAGCTGACGAAGCCGTTGAACCCGCCGAGGAAGTTGAGAGTACCGCGGCAAGCGAAGCCCCTGCATCAGAGGCACCTGCGGCGATGGCGCGTTCGGATCGAAGCGAAAAATTGTCGCCGTCCGTCCGACGCCTAGTAAAACAGCACGATTTACAAATAACCGACATCAGCGGCACCGGACGCAACGGACGCGTTACTCACCAGAATGTTCTTGACCATATCGCTGGTCTCGGTTCATCCGCTTCAGTAACGCAAAGGAAGTCGGATAAGGGAGCGGACCGAATTCCGTTCAACCGGATTCGAAGAGTAACTGCTGCACACATGGTTAAATCCAAGGCCGTGTCACCGCACGTCTTGCAAACGATCGACGCGGATTTCAGTGCGGTTGATCGTTCGCGGCTGGATCGAAAGGCGCAATGGAAAGCCGATTCGGGTTACTCATTGAGTTACCTGCCGTATGTAGCTCGGGCTGTCTGCAAAGCGATCGCCGATTTTCCCCGTGTGAATTCCAGTGTTGGCGATGACGAGCTGATCATTCATTCGCACATCAATCTGGCGATTGCGATCGATCTGAATTTCGATGGACTAGTTGCGGCAGTAACACGCGACGTGAACGATTTGTCGGTGTCCGGGCTGGCGAAGCGATTCAACGATCTGGTTACACGTGCGAAAGCAAATAAACTCGAGCCGGATGACTTGCAGGGCGGCACTTATACACTCTCGAACCCAGGGCCATTCGGTACCTTATTCACGGCGCCGATAATCAATCAGCCTCAGGTGGGCATTTTGTCAATGGATGCCGTAACCAAACGGCCCCATGTTGTCGAATCTGACGCCGGAGATGCTATCGCTATCAGGCCCGTCGGAATTCTTGCGCATTCTTTTGACCACCGGGCAATTGATGGCGCGTACTCGGCTGCCTACCTTCAACGACTTCAGTCGATCATTCAGGAAACCGATTGGGACAGCGAGTTTTAGCAAATGGAATTGACCGACAAAAAACTGCTCAAGACTGAAGCTTATATAGACGGTGCATGGGTTGCCGCTGACAGTGGTGAAGTGCAGGACGTCATCGATCCGGCAAGCGGCGCCACAATCGCGTCGGTGACGAGGTGCGGCTCGACTGAAACCCGACGCGCCATTGAGGCAGCCAAACGAGCCCAGACAGATTGGCGAAATCGAAGCGCGAAGGAAAGAGCGGGATTGTTGCGCCGTTGGTTCGAATTGATGATGGAAGCGCAAGAGGACCTGGCGCAGATTCTAACCGCTGAGCAGGGTAAGCCACTCGCGGAAAGTCGTGGAGAAATTGCTTACGGCGCGAGCTATATCGAGTGGTTTGCAGAGGAGGCCAAGCGCGTTTACGGCGATACGATTCAGCCGCCAGCCTACGACAAACGCTTGGTAATCATCAAGCAGCCGGTTGGCGTTGTTGCCTGTATAACGCCCTGGAATTTCCCGAACGCAATGCTCACTCGAAAAATCGCACCGGCATTGGCTGCCGGCTGCACGGTCGTCTGCAAGCCTGCAAACGAGACGCCGCTTTCAGCATTTGCCCTGGCAGAGATCGCCGAGTGTGCCGGCATTCCGGCCGGTGTTATCAATATTCTTGCCGGCAATACGCGTGAAATCGGCGCGGAGCTGACAAGTAATCCAATCGTTCGCAAGCTTACCTTCACGGGCTCGACTCAAGTCGGGAAGCTCTTGATCGAACAATGCGCCGGAACGGTAAAACGTACGTCGATGGAGCTTGGGGGTAACGCACCATTCATCGTATTTGATGATGCAGATATCGACGCAGCTGTTCAGGGCGCGATGATCTGCAAATTCCGGAATGCTGGTCAGACATGCGTTTGTGCCAATCGACTTTTGGTTCAGGACGGCGTGTACGACGAGTTCTGTGAAAAGTTCGCCGCTGCAGCAAGTTCTCTCGCCATGGGCAAGGGGCAAGAGGATGGTGTAACGATTGGTCCGCTGATCAATGAAGGCGCAGCCAACGATGTTTCGGCTTTCGTCGAAGATGCGGTTGCTAAAGGTGCTAACATTGTTTCAGGCGGGGGGCGTTCCGATCTCGGAACCTGCTTTTTCGAACCGACTATTCTCACAAACGTAAACGACGGCATGCGGGTGTTCAGCGAGGAAATCTTTGGGCCGGTTGCACCCGTATTCCGTTTCGAAACTGAGCAGGAAGCAATCGACATGGCCAATAACACAGAATTCGGACTTGCGTGCTACTTCTATTCTCGCGACATAGGTCGAGTCTGGCGCGTCGCTGAAGCGCTCGAGTGCGGAATTGTTGGAATCAACGAAGGCATCATATCCAACGAAATGGCGCCTTTCGGCGGCGTAAAGGAATCTGGTCATGGTAAAGAAGGTTCTAAGTACGGCTTGGACGACTATCTTGAGATCAAATACATGTGCATGGGTGGTATCGATACCTAGTTTTCGAATTGCACGAGTGGAATAGCTTGACTCATAAGAATGGTCCGCACTGAAGAGCCCCGAGATGTCTACACTGATTCAAGCTTCTCAAAATACCTCTGTTCATTCTCCAGAGTCGACACGCCGTGGGTTTATATGCTGCAGGACTATTCGAACATCGTTCAAGCAGCTGATAAATTCGTGGTCGAGTGTGTTAAGGATGCTGGAGTTATGATTTCAAAATCACCAGTAGGTTTAGGAAAAACATTATTAGAAGTTTTAGGAAAATAAAATGGCAGATGATTATGATATAGCGGTAATAGGCTCTGGTCCTGGTGGATATGTATGCGCTATTCGAGCAGCACAACTAGGTTTAAAGGTAATATGTATTGATAAAAGAGGGAGTCATGGGGGGACTTGTTTAAATGTTGGCTGTATTCCTTCTAAAGCATTATTACATGCGTCAGAGATTTTTGCAGAAAAAAATAAATTTTCTTCTATGGGAATTGAAGCAGAAAAAATGACTGTTAACCTAGAAGGAATGATGAAATATAAAAGTGATGGCGTAGAAGGAAATGTTAAAGGAATTGATTTTTTATTTAGAAAAAACAAAGTCGATAATAAGCATGCCGATGCTCAAATTATTTCTTCTAATAAAATTCTATTAAAATCAACTGATGGAGATGATGAAGAAGTTAATTGCAAGAATATTGTTATTGCAACTGGATCAACTCCCTCATCATTGCCGGGTATAGATATTTCCGGAGAAAAAATTATTTCTTCAACAGAGGCTTTGTCTTTAACTAAAGTGCCTGAGAAGTTAATAGTAGTTGGTGGAGGATATATAGGATTAGAATTGGGTTCTGTATGGAGTAGGTTAGGTTCTGAAGTAACAGTGATAGAATATTTCGATAGCATAGTTCCCGGTGCTGATAAAGAAATAGCAATTACTCTTGAGAAGATTCTTAATAAGCAGGGATTAAATTTCCTTTTAAACTCAGAAGTAACTTCAGTTAATGAGGAAGGCGATGGAGCCATTGTTTCTGTCAAAAGTAGAGAAAATAATGAGGAAAATGATATTAGCGCCGAAAAGGTTTTGATATCAACAGGACGCAAACCCTGTGCTGATAACCTATTTTCTGAAGGTGTTGAGGTAGATCTTACAGATAAAGGATTTATAAAAACTGATAGTCATTTAAGAACTTCTTTAGATGGGGTATGGGCTATTGGTGATGTAGTTGAGGGGCCAATGTTAGCTCACAAGGCTGAAGAAGAAGGAATAGCTGTGGCAGAATTGATAGCTGGTGAACCCGGTCATGTGAATTATGATCTTATTCCAAGTGTTATCTATACTTCTCCAGAGGTTGCCTCAGTGGGAATGACTGAAGAACAGTTGAAGAATGATTCTGTGGATTATACGGTAGGAAAGTTTCCTTTCTTAGCTAATGGAAGGGCTAAGGTTAATAATACAACAGATGGTTTTGTTAAAATATTAGCTTCTTCGGATACTGATCAAATTTTAGGGGTTCATATTATAGGTGACCAGGCTGGAAATATGATAGGTGAAGCAGCTGTCGCAATGGAATTTCAAGCAACTGCAGAAGATTTGGCAAGAATTTGTCATGCTCATCCAACTTTATCAGAAGCAATAAAGGAAGCCGCATTATCAGTCGATGATCGCGCGCTTCATATGTAAAGTTAGTTATTTTAGAATTTTATCATATTCTTTGACGAGATCATCTCGGTGTTCAACCCGGATTACTTCCGGCTGAAAGTCGCGGCGTGGCCTTCAGAAGAACCGATTTTTGTAATGGACATGGAGTATAAGAAGAATTAACCACATTTCTGCTTCATCAGCCCTGCGCATAATCCCCTTAAAACTGGGTTTGGCTCCAGTTCTCGATGGGTTTTGGTCGCTTTTAACAAAATATCGGACTGCAGCACGCTGATGATGCTGCATTCTTTGCAATTTCGGGACACCAACTCGAGTTAGATTCCACCAGCTTTAACAGATGTCAGAATAGTTGACTCGAGCAATCAAATAGACCGGATGGCGGCGATCGGTTTCTCGCCTGCGCTGCTTCATCCAGGCCCAGATGCTTCAGTATTTTCTCAATGACATCAGCGTTCTCTATACAGGCGCACGTGGTCCGCCGCAAAAAAGATGTCGGACTAGGACTGAATAGATCATGGTTTGGGCTTCTCACTCATGATCCGAAAAGTACTCCACGCCAATTCGCTCTTCATGGAGCGCGTTCCTGTTGTTTAAGTAGGGATCCTCGCTCGCCAAATCGCCATAGTGGCGTTCCATCTCTATTCTCGGATCTTGCGCAAAGATATGACCGGTACCTTGGCTTCGTTTAAATCCCAACAGATCTTGAAGCTCTGTTGAGAATGACATCATGCGGGCCGGATGAATCGCGAGCATCAGATTTTCTTGCTGACGCATAACGCCATTGCAGTAGTTGATGGTAAGAGCCACACGATCTTCTTCAGACCGATTTGCGCCAGCACCGTGATAACAACTCCCCACAACAAATGCGATACTACCCGCAGGCATGAGAAGCGGTTCTGTTCCATATTCTTTCTCATAATCTGGATCTTCCGAAAACTGATTACTTCCACGCACAACTCGAGTTGCGCCAATCTCTTCCGTAAAATCGGTGAGTGCCCACATCGTGTTGCACACCAGGTTGGGGTGCGGGCGGGGAAAGTTATAAACAGAATCGTCATCGTGGATTAGCTGCTGAGGTTCACCAGGGCCCACGATCGCCGTGCCCATCGTCGAAAGGAGGAATCCCTCGCCAAGGACTTCCCGCAGTACTTTAAGCACCCAGGCGTGCACAGCCACATCCTGCCAAACTTCCCCATCGTTTAAGAGATCAAACCATCGACGTGTAACATGTCCGGTGAAAGGTGCCGGTGGAATATCGCCACCTGGCCGCATGGTTTGCAACCGCTCGAGCTCAATCGAAATTCTCGCCAAAAGATCGGGATCTATAACGTTTTCCATGATTGAAAACCCGTCGCGGTTGATATTCAAGACGTGCTCCGCAACTTCCTCTTCTGTTAGCTCACGCATCATTTAAGCCCCCCAAGCATCGCGGGTTAATTCTGTGACGCAACCGCCATTTTTACTCAGCGATCATACACCATTTACATCTGCTTCAGTTTCATACCTAAATCATCGAGCAAAGACAACTGAACACAATGAGCACCATGTTTCACCCTCTTTTTTTCGTCGCCTTATTAGCCATCAGTTTTCCGGCTCTCGCACACAACCCAAAAGATCAGCAGTGCTTGGCAACAAGCGATGCGCATCGCGGAGAACCTCCTACATACTAGACGATCAGATCCAACTCGAGGTGCAATCTTTTTTCACAGCACCAGCATGTAGCCGGATTGGCAACATCGGAGAACTGCTCCGGTTGGCAATCACATTTTCTATCGTTAGCGCTAACCAAACCTTGCTATGATGCAGAGACAGCATTAAAGGTCTCTCTGCCACGACTAAGCGAATCGTTCTTTCAGCGCTAGCTATGATTTTCACTAGCACTAACGTCTCCGCTTCCCGAACGGATAACTTCGTTCTCTTAGACGAGCAAGGCGATGCCCACGAACTATACTACCACCAAGCGGCGCCAACCGTTTCCATTATGGTCCATGCATCAAGCTGTGAAGCGAGTGAGAAAGATGCTCAGCCGAAAAAAGTCTTATTTTTCCCGCCTTACCTGATCAGGTGTATTTAGTATCACTTATGATATAGAATCATTTACTTAAAACCGGCAGGCTGCCTAGCCAGCTTCGAGATTACTAAATCATTGGAATAGTATTTGGGTATGGCATTGCAAAAACAACCGTTAAGTAGAAGCGAACGGAAGAAGCAAAAGACGCGCACCGATCTCCTCAACACGGCTTACAGATTAATGTCAAAAGATGGTGTAGATGAAACCACCATTGCGGAAATTTCGGAATTGTCAGATGTTGCCTTTGGCACATTTTACAATTATTTCAAAAACAAGGACGAGATTGCGGCTTGTGTACTTGATTGTGTTATCAAAGATCTTGGTGGGCGCTTAGCTCAGGCTACCGAACACCTGAGAGCGACTGATCCTGCAGCTGCTCAGGCTATTTCAATGAGGATTGTCCTGCGGGAGATGCTC
>Ga0206679_10003671_pt1 | contig 11686 bp, 9 predicted proteins | sample M110012015metaG_FD_155464 | JGI IMG/M metagenome (GOLD analysis project Ga0206679, IMG submission 155464) | Ammonia-oxidizing marine archaeal communities from Monterey Bay, California, United States - M1 100m 12015 | ecosystem: Environmental > Aquatic > Marine > Intertidal zone | place: USA... | reverse complement strand
CGCGAGCTGGGTTCAGAACGTCGCGAGACAGTTCGGTCCCTATCTGTTGTGGGCGTTAGAAATTTGAGAGAACCTGTTCCTAGTACGAGAGGACCGGAATGGACGAACCTCTAGTGTACCTGTTGTGACGCCAGTTGCATTGCAGGGTAGCTACGTTCGGATGAGATAAGCGCTGAAAGCATCTAAGCACGAAACTCATCTCAAGATTAGATTTCTTTTAAGGGTCGTTATAGACGATGACGTTGATAGGTTACAGGTGTAAAGACAGAAATGTCAAAGCCAAGTAATACTAATTACCCATAGACTTTGATTTACTTTTATATATTCACTACAATTAAATGTCAATTTAATGAACTAAATTTTTATGGTGACTATAGCACTGGTGTCCACCTCTTCCCATTTCGAACAGAGAAGTTAAGCCCAGTAGCGCCGATGGTACTAGAGTGATATCTGGAAGAGTAGGTCGTTGCCGTTTTTATAAAAGAAAGTCTCAACTTTAATTAGTTGAGACTTTTTTTTATATACTGAGATTTTGTTAAAGGATTTTTTCTTTTAATTTTTTCGGTAATTTTTCGATTACCAAGTTGTAAGAATTTGTAATCCATTCTTTTATTTGATTGTCATTTAGGTTTCCGTAAAAGTTTACAGAGTTCCAATGTTTTTTATTCATATGATAAGCTGGAGTTACTTCTGGATAATATTCTCTTAACTCTACTGATTTTTCAGGATCACATTTTAAGTTGCAAAATTTAAATTCCACTATATTACATATAGCAAACATTTTACCCATTACTTTAAATACTAAAGTATCTTCATCAAAAGGAAGTTCTTCAGTTACTCCTTTAAAGCTTAAACAATATTCTCTGAATTGGTCAAGGTTCATCCCCTTTGTCTTATGGCTTCATAAATAATAATAGCAGAAGCGACTGAAACATTTAAGGAAGATATTTTTCCGTTCATAGGTATTTTTGCTTTAAAATCTGACATCTTTAAATACTCTGGAGATACACCATCCTCTTCAGATCCCATAATAATCGCAGTAGGGTTGTTGAAATCAGGTTCGTATAAACTTCTGGTAGTTTTTTCGGTGCAACTAACTAATTGTAATCCGCTATCTTTCAGAAATTGAAGACTCATTTTCAGATTCCAAGTTCTGCAAATAGGTATTTTGTATAAAGCTCCAGCAGATGTTTTAACTGCATCTGAATTTATAGCGGCAGCACTTTGTTCTGGAATTAATATTGTATCCACTCCTGCACATTCTGCAGTACGGGCAATTGCTCCAAAATTTCGAACATCTGTTACTCCATCTAAGACTAAAATAAGAGGATTTTTCCCTTGTTCGTATATTTGAGGAATAATATCTTCTATTTTGTGTAAATCGATAGGAGAAATAAAAGCAAAAACACCTTGATGGTTTTTTCTGGTAAGTCGATTGATTTTATCTATCGGAACATGTTTGTAGTTTATTCTTCTGAGTCGTACTAGTTTCCATAGTTCGGCAAATAAATCGTTGTGCAGTCCTTTTTGTATAAATAGTTTATCAATGGTTTTTCCTGCTTCAATAGCTTCAATAATTGCTCTAATTCCAAAAATAAAGTTCTTTTCTTCCTTATTCATCTAAATGTGGTTTATCAATTAATTCAGCATCAAAATTAATCTGTGTATTTCCTCCTGATATTTTTAATACATCTTTATCAATTTTCTTAAATTCTGAGGAAGATTTGTTGTAATGATTCACTGCTGTACGGATGGTTTTTCCTAAGCTGTCGTGTGCATTTTTATAAGCATTTAGATGATTAGATAACTTATTAATATTTTTTAAAATATCTTCAATAGATTTTTCTACTTTTAAATTGTGTAGAGCTTTTACTGTTATCTGCAACATTGGGAATAAACTCATTGGAGAAACAATCATTACTTTTTTAGTATACGCATAAGACACTAAATCCTTGGAATTTATTTGTAGCGTACCTACTCTGGAGTTCAGTAAATCTTGATACAATCCATCTGCTGGAATAAACATATAAGCATAATCAGTTGTTTTTTCATTTGGCAAAATATATTTAGCAGTTTCGTCAATACGTTTTTTAATATCATCTTTAAATTTTTTCTCTAGGGATTCAATTTCTGATTTATCTTCACTCTCAATCATTTTATTATAATTATCCAAAGAGAATTTTGCGTCAATAGGAATAACATAATCTCCTATTTTTACAATTGCATCTACTAGCTCACCGCTATTAAAAGAATATTGCATTTGAAAAAGTTCGGGAGGTAATACGTTGGCAAGTAAATTCTCTAACTGAATTTCTCCTAATATTCCTCTTTGTTTTTGATTGCTGAGAATCTTTTCCAGAGTTTTCATTTGATTGGCAAAACCTAAAACTTGCTCATTAGTACCTTTTATTTTCTCAAGTTCTGAAGTTACTTCTTTTATCACCTTGTTAGATGAAGCAAATTGTTTCTGCATATCTTCTTTGGAACTTTCTTGAAAAGTATTAATTCCTTTGTTGATGTCTTTTAATTTTTCTTCTATTTCTTTCCTCCCCTTTTCAGAGTTTTCTCCTACCTCTTTTCTTATTTCTTGTATTTCTTTACGTAACGAATCGTTTAGTTGTACTAATAATTCATTCGAATTTGACTCTGATGTATTTGATTTCTTAAAATAAAGAGCAACAAATCCAACAATGATTAATAATCCTAATAATCCTATTCCTACTTCTATCATAATATTATTTTGTGTTAAAGTTAACTCTTCAAAATAACAAAAAAAATAGTAATTTCAATTACATTTTTAGATTTGTTAAAAAGTATTTTTTAGTCCGATATGAATCTTTCCGTTTTCTATGATAAATGCTCTATTTTCGGAAAAGGCAATAGCATATTGAATATAAATAATATTGTTTTTGTTTTTTAAATCAATTCCAATTCCAAATGATGTTGGATAAATTATCTCATCTGAATTGTAAGTGTCTTTATATATTGCTTTCTGTAAGAATAAATTTGCGTCTATACTTTTATCTAATTGAAACCTTGGATTTATTGTTATGATATTATAAAAAGATGATTTTAACTCATCTTCAAAATAACCTTTAATTGTATTTGTGCCTCCAAAGAATAAGAGTTCGTTCTCTTCTAGTTCTTCAGAGAGAATTAGTTTGTTTAGTGTTGAAAATTCTAAAGAAAATTGTTTACTAAATGAATGTTGGTAGCTATATTTAAAATGAAAATTGGAGTATATTGTTATAGATGTGTCCTGTTGTCTGTTTCCAAAATTGGCAGAATAATTTAACTTGTGTTTTGAATTAGAAAATATGTGTTTTATACCAATAGTCTCTGTTTTACTATTAGAAATTTCTATATTTTCTGGAGATGATTTCTGATGAGTATATGAAAATCCGAAATTATTTATTCCTAAGGTGTTTGACAAAACTGAGAATTGAGTCTTTGTATTAGAAAACTCATTGTATTTGTTGTATACATCAAAATTTAGATTAGTTAAATACCGACCGTTGAGAGTAAAAGGAATGTAAATACTTCCTTCAAGTTTTTGAAACTTTTCTTGTTCAGAAATCCATTTTACACTAATTTTTTCTTCTTTATTTAGGATGTTTTGCAAGTCCAAATTAAGGTGTCCGCTTACGTTTAACTCTTTGTTGTTTGAGTTTATTCCAATTAGAGCATCAATAGAGTTTAAGGATGATTTTTCCAAATAGAAATAAATATCAAATGTGTTTTTATGAAAAACAATTTCAAATGGTTTAGTCTGATTGTGATTTTCAGATTTATCAAGAATATTTTCTATTTTATCAAGTTTAGATTGATTGTAAATCTCTCCTTTTTTTAACCCAATAATATTATAAAGCTGATTTTGTGAAAGTTTTGAATCACCATAAATTATTAGAGAATCAATAGTATAAAGTTCTCCTCTGTTTATTATTATATCTGCTTTGTTGTCTATTATATTATCTAGTTTTATTTCTGCAAAAGGATACCCAAAGTTTTCGTAATGAGTAATTTGATTCTTTAGGAAATTTTCTAATTCATTTATTGCAACCGGAAAGTATTCTTCATCATCTAAACTACTTTTAAGGGTATTTGATTCGTTTCTTATATAGATATATTCAGTGAAATCTTGAGAAAAAGATAGAGTTCCATTAAAAATAAAAAGTATAAGAAGAAGTTTTTTCATTATAATTCCCAGTTTATTTCTGTTTTATTTTCTTTCTTCAGTATCTTATTACATTCTGAAAAATGTTTGCATCCTAAAAACCCTCTATAAGATGAAAGAGGAGATGGGTGAGAACTCATTAATATATGGTGTTTACTTTTATCAATTAGTTTTTGTTTGTTTTGTGCGAACTTACCCCAAAGTAAAAAGATAACGCCTTCTTTCTTTGAGGAAATAGTTGAAATTACTTTATCTGTAAATTGTTCCCACCCTTTATTTTGATGTGATCCCGCCATGTTTTTTCTAACAGTTAATGTGGAGTTTAATAGTAACACTCCTTGTTCGGCCCATTTTGTTAAATCCCCTTTCCCATGATTTTTAATATTTAAATCGTTTTCAATTTCTTTAAAGATATTTATTAATGATGGAGGTGTCTTCACTTCTTTTGGAACAGAGAATGAAAGTCCATGTGCTTGTCCTTCTCCATGATATGGATCTTGTCCAAGAAGTACAATTTTAAGTTTGTTAAAAGGAGTTTTGTGGAAAGCGTTAAATGCTTCTTCCTCTTTTGGGTAGACTAGATAATCCTGTCTTTCTCCGTTTAAGAAATTTTTCAAGGAAATCATATAATCCTTTTCTAACTCAGCTGACAAATAAGTATTCCAACTTTTTTCTAGTTTCATTTCCTTTAAATAATAATGCTCAAAGATAACAAATAAGTAAAGTTTTTATTTTGTATTTTTGTCAAAAATTTAAACATGAAATATTTAATTTTATTTTTTATAAGCTCTTTATTCCTTTTATCTTCTTGCGGAATTTATCAAGAACAATGTGAAGGTATGTCTTATCATACACAAAAATAAATAATTGTCCGTTTCTGAAAAACAAAGAAAGCCAAAATGGCTTAAAGTAAAACTGCCTACTGCTACTGCATACAAAAAAGTAAAATCAGTAGTTAAAGAAAATACTTTACATACTATTTGCGAAAGTGGAAATTGTCCGAATATTGGAGAATGTTGGGGAGAGGGCACTGCAACTTTTATGATTTTAGGTAATATTTGTACAAGGTCTTGTGGATTTTGTAATGTTGCTACAGGAAGACCATTAGCGGTAGATGTTTTAGAACCATTAAATGTTGCTAATTCAGTAAACTTAATGAAGGTAAAACATGCTGTTATTACTTCCGTAGATAGAGATGACTTAGAAGATGGAGGGTCTTCCATTTGGGCCGAAACTGTTAATGAAATCAGAAGGTTAAACCCGGACACTACAATGGAAACTTTAATTCCGGATTTCAAGGGTAAAAAAGAAGATATACAAAGAATTATTGATGTTTCTCCTGATGTAGTTTCTCATAATATGGAAACGGTAGAACGACTTACAAAAAAGGTAAGAATACAAGCGAAATATCAAAGAAGTTTAGATACCTTAAGATTTCTTAATGAAGGAGGAATAAGAACAAAATCTGGAATAATGCTAGGTTTGGGAGAAAAAGATGAAGAGGTGATTAAGACAATGCAGGATTTAAGAAATGTTGGAGTTTCTATTATGACAATAGGTCAGTATTTGCAACCTACAACAAAACATTTGTCAGTTGCTGAGTATGTTCATCCTGATAAATTTGAAGAGTTTAAAAACATAGGTTTACAGCTTGGTTTTAAGATTGTTGAGAGTGGTCCTTTAGTTCGGTCTTCTTATCATGCTGAGAAACATTTATACTAATCAGAAATATTTTTTTTGTAAATCTTTAGAACTTTCTTTTTTTTAAGGAAGAAAACATTATATTTGTTAGCTATAAAACTAATATAAATTTTACAGATGAAAAAGATATTTTTACCAATTTTAATTTCTTCATTCTTTCTTTCTAACCTAGTATTTTCGCAAGGAACTTGTGGTACATATGACGGATACTTAAATGATGAAATAAATAAATACCCAATATTTTATAAGTCAATTGAAGAGAAAAACCTTCAGTTAGAACAGAAAAGTAAGGAATTAGTTTCTAATTTATCTGAAAAGGAAAATACAGGTGAAAGAAAAATTATACCTGTTGTTGTTCATGTTATTCATGATTTTGGAAATGCTAATATTACTGATGCAGATGTAGATTATGCAATAGAGCAATTAAATAAAAACATAAACAGACAAGCGGATAATATGCTTTCTACTCCAGATGTTTTTGCTGCTGTATCTGGAAGTGCAAATGTAGAATTTAGGTTAGCAACAAAAGATCCTTCAGGAAATAATACGAATGGAATTGTCAGAATACATTCTGAATTAACAGATGTACCAGAACCAAGAGATTTAGTAAAGTCTTTAAGTTACTGGAATAGTTACCAATATTTTAACATTTGGGTAGTGAGTTCTTTACCAGATTCTGATGGAAATATGTTATTAGGATACGCTCAATTCCCATGGTCTGGGTCTATGTCAACTGATGGTGTAGCAATTAGATCTTCAGAATTTAAAAACGGTAAGACTTTAACTCATGAAGTTGGTCATTGGTTAGGATTAAGACATATTTGGGGAGATGCTTTGTGTGGTGATGATGGAGTAGCAGATACTCCTCCTGCTAAAGAAGAGAATTGGGGAGTTACTTTAAATCAATTCCCTTATCATTTAAATGTTTGTGTTGCTGATTCTATTAATCCTGCTGGAGAAATGTTTATGAATTATATGGATTATTCTGATGATGCTGTAATGTCTTTATTTACAGATGGGCAAATGGTTATTGTAAACCAAACTTTAGAAGGAGATGCAGAGAATTATCCTTTCAGAAGATATTTGTGGTCTGAAGAGAATTTAGAGTTAACAGGGACATCAAATGGTTATAAAGGTGAAGCTTGTAACAAAAAAACAAGCTTTATTGAGAAATATGGAAATACTACTAATTGTTTAGGAGACGTTTCTGTTCTTAAAGGAAATAAAACAATATTTTTAGGTAATGGAACTACAACGTTAACATGGGATTGGGGAGATGGAAACACTTCTACTTCTGCAAATGAGCCACAATATACTTATACATCAGCAGGAACTTATGATGTTAGTATGACAATTGAGTATGTTGATGATGTAGTTGCAAAATCTTGGTCTATGGATGATGTAGTTGCTGGATATGATAATTTGGAAACTATTACAGAAACAAAAATTATTGAAGGTACAATGGATGAGTTAAATGCAGTAAATGCAACAAATATTACACTTCATTTGGATGACAGTAGTTATAGTGTATCTATGGATACCTTGTTCTTTAGAGGAGAATATGAAGAAACTTATTATTTAGCTCATTATGAAACTACTTGTACTGCAACAACAACAAAAGAAGGGCTTATTACAATTTTACCAGTAGTTTCTGCAAATACAAATGATTCTTATACTTATAGTTTTGAGTCTTCAACTCTTGAAGATGACTTTTTAGTAATTGATAATAAACTAGTTTCTGATTGGGATTTTAATGTTTCTGAAAACCCGAACTGGGAAGTAGTAGATGGTATATCTTCTGAAGGGAATTCATCTATAATGATGAATGGTAAAAAATTAACTTCAGCAAATCCGATAGTATTTGAAACACAATCATATAATCTATCTGACTTAACAGAACCAGCAATTTCGATTGATTATATAGGTGCAGCTGTAAATTCATTCCCAACAAATACTTTAAAAGTATATTATTCTGAAGAATGTGGTGTTTGGAAAGAATTAACTACAATTGGTGCTAGTCAGTTAGCATCTGCTGGTTATTATTCTGAAAATTTCCCGAAAGAAGAAGAAAAAGATAATTTGGATTGGAATACAATTGTAATGTTTGATGAAGTTGGATCTAACGATTTAAAGGCAGATAATGTTAGGTTTAAATTTGAATATAATGTAAGTTCTATTGTAAACAGATTATATATTGATAATATCAGAATAGGAGAAGCTGCAGATTTAGAACTTACTACAACCAAAACAAGTAGGGTTGGATTGTCTGTTTACCCAAACCCAACTACTGAAAAATCAAATGTATTATTCACTTTAGATAAGAATTCTGATATTGAAATAAAATTGTTTAATATATTAGGTTCTGAAGTTACTTTATTGAAATATGATGGACTTATTAGTGGTCCTCAATCTATTGAGATAGATTTAAGTAATATTGAAAGAGGAGTTTATTTTGTGTCAGTACTTACTGAAGGAACAGTTTTAGAAACAACAAAATTAATAATTGATTAATAATTTATTATTATAAAAAGAAAACCTCAATTCTCATTGAGGTTTTTTTATTTTGTATGGTATTGTAAACTAAAATCTTCTTTATCAAATTCTAAATAAGAGAAATGATTAATCCAATCTCCTGTGTTTAGGTATCTACAGTTATTAGAAATCTTCACATCCAAAGGTAAGTGTCTGTGACCGAAAATAAAGAAATTTATTTCCGGATTTTCTTTTAAGTGATTTCTACTGAAGATTTCTAAGTATTCTTTTTCTCCACCAAGATATTCAGGGGTACTTCCACTATCTCTACTTTTCTTACTCCACCAATGTGCAAATTTTATAGCAGTGTTAGGGTGTAACCTGGCAAACATCCACTGGCATAACTTATTTTTGAATATCTTTTTTATGAGTTTAAAAGAATTTTCACCTGGTCCTAGACCATCACCATGACCTATAAATAGAGTTTTGTTACTTTCTTTTATTTGTATTGGTTCATGATATATTTTAACCCCACATTCCTTTATTAAATAGTCATTCATCCAAAGGTCATGATTTCCTGCAACGATATGTACTCCAATCCCGCTATCCGTAATTTCAGCAATTTTACCAAGCAACCTTACATAACCTTTAGGTACAACTTTTTTGTATTCGAACCAAAAATCAAAAACATCTCCAATCAGATAAATAGACTTTGCGTCTTTTTTTATTTCATCTAACCATCTAATAATCCTTTTTTCTCTTTCATGACTCTCCTTTAAACTAGGAGACCCTAAGTGAAAGTCAGACGCGAAATATATTTTTGTTTTATTCAATTTATTTTTCTAATTCTTCTCTTACTAGTTTGTTTGCTAGTTTTGGGTCGGCTTTTCCTTTTGATAATTTCATCACTTCTCCCATAAAAAGTCCGATTAATCCTTTTTTACCAGATTTATATTCTTCTACTTTATCAGGGTACTTTGAAATTACTTCTTTTACAAATTCGTTTAATGAATCTTCATCCGAATCTTGTATTAAGTTATTTTTCTTGGCTATGTTTTCAGGACTTTCATCTGAGTTTAACATTTCTGTAAATATTTTTGATGTAGCTACAGAATTACTTACTTTCCCATCATCAATTAGTAAAATTAAATCCGCTATTCTTTTAGGAGATATACTGAAATTTGATATGTGAATTGCATTTTCATTCAGATAACTTTTAATAGCTCCATTTACAATGTTAGCAGCTGTTTTATAATTGTTAATATGTTTTGTTATTTCTAAAAAATAAAGAGCTATTTCTTTTTCTTCAATTAATATATTTGAATCGTATTCGGATAAATTAAATTTTGTTGTAAACTTTGTAAAAAGTTCTTTTGGTAAAAGAGGTAGAGTCTTTTTAACTTTCTCAATATATTCTTTTGTAATAATTACTGGTTGTAAGTCAGGTTCCGGAAAATATCTGTAATCATTTGCTTCTTCTTTATGTCTCATGGAGATAGTTCCACCATTTGCAGCATTAAAACTTCTTGTTTCGTGTACTATTTCTTCTCCTTTCTCAATTGATTCTATTTGTCTATTTATCTCAAATTCGATAGCTTTTTTAACATTGCTACTTGAGTTCATGTTTTTCACTTCAACTTTGGTTCCAAAAGCTTTCGATCCTTTTAGCATTACTGATACGTTCGCATCACACCTCAAACTTCCTTCTTCCATGTTTCCGTCACAAACACCAATATATCTCACTAGTTTTCTTACTTCCTGTATGTAGCTATACGCTTCTTCTGAGCTTCTTATTTCTGGTTCTGATACAATTTCAATTAGCGGAACTCCAGCTCTGTTTAAATCTACTAAAGTATGAAATGGGTCTAGGTCATGAATACTTTTCCCTGCATCTTCTTCCATATGTATCCTGGTAACTTCTATTTTCTTAGGATTTCCAGATTTGTCCTTTATTTCAATAAAACCACCATTACAGATAGGAGTTTTGTCTTGTGTTATTTGATATCCTTTAGGTAAATCAGCATAAAAATAATTTTTACGAGCATATTCATTTCTTTCTCGTATTGAGCTGCCAATTGCTAATCCCATTTTTACTGCATATTCAAATACTTTGGAGTTAGAAACAGGAAGAGTTCCAGGATGACCTAAGGTAACAACAGATGTTTTAGTGTTCGGAGTTGCTCCGTAGATGTTTTCATCTGAAGAATATGCTTTTGTATTAGTATTTAATTGAGCATGGACTTCAAGTCCGATTACCGCTTCATATTTATCTATATAGCTCATTTATTCAATAATAAGTTTTCCATTTTCAATTTCATTTTCTTCTCCGTCAAAGAGGCGGTAAATATACAAAGCATTTACTAAATTGTTAGTAGAAATTTTCTCTCCAGAAAAAACATTTTTTTGTAAAACAATTCTTCCTGATAAATCATAAATCTGAATTTCAGATATATTTGATTTAAAAGAAATAAAAGAAGAAGAAGGATTAGGATATAAGCTTAATTCATCCTGCAAATTATTTATTTCTGTAGATGGAATGCTACAGTCAAAAATATATAATCCAGTTTGCATATCTGATACAATTATATTTCCAGAAGGTAAATAAGGATAAACTCCCCAAGCTCCTTTATAAGAATTGTAAGATGAAGGAGAATATGTGTCGTAATTACAAACTTGCACTGGATTTGAAGGGTCTGAAATATCAAACACTCTTAATCCATCATGATAATATGCTAAATATAAGAAATCTCCTTTAATAATTCCATTATGAGCCATTGATTGTGCATTTTCACCAGAATTTAAAATTGATAGTACTGTAATATTATTGTAATCAGAAACATCCATAATTTTTACATCATATCCATGATTCTCATCTTGCATAGCGTAAATCGTTCCATCATCAGATAGCCAACCAGAATGATTGTATCCAGCATCCGGATAAGAAGTGAATGAAGATAATTCAATATAGGGTGGGGAAGGAAGAACAGGCCAATCTAATGGAGAGAAATCTACAATTCTGAAACCATCATTACCACAATTCAAATAAGCAGTGTCATTTTTTACATAAGCATCATGAACATGACCTACATCAGTATATGAATATAATAATGTCGGATTCACAGGATCATGTAAGCTGTAAATATCCATTGCAGTATTTGATGCACAAGCATATAATTTTGCTGTTGCAGTATCAATAAAAATATTATGTGATGTATTGAATAAGTTGTCTGAATCATAAACTACATTTACAGAAGTAGGAAGATTTGAAATATCTACAATTTGTAATGTACTTGTACTCCATCCTTCATCACATACTATATAAAGATATCCTTGGTAATC
>Ga0206679_10003670_pt1 | contig 11687 bp, 12 predicted proteins | sample M110012015metaG_FD_155464 | JGI IMG/M metagenome (GOLD analysis project Ga0206679, IMG submission 155464) | Ammonia-oxidizing marine archaeal communities from Monterey Bay, California, United States - M1 100m 12015 | ecosystem: Environmental > Aquatic > Marine > Intertidal zone | place: USA... | reverse complement strand
ATAACTCCTTCATGTATTTTACCATACGGTAATCACATACAGTTGCTGAATCCATCACCTTAATACAAGCCCCATCACCCAAAGCAGAAACTTGTTCTTGCTTTGTGCTTCCTGGAGTATCCCAAGCAATAGTTGTATCTAAACCAAATCCAAAGTCAGGATTTATATCCATAGAAGATACATTTGCCCCTCTAATACCTATTTCCTCTTGTACAGTAAATACACCGTACACATCATAAGGTGGTGTTTTTTTCATCTCACGGAACATCTCAATAAGTATAAATACAGAAACTCTATTATCTAAAGATTTACAGTTGATACAATCTCCCATTTCAATCAACTCACTATTTCTAGTAATAGTGTCTCCAACTGAAATTATTTTGTCTAATTCTTTTTTAGGCCTTCCAGTATCAATAAAATAATCCTTAATAGTAGGTACTTTTGCTCTATCAGCAGCATTCATCAAATGAATTGGCTTGCCTCCGATTACCCCAATTATATCTTCTGTTCCGTGTATAATTACTCTTTGTGCTGTTAGTGTTTTTGGATCAAAACCACCTAAAGTATGAAAATAAACAAATCCTTTATCATCAATATGAGTAACAATAAAGCCAATCTCATCCATGTGAGCACCAATCATTACTCGCTTGCTTTCTTTTCCTTTTTTTATTGCAACAACATTTCCCATGTTGTCTATTCTTATTTCATCTACTAAGGACTCCACCTCTCTTAGTACAATTTCTCTTACTTTTTGCTCATGTCCTGGAGCTCCTGCTACCTTACAAATTTCTGCTAATAATGCTGTATTTATCATTTTTGTTTTTTATTTAACTATACTTAATTTCATCATATTTGTCATTCCCATATCTTTTGCTGGCATACTAACTATGTTAATTACCATATCTTCTTTCTTAATATATTTAAAACCTTTAAGAATGTTTTGTGTGTCTAAAACTGTTTCGTCAGTAGTTTTCCCTCCTTCATAATAAAAAGACTTTACACCCCAAACCAAACTTAATGTATTAAGAATAGTATGGTTATTTGTAAAAGCATAAATATACGCATCTGGTCTGAAACTAGATGTTTTAATAGTATTATATCCAGAGTAAGTAGCGGTAATAATCGCCTTAGCATTTACTTTATCTGAAACCTGACAAGCGTTGGAACAAATAGCATTTGTAACATACCTGTTGTTTATCACTAACTCTCTTTCAATAGTATTTTTAGATATACTATGCTTACTTCTTTCTACATCCTTTATTACTTTCCTCATTGTATCAATAACCCTCAATGGATGTTTCCCAACAGAGGTTTCCCCACTAAGCATCATAGCATCCGCACCATCAATCACAGAGTTTGCAACATCATTAACCTCCGCTCTTGTAGCTGAAATATTATCGGTCATACTCTCTAGCATTTGAGTAGCTATTACTACTGGTTTCGATTGTTTGATACATTTTTGTACAATCATTTTTTGAAAAACAGGAACCTTATGTAAAGGAACTTCAACTCCTAAATCTCCACGAGCTACCATAATAGCGTCTGTTTCTAAAATAATATTATCAATATCTTCAATTGCTTCTGGTTTTTCAATTTTAGCTATAACCAAAGCGTTTGATTTTTTATGTTTTTTAATTATTTTTTTTAATTTCCCAACATCTTCTGATGATCTAACAAAAGACAATCCAATCCACTCAATTTTTTCTTCTAAAATAAAAGTAAGGTCTTCTTTGTCTTTTTTAGTTAAACAAGGAAGTGATATCTTTGTATTGGGTAAGTTAACCCCTTTATTAGATTTTAACTCTCCACCAAAAACAACCTTTAATTTCACTCTATCCCTGCTGTTCGTTTCCTCAACTTCTAAAGAAAGCTTTCCATCATCTAACAATACCCTATCTCCTTTTGTTACATCTTTCGGAAAATTAGAGTAACTAATAAATATATCTTCCTTTTTGTTTTTATTTGTATTAAAATATATAAAAGAATCTTTTTTAAGGAGTATTGGATGATCTAGATTTCCAACTCGTATTTTAGGTCCTTGTAAATCAGCTAATATAGCAGTATGTGTGTGTAGTTCTTTATTTATCTCTTTAATGTTATCAATAATTTCCTTAGCTTGATCATGAGAAGAATGAGAGAAATTTATCCTACATACGTTTACACCTCTATGAATAATCTTTCTTAACATCTTTTTTGAAGATGTAGAGGGTCCTATTGTGGCCACTATTTTTGTTTTATTAATCATTAATAATAAATGGTGTTATCGAATTAATTTTGGACAAATTTAACTCAAATACTAATAAAATATCTTCAATTTGATTTAAACTTTCTATTATCTTTTTTGAACTATAGATTCCTTCCTGTACAACTAAAAAATAATTTACACTTTTATTGTTGGGATCTAAATAACCCGACTCCGATCTGTTTGAAAGAATGTTATATTGTGTTTCTGTGTGTTTGTCGGTATAAGTGAAACGTTCGAAACTTTGTGTTTCATTATTAGGGTTGGTATGATTATTTGTTTTTACAAAATAGGTGTTTAGTTTTTTATTAATCTCCCAACATAGTTTATATGATTTTATATGGCTATTTACTCCTAAAATAAGGAAGTCTATTTCATACTCATTATCTATTTTGTAAGTTTTCATATACTGCTAATTTACAATTTTAATTGCAATTTCAGCAGATTTTTGTTCGGCAGATTTTATAGTAGCTCCCCAAGATTCTGATATTTTTTTTCCATCAATAACTAATTGAATCAAATATTCTTTTTTATGGTCTGGTCCCTTCTGATTTATATTAATAAATTTTATTTGTTTGTTGTTTTTTTGAGACCATTCTAATATTTTACTTTTATAGTTGAAATCTGATTCTTCTATATTGGTTTTAGTTATAATCTGATTCTCTATAAATACCTTAGAGGAATTGTATCCTAAATCTAAATATATAGCTCCAATAATCGACTCTAATATATTTCCGTATATATTGTCGCTTATGTTTTTTAGGTTGTGTTTTATAAGTTCTTTGGGTAAAGTTTCTTTTCCTATTCTGTTAAGATTTACTCTTCCAACAATAGTAGCTCTTTTTTTAGACAATTCCCCCTCATCTTTCTTGGAGAAATGTAAATATAAATACTCACTAACAATTGAGTTTAGTATTGAATCCCCAAGAAACTCTAATCGTTCGTAGTTATTGTTTTTATTTTTTGTGCTGTGTGTAAAAGCTTTTTTATAAAGATTAATTTCCTTTGGGTATATTTCAAAATTCTGTCTTAAAAAAATAAAAATCCCTTCTTTATTTTTAGGTAAAGAAGGGATAAGTTTTATGATTTTTTTTAAGAAAATTATTCTTTATATTTTTTAATCAACATAGATGCGTTATGACCTCCAAAACCAAAAGTATTACTTAAAGCATAGTTTACCACTCTTTCCTGTGCTTTATTAAGGGTTAGGTTTAACTTTTCATCAATATCAGGATCATTTGTTTCATGATTAATTGTAGGTGGAACAATATCGTTCTTTACCGCCATTACACAAGCAATAGTTTCAATAACACCAGCAGCTCCTAATAAATGACCTGTCATTGATTTTGTAGAACTAATATTTAAGTTATACGCATGATCTCCAAACAAGGATTTAATAGCTTTTGTTTCTGCTATATCTCCTAAAGGAGTAGATGTTCCATGAACATTTATATAATCAATTTCTGTAACATCAATTTCCGCATCTTCAATAGCTAGTTTCATTACATTTTTAGCTCCCAAACCATCAGGGTGCGGCGCTGTAATGTGATGAGCGTCAGCTGTTAATCCACTACCAACAACCTCAGCATAGATTGTAGCTCCTCTTTTTATTGCGTGTTCGTACTCTTCTAAAATTAAAGCTCCCGCTCCTTCTCCCATAACAAAACCATCTCTATTTTTATCAAATGGGCGTGAAGCTGTTTTTGGGTCTTCATTTCTAGTAGATAGAGCCATCATTGCGTTAAAACCTCCAATACCTGTTTCATACACACAAGCTTCTGAGCCTCCTGTAATGAAAATATCCGCTTTATTCCATTTTATATAGTTAAAAGCGTCAATTAGAGCGTTTGTTGAAGAAGCACAAGCTGAAACAGTTGTAAAATTAGGGCCCCTGAACTGATATTTAATAGAAATATGTCCCGCTGGAATGTCTGAAATTAATTTTGGAATAAAAAATGGATTAAACCTAGGGGTTCCATTACCTGTTCCAAAATTAACAGATTCGTTATAAAAAGTACTCATACCTCCTATGCCAGATCCCCAAACAACTCCAGCTCTATCTGAATCTATTTTCTCCACGTCTAATCCTGAATCATTAAAAGCCTCATCAGCAACAACCATTGCATACTGACAAAATTGATCCATTTTTCTCGCTTCTTTTCTGTGTATAAAATCAGTTACTTCAAAGTTTTTTACCTCACAAGCAAATTTGGTTTTAAAATTTTCAGCATTAAATCGGGTGATTGACGCAGCTCCACTCACCCCTTTAATTAATCCCTCCCAATACTCTTGTAAGTTGTTTCCTATCGGAGTTAGTGCTCCAACACCAGTAATAACAACTCTTCTGCTTTTCATTTTTTAGTAATTAGGCAGTTTCAATAAAAGAAACAGCATCTTCTACTGTTGCTATTTTTTCTGCTTTATCATCTGGAATTTGGATATCAAATTCTTTTTCAAACTCCATAATAAGTTCTACTGTATCTAAAGAATCCGCTCCTAAATCATCTGTAAAACTAGCTGTTAATGTTACTTCTGCTTCATCAACTCCTAATTTATCAACTATGATTGCTCTTACCTTTGTAGTTACGTCTGACATTTTAATTTTTTTTATAATTAATAATATGCAAATAAATACATTAATTAGATATCTCACAAGTTTTCTATTTTTCTATTTTAACATTTCTTTGTTTATTAATTGAAATAACTATTTTTGTGTAATGAAAAGAATTGCAATTTTTGCTTCTGGAAACGGTACTAATGCTGAAAATATTTGTAAATATTTTCATAAATCGGATAGTATTGAGGTAAGTTTATTGTGTACTAATAAAAAGGAAGCTTTTGTTTTAAATAGGGTTTCTCCCTACAAAACACCTACTTTTTTATTCTCTAAATCCGAAATGAACACTACGGATGTTTTAGAAAATAAACTTTCTGAACTATCAATTGACCTTATAGTTTTAGCGGGATTTCTTTTAAAAATACCGGAGAAGTTTATTAAAAATTATGAAAATAAAATTATAAATGTACATCCATCTCTACTTCCAAAATATGGGGGTAAGGGTATGTATGGAGAAAATATACATAAAGCAGTGTTAAAAAACAATGAAACAGAAACTGGAGTTAGTTTCCATTATGTTAACAGTAATTATGATGAGGGGGGTATTATTCATCAAGAAAGGTGCGGGATAGAAGAAGGGGAAACTCTTGAAAGTTTGTCTGATAAAATTTATAGTTTAGAGCAACGATTTTTTCCTAAAATAATTGAAAAAGTAATTAAAAAACAATTAATATGAATTTAAATATAAATGAAATATTAACATCCACTATGATATTGTTTGCTGTAATTGATATAATTGGATCTATTCCTATTATTTTGGATATCAAAAAAAAATCTGGTGTTGTTTATCCAGAAAAATCTTCTATAGTTTCACTTATATTAATGGTTTTATTCTTGTTTTTAGGAGAAAAACTGATTGTTTTTATTGGTATTGATGTAAATTCATTTGCTGTAGCGGGATCAATTGTATTATTTGCCTTAGCATTTGAAATGATTTTAGGGGTTCATATTTTTAATAATAACGATCCTCCTCCTAAAACAACTTCTATTGTTCCTCTTGCTTTTCCTATTATAGCGGGAGCGGGATCCATGACAACTATATTATCTTTAAGAGCGGAATATGATTCTGTAAATATAATGATCGCTATTATCATAAATATAATATTTGTTTACATTGTATTAAAACTAACCGGTAAAATCAATAAATTGATTGGGGAAGGAGGGGCAGCTATTTTGAAAAAAGTTTTCGGAATAATATTACTAGCAATTGCTATAAAATTATTCAGTTCTAATATAAAAATATTATTTAGTTAATGAGTGTAATAGTATATACTGATGGATCTGCAAAAGGAAATCCAGGAAACGGTGGATATGGAGTGGTGATGATGTCTGGTTCATATAGAAAAGAGATTTCTGAGGGGTTTGAGCTTACTACTAATAATAGAATGGAGTTACTTAGTGTGATAATTGCTTTGGAAAAACTTAAAAAAGAAAAAACTTCTGTTACAATATATTCTGATTCTAAATATGTAGTTGATGCGGTAGAAAAAAAATGGCTTTTTGGCTGGGAAAAAAAGAATTTCTCTAAAAAAAAGAATCCTGACTTATGGATAAGATTCCTTAAGATTTACAGGAAACACTCTGTGAGTTTTATTTGGATAAAAGGACATTCAAATATAAAAGAAAATGAAAGGTGTGATGAGTTAGCGGTTGCAGCTGCAGAGTCTAATAAACTTAAAAAAGATGTTTGGTACGAAAATAATGTTGCAAATAAAAATGAACTTTTTTAATTTTCCACCAATGAAATATCAAATTGAACCAAGTCTATAAATTGTTTTAACCTTCCCTCTACATCTTCATTTGATAACTCTTCTAGTCTTTTTGTTCCAAATTTTTCTACACAAAAAGACGCCATAGCGGAACCATGAATTACAGCTCTTTTCATGTTTTCAAACGTAATATCATCTGTTCTTTCTAAATAACCTATAAAACCACCAGCAAAAGAATCTCCAGCTCCTGTAGGGTCAAACACATCTTCTAGTGGTAAAGCTGGGGCAAAAAACACTTCTGATTTATTAAATAAAAGAGCTCCGTGCTCTCCTTTTTTAATAATTATATATTTTGGTCCCATTGCTAAAATAACTTTTGCCGCTTTTACTAAAGAGTATTCTCCAGAAAGCTGACGGGCTTCTTCATCATTTATTGTTAAAACATCTACTTCTTTTAATGATTCTAATAAATCGTCCATAAATAAATCCATCCAAAAATTCATAGTATCTAAAACAACTAATTTAGGTCTTTTTGACATTTGGTCTAACACTTTTTTCTGTACGGAAGGCATTAAATTACCTAACATTAAATATTCTGATTCTTTATACTCATCAGGAATGATAGGGTCAAAATTTTCTAAAACATTAAGTTGGGTGTCTAAAGTGTCCCTAGTGTTCATATCATTATGATACCTACCTGACCAGAAAAATGTTTTTTCACCTTCCTTTATTTGTAGTCCTTTGGTGCAAACATTGTGTTTTTCCAACATATTAATAGCGGATTGAGGGAAGTCCTCTCCAACCACAGACACTAAAGTTAGGTTTTTTGTAAAAAAGGAGGAGGATAATCCTATATATGTAGCAGCTCCTCCAACTATCTTATCTGTCTTACCAAAAGGGGTTTCTATAGCGTCAAAAGCCACTGTTCCTACTATTAAAATACTCATATATTTTTTTTTACAAATATATTGTTTAATTAAATGATTAGTATTAATATTGCGAACCAATTTTGAAGAAATTCCTCCTTAGCTCAGCTGGTTAGAGCATCTGACTGTTAATCAGAGGGTCCTAGGTTCGAGTCCTAGAGGGGGAGCAATAAAAAAAGCCGGTTTTATACCGGCTTTTTTTAGTGTTAACCAAACTTATTTTCATTTCATAACGATAATCTTTTTGGTGTCGGATAGTTTTTCTGTTTTAAACCTACAAAAATAAGATCCTGTAATTAGACTGTCTGTGTTATAATAAAAATGATGTTTGCCTTTTAACATTCTCTCCTCTAATACCGTTTCTATTAATTCTTCTTGGTTGTTAAATATTTTTATTTCAACCCTAGTAGAGGATGGGAGAAAATACTCTATTTCTGTATTATTTAACACATTGAAGTATGAGGTTTTATTAGTTTTTATGTTTGTAAAATCTATTACTCCTTGTTCGTTTAGCACTATTAAAGCTTCTCCTGTACTAATCCATTTATTATCATTTTTATCTATATATACACTAAAAATTGTTTTATGTTTTTTTTGTATTTTACAATTTTCACCTTTATCTCCGTCAAAAAAAACAATTCCATTTGTGGTTCCTACCCAAACTCTATTGTATTCGTCTTGTGTTATATTAGTGATAATGTTTGAGGGTAAAACACTGTTTTTCTTATTAAAGAGAGTCCATTCTGTTTCGGAGATTTTTAATAATCCTTTTTTGGTTCCTACCCAGATATTTTCTTTTTCTATTTTTAAAGTCCAAATATGATTATCTGGTAAATTAGAGTTTTCTTTATTATATAATTTAACTTCTTTTTTATTTAAAAAAAATAACCCTGAGTTTGTTCCCATCCAAATATTTTCCTTTTCATCTACCTCTAAACTTATTATATTATCATCTAAAATATTTTTAGTGTTTTTGTTAATTATCAAAGTGTCTTGTAGGGAAACTATAACCACCCCTTTTTCTGTTGCTAAATATTTTTTACTTCCTTTTATTATTATTTTTCTTATTTTATTAGATGGAATTTTACTGTTTTTTTTATTTATAACCTTAAAATTATCTCCCTTAATAATTAAAAGTCCGTTAGTGGTTCCTACCCATTTATTATTAAAGTTATCAACTGATATGGTGAGTATTTTATTGGATGGTATTAACGAGTTTTTTGTGGTGTATTTTTTCCAATTAGTTCCATCAAAAACTATTAAACCTTCATGACTTCCAAAAAATATTTTATTTTCTTTATCAATAATAGTACTTGTTATTTTATTGTTTGGAAGGGGGGAGTTTAAACTATTGTATATTCTAATGTTTTCAGATTGTGAAAAAACAAATAAGTAAATAAATAACAATAATATTGTAAGGGTTCTTTTCATAATAATAGTTCATATTATTACTTACTTTATTAATTTTATTTTGTTTCGTTGTTAATACATTTTTCTTTTAAATAGCTTGTTTTTAGATTTTTTTCTTCTTTTTTTATTAGATATTCTTTTTCCGTCTTTTAAAATAACAACCTTGTATTTAGATTTTTTCTTTCTCTTTTTTGAATCTGTCTTTTCAATATCAAAAGAAGGGCATGTTACTTGTTTTTTTGACCTACAGGATGTTATTATAATTGTGAATAACAATAAAATGAAAATCGTTTTTTTATACATAATGGATATAAAAGTAATTTACTTTAGCAATATTATTTAAAATAATGAAGAAAAAAAGGAAAAAACAAAAAAATAAAAGTTTCACTAAAAAACAATTAGAAAGTTTAGTTCTTTCTATTTTTAAAGAAAATCCTTTAAAACAACTCAACTACAAACAACTTTCTAAAATATTAAAAATAAAAGAATTGGGTGTAAAAATTCTTTTGAGTGATGTAATGATTTCTCTTGCAAACTCTGGAGTTTTAAAAGAGGAAAAGAGAGGAAGTTTTAAATTAATACAAACCACTGAAAAAGTAATTGGAGTAGTAAATACTTCTGTAACTTCTGGAGTATATTTAGATGTTGAAGGAATGGAAGAAGAAATTTTTGTTCCTAAAGAATATAGTATGTTTTCTTTAAAATATGATACTGTAGAAGTTTTGGTTTTCTCTAAAAGTAAAGGAAAATTACAAGGAGAAATTACAAAAATTATAGAAAGAAAGAAAAATACTTTTGTTGGTTTAATACAAGAAACAAATGGTTTTGGATTTTTAATTACGGACTCAAAAATTCCTTTTGATGTTTTTATACCAAAACCACAAATAAATCCAACAGTAATTGGAAAAATTGTTTTGGTAAAAATAGTTAGTTGGGATGATTCTCAAAAAAATCCTGTAGGGAAAATTATAAAAATAATTGGAAATCCTAAAGAACACAATACTGAAATTCATTCTATTTTATACCAATATAATCTGGATCCTATTTTTCCGAAACATGTAGAAAAAGTAGCAGATAAGATACCTTTAAAAATACCAAATTCTGAAATAAATAAGAGAATTGATTTCCGGAAAACTACCACTTTTACTATTGACCCAGTTGATGCAAAAGATTATGATGATGCACTTTCTGTAAAAAAATTAAAAAATGGAAATTGGGAAGTTGGTATACATATTGCGGATGTAAGTTATTATGTAAAAGAAAATGATATTATAGATGTGGAAGCTGCTGATAGATCTACTTCTGTTTATTTGGTCGATAGAGTTGTTCCTATGCTTCCTGAAATTTTATCTAATGAAATTTGTTCGTTAAAATCAAATGTTGATAGATTGTGTTATTCTGTTATTTTAGAAATAAATGAAAAAGCAGAAATTATTTATCATCAAATAAAAAAGACTATAATTCATTCGGATAAAAGGTTTACATATCAAAGTGCACAAGATATAATTGATAATAAAAAAGGTTTATTTTCTGAAGAACTTTTAATGTTGGATAAACTTTCTAAAATTTTAAGAAAGAAAAGATTTTCTTCTGGTTCTATTAATTTTGATAGAGAAGAAGTAAAGTTTATTTTAGATAAAGATAATAATCCGATAGATGTGTTTTTTAAAGAAAGTATAGATACAAATCATTTGATTGAAGAATTTATGCTACTTGCTAATAAAATTGTTGCTAAAGAAATTGGTTTTATAAAGAAAGGTGAAAAAACAAAAACTTTTGTGTACAGAGTTCATGATAAACCAAATGAAGATAAAATAATTTCCTTAAGTAATATTATCCGAAAGTTTGGATATTCTATTGATCAAACTTCTCCAAAAAATCTTTCTTCCTCTTTAAATACATTACTTAAAAATGTAAAAGGTAAATCGGAAAGTAATATGATAGAAACTTTAACTATCAGAAGTATGAGTAAAGCTATTTATACAACAAACAATATTGGTCATTACGGACTTAATTTTGACTACTATTCCCACTTTACATCCCCAATAAGACGATATCCGGACCTTATAATACACCGACTATTAGAAAAATATTTAAATGGTGGAAAATCAGTTGAAACAAATAAAGTAGAGGAAATATGTAAATATACTTCTGAAAAAGAAAAAGACGCTTCAATGGCAGAAAGAGATTCTATAAAATACATGCAAGCTAAGTTTTTACAAGATAAGGTTGGGAGTACTTTTAAAGGAGTTATTTCTGGAGTTACAGAATGGGGAATTTATGTGGAATTAGAAAAAAATAAATGTGAAGGTTTAGTTAGGATTAATTCTATAAAAGGAGATTTTTATGTTTTTGATAAAAATACTTATTCTGTAATTGGTAGATCATCTAAAAAGAAATACCAGTTAGGAGATACTGTAAATATTAAAATTAAAAATACAGATTTAGACAGAAAACAAATTGACTTTATTTTAGTGTAAGTTTTATTAACACTATATATATTATTTTTAGGTTTTCTAAAAAGTTTAAAAAACAAATAATAATAATAAGGTCTGTTAGTATGGTTGAAAATATTTTAAATGAAAATTAGGATTTATATGTTTTTAATAAATATCAACTTTTACAAAATAGAATGTTAATTTTTAATTATTGAAATTTAAATACTTAGAGTTTTACTAACAAATAAAATATAATTGTTAATATTAAAATAAACACAAAAAACTTAATAAATAATATTACTTTTAGGCCGTAAAAATGTTAGTAACAGAGTTGAAAAATAGAGA
>Ga0206679_10003669_pt1 | contig 11687 bp, 6 predicted proteins | sample M110012015metaG_FD_155464 | JGI IMG/M metagenome (GOLD analysis project Ga0206679, IMG submission 155464) | Ammonia-oxidizing marine archaeal communities from Monterey Bay, California, United States - M1 100m 12015 | ecosystem: Environmental > Aquatic > Marine > Intertidal zone | place: USA... | reverse complement strand
AGTGATAGTTTCAATAGGTCCATCATAAGAGTTACCATCCTTATCATAACCGTCTTTTTCAAGTTCATCAGTTGAACAAGAAAAAGAAAATACTAGAATGATTAATAAAATCAAATTTTTCATATTATTAGTATTTCAAAATTTGTACCAAAAATCATAAAATTTCAGAAACAGTAAAATTACTTCCTCCAATAAAAATTAAATCTTTTTCGGATGAACCTGAAAGAGCAGAATTATAAGCATCCGATACACTGTCGTGCAAGCTATATTTAAGTTTACTAGCAGAGCCATAACTTGCTAAACTATCTAAAGAAAGTCCTCTTTCAATATTTGGTGTACAAAAGAAATAATGAGCATTTTTGGGAAGAATATCTATAATTTTTTCAAAATCTTTTCCCTTAACAAAACCTAATACAAATTTTAAGTTGTCAAATTTCAAACAACTGAGATTAGCTAATATTTCTTGGAAAGCTTCTAGATTATGACCAACATCACATATTATTTTTGGAGAATCACATAAAATTTGAAACCTACCTATTAACCCAGTGTTTTTTTTGATATTTAATAAGCCATTTTCGATATTTTGATTTGAAATATTTAAATGATCTAAAAGAGAAATTACCTTGACTACTCCATTTATGTTTTTATTTTGAAAATCACCTAATAAATCAGTTTTAAACTTATTAGTGATTTCAGCCAGATGTATTTTTGTTCCAATTTTTTGTGCTTTGTTTTCAAAAATAGGATAGGTTTCTCTTTGAAATTCGCTGATTACAACTGGAACACTACTTTTAATTATTCCTGCTTTTTCTTTTGCTATATCTTTAAGATTATTTCCTAAAAATTCTTTGTGATCTAATCCAATATTTGTAATAAGAGAAACTAAAGGGTCTAAAATATTTGTAGAGTCCAACCTGCCTCCAAGTCCAGTTTCAATAACTGCGATATCAACATTCGATTTAGCAAAATAATCAAATGCCATGGCCACAGTCATTTCAAAAAATGAAATTTTATTGTTTTCAAAAAAATCAATATGTTTTGTTACAAAATCAGAAACAAAATTTTTTTCTATAAATTTTCCATTTAATTTAATTCGCTCACGAAAGTCTAATAAATGAGGAGAAGTATACAATCCAACCTTTAATCCTGATTCCTGCAAAATTGATGATAACATGTGAGAACTTGAACCTTTTCCATTAGTTCCAGCCACATGTATAGACTTAAAAGTATTTTGAGGATTTTTTAAGTAATCGCAAGTCTTTAAAATAGGCCCTAAGTCTACTTTATACTTAAATATGCCGTCTATTTGATAAACAGGTAATTGATTAAAAAGCCAATTAACTGTTTGTTTATAGTTCATTAGTGCTAAAGAACAAAATCTCTAAGTAACATAAATGTTCCGTATCCGGATAAAAAACCTATTAGTGCTAGAATAGCAACTTTTTTTAGATACCAGAAAAAATCAATTTTCTCCATACCCATTGCTACAACTCCAGCAGCTGATCCTATAATCAACATACTTCCGCCTGTCCCAGCAGAAAAAGCTAAACCATGCCATAAGGGATCGTCAAGTAAATTTGGGAACATACCCATTGAAGCAGCAACTAACGGAACATTATCAATAACAGCAGATAAAAACCCGAACAGTATCATTAATACGTCAGTGTTTGGAAATAATTCAGTTAAATATCCAGCAAAATTGAATAAAATTCCTAAAGATTCTAATGCTCCAACCGCTAATAAAATTCCTAAGAAGAATAATATACTGGGAAGTTCAATTTTTGAAAGCGAATGATGAACAGGACTGTGGTGAGCAACAGCATCACTTTCTGAATCCACATTAGAAATATTAATTTTTTTGTTTGATAATATTTCAGCAATTGTAGCAACAAAAGCTAGTGAAAGCATCATTCCAACATATGGTGGAAGATGAGTGATTACTTTAAAAAAGGGTACAAATAATATTGAGCCTAATCCTAAGAATAACATTTTATTTCCATGTGGACTACTTTCTTCGTTAATTTCAGTTACTTCCAACTCGCCCTTGAAAATGCTAAATTTTGATGCTATTAAAAATGGAACTACCATACAAACAATGGAGGGAATAATCAAGTATTTAACAAGGTTAACTTCACTAACTTTATTACCAATCCATAACATGGTTGTAGTAATATCTCCAATTGGAGACCATGCCCCTCCAGCATTAGCAGCAATAATAATTAAACCTGCATACCATAATTTTAATGATCTTACTTTTACAAGTTTTTGTAGAAGAGTTATTAATACAATTGTAGCAGTTAGATTATCAATAATAGCAGAAAGAACGAAAGCTAATGCACCAAAAATCCATAAAATTTTGACTTTGCTTCTTGTCTTTATAACCTGTTTAATGCCAGAAAACCCATCGAAATAGTCAATTATTTCTACAATAGTCATTGCACCTAAAAGAAAAATTAAAATTTCAGCTGTTTTACCCAAATGATGTAATAAAACCTCCTCAATGTGTGTTGGTTCTAATTTTAATAATTCTAAATTGATGTCGTAAACATCTAAATGATTTAATGCAATAATTGCCCATAAAATACCCATCATTCCTAGAGCAAGAATAAGTTTATCAATTTTTATTGAATGTTCAAGAGTGATTAAAATGTAGCCTAAAACAAATACTGAAATAATAAGAATCTCCATAAAAAAATTTTGAGCTTAAAAATATATAAAAAAAAATTAATAGAAAGTATTTTGAAAAATATTCAAAATAATAGTTTTAAAATATGAAATAATCAATATTTAGGTATTTAATTATCAACTTAACATTAATATTGAGTTTATGGCATAATCGTTGAACTATAAATACATAAATAGATATCTTTATCAGTTCCAATTATAATTTTTATGCTACCTAAAAAACAAGGACTTTATTCTCCAGAATTTGAACATGACAATTGTGGTGCAGGATTTATATGTAGTCTTAAAGGAGAAAAGACTAATAATATAATTCCAAAAGCACTTAACATTCTTACATGTTTAGAACATCGTGGCGCGGTAAGTTCTGATGGAAAAACTGGAGACGGGGCTGGGATATTAATTGAAATTCCTCACGATTATTTTGTAAAAGAATGTGATTTTAAATTACCAAAGCCTTATGATTACGCTGTTGGTATGGTTTTTTTACCCCAAAAAATTAATCAATTAAATTATTGTGTTGATGTATTTGAAAAAGAAATTCAAAAACAAGGTTTAAATATTTTAGGTTGGAGAAATGTTCCGATCAACTCTAAAGTGGTTGGTTCTATCGCAGCTAAAACTCAACCTGTGGTTAAACAAGTTTTTATTGAAAAAGATAATACATTATCCGAGACAGATTTTAACACTAAACTTTATATTTCTAGAAAAATTGCTGAAAACGAAATTTATAATAGTCCCCTTTCTCAAAAAAATTATTTTTATTTTTCAAGCCTTCACAATCGAACTTTAATTTATAAGGGTTTGCTTATTCCTGAAGATATTGATAGGTTTTATTTAGATTTAAAAGATCCTGATCTTGTAACAAGATTAGCTTTAGTTCATCAAAGATTCTCGACAAATACTTTTCCTACATGGGATTTAGCCCAACCTTTTAGATACATGTGTCACAATGGAGAAATAAATACAATAAAGGGTAATGTAACTAGAATGAATGCTAGGGAAGAATTGATGAAAAATGACTTTATTGGAAAGGACTTAGAAAAAATATTTCCAACAATTTTAAAAGGAAAGTCTGATTCAGCTCAAATGGATATGGTAGTAGAATTATTATTAACAACTGGAAGATCTCTTCCAGAGGTTATGATGATGATGGTTCCTGAAGCTTGGGAAAAACACAAATCTATGTCTGATGACAAAAAAGCGTTCTACGAATTTAATTCAAGCATAATGGAACCTTGGGATGGTCCAGCATCTATTCCATTTACTGATGGTAAGTATATTGGTGCTCTACTTGACAGAAATGGATTAAGACCCTCAAGATATACAGTAACAAAAGACGGATACGTAGTGATGTCCTCTGAAACAGGAGTAGTTGAAATTAAGCCAGAAAATATTGAATCTCATGGTAGACTAGAACCCGGAAAAATGTTCTTAGTCGACATGAACGAAGGAAGAATTATTGAAGATGAAGAGATTAAAAATAGTATTGTATCTAAACATCCATATAGAAAATGGGTAAATGACAATGTTCTTCCTCTGAAAGATGTCCCATACACTGGAAATAAAACTCCAAATGAGAAATTAGATTTTGAAACAAGATTAAGGATTTTTGGATACACTCAAGAAGATCTCAAAACCTTAATATTGCCAATGTGTACATCTGGAAAGGAAGCAATTGGTTCAATGGGTACAGACACCCCGCTTGCTGTTCTCTCAACAAAACCACAATTATTATTTAATTACTTTAAACAATTATTTGCTCAAGTTACTAACCCACCGCTTGATGGCATTAGAGAAGAAATTGTCACTGATACCGGACTTGGAATTGGAAGCGATTTCAATATTTTTGATATAGTACCTGATCACTGTAAAAAATTAAAAATAAATAATCCCATTATTTCTAATGAAGATTTAGACAAAATAAAGTTTATTAAAAACAAAAATTTTAAAACTGCTTCAGTGAGTGCTTTATACGACGTAATAAAAGGTCACAACGGAATTGAAGAAGCTTTAGATAAAATGGTTAAAGATGTTAATTCATATGTTGATCAAGGTTATAACATTATAATTATAAGTGACCGTGGAGTTTCTAAAGACAAGGGTGCTATTCCTATACTTTTAGCTTGTTCAAATGTTCATCATGTTTTAATGAAAGCTAAAAAAAGATCTAAATTTGGAATTGTAATTGAATCATCTGAACCAAGGGAACCTCATCACTTTTCCATGCTATTCGGTTACGGAGCTAGTGCGATTAATCCATATTTAGTTAACGAAATTATAGAACATCATCATAAAAATGATTTTTTTGGTAAACAATCTTTAAAAGACTCAATTAATAATTACAATAAAGCTATTGATAAAGGGATTCTGAAAGTAATGAACAAAATTGGGATTTCAACTCTTCACTCATACAGAGGGGCTCAAATATTTGAAGCTTTAGGTCTAAGGGAAAGTTTTACTGAAAAATATTTTTCAAATACACCAACAAGAATTGAAGGTATTGGTCTTTACAGTCTAGAAAAAGAACTTTCATCTAGACATTTAGAAGCCTTTACAGATAAAAATAAATTTGTTAGTTTAGAAATTGGAGGTAATTACAGATGGAGAAGAAATGGAGAAGCCCACATGTTAAATCCATCAACAATTTCAAAGCTTCAGCAAGCTGTAAAAGAAGATAAATACGATACTTATAAAGTATACTCTGATTTAATTAATAAGCAAAGTAAGCAATTAATGACATTAAGAGGAATGTTCAAACTTGTTGATTTTGATCCTATTCCAATTGAAGAAGTAGAGCCTTGGACTGAAATTGTAAAAAGATTTAAAACTGGTGCAATGTCTTACGGATCTATTAGTAAAGAAGCACACGAAAACCTTGCAATTGCAATGAACAGTATTGGTGGCAAAAGTAACTCTGGAGAAGGCGGTGAGGATTCAAATAGGTTTAAAAAAGAGAAAAACGGTGTTTGGAAAAATAGTGCTATAAAACAAGTTGCCTCTGGTAGATTTGGAGTAAGCTCACACTATTTAAGTACAGCAAAAGAGATTCAAATAAAGATGGCTCAAGGTGCCAAGCCTGGTGAAGGAGGACAATTACCAGGTCCTAAAGTAAATCCTATGATTGCTGAAGTTAGAAATTCAACTCCCTACGTTGGATTAATTTCCCCACCGCCCCATCACGATATTTATTCTATTGAAGATTTATCTCAATTAATTTACGATTTAAAAAATGCCAACAGAGAAGCAAGAATTAATGTAAAATTAGTTTCTGAAGTTGGTGTAGGTACTATTGCAGCTGGTGTTGCAAAAGCAAAAGCTGACGTAATATTAATTTCTGGGTTTGATGGTGGTACAGGTGCATCTCCACTTACTTCATTAAAACATGCTGGTTTACCATGGGAATTAGGAATTGCTGAAGCACAACAAACTTTAGTAATGAACAATCTTAGGGGAAGAGTCGTTATGGAGTGTGATGGTCAACTTAAAACAGGAAGAGATGTTGCTATCGCCTGTTTATTAGGAGCTGAAGAGTTTGGATTCTCAACCGCTCCCCTAGTTGCATCAGGTTGTATTATGATGAGAGCTTGCCACTTAAACACATGTCCTGTTGGAATTGCTACTCAAGATCCTGAACTAAGGAAAAACTTTAAAGGAAAACCTGAACACGTAATCAATTTCATGTATTTTGTTGCACAGGAATTAAGAGAAATTATGTCTCAACTTGGATTTAGAACAGTTGATGAAATGGTTGGACAAAGTCAGAAAATTAATATGGAAGATGCTGTAAAGAATTATAAAACAAAAGGAATTAATCTATCAAAAATCTTGTACAAGCCAAATGTTCCTGAAAATACGCCTTTAAAAAACAATACTAAACAAGATCATAATTTAGAAAACGTATTAGATTTCACCATATTAAAGGAGGCAAAGTTAGCAATTGAAAATAAGGTTAAAATGAATCTTTATTATGAAATTAAAAATACAGACAGAACTGTAGGTACTATAGTAAGTAATGAAATTTCAAAATTATATGGTGCAAAAGGTCTTCCAAAAGATACTTTAGAAATTAATTTTAAAGGTGCTGCTGGACAAAGTTTTGGTGCTTTTGGTGCTCCTGGGCTAACATTGACAGTCAGTGGTAATACTAACGATTATTTTGGAAAGGGTCTTTCGGGATCTAAAATCATTGTAAAAATTCCAAAGGAAGCTAGTTTTAAATCTGAGGAAAATGTAATTACTGGAAACGTAGCTTTGTATGGAGCTACAGCTGGCGAGGCTTATATAAATGGTATAGCTGGAGAAAGATTTTGTGTTAGAAATTCTGGGGCAATTGCAGTAGTAGAAGGAGTTGGAGATCATGGGTGTGAATATATGACTGGAGGAACTGCTATTATTCTTGGCGATATTGGAAGAAATTTTGCAGCTGGAATGAGCGGAGGGGTAGCTTATATTTACAAATCTACAAAGTTTGATAAAAGAAATTTTAACTCAGAAATGATAGAATTTGAAGACCCTTCTAATCAAGACTTAGATTTAGTCAAAAAATTAATCGAAAATCATTTTACATACACATCCAGTAAAATAGCAGAAAGATTTTTAAATAATTGGGATAAAGAATCTAAAAACTTTATAAAAATAATGCCAACCGAATATAAATTAGCTCTTGAAAAAATGGCAAAAGAAAAAATTACAGAAATAATTAAATAGTTGCTATGGGTAAATTAAAAGGTTTTATAGAATTCGAAAGAACTGAAGAAGGATTAGTTCCTGTAAAAAAGAGAGTTAAAAATTATAATGAGTTTACTTTAAAACCCTCTGACAAAAAATTAAAAGAACAAAGTGGAAGATGTATGGATTGTGGTGTTCCGTTTTGCCATAGCGGTTGTCCATTAGGAAATTTAATTCCAGATTTTAATGATGCAGTATACAACAATGAATGGGAAAAAGCTTTGTACATATTACATTCGACTAATAATTTTCCTGAATTTACAGGGAGGCTTTGTCCCGCACCCTGTGAAGCAGCGTGTGTATTAGGAATTATCAATCCACCGGTTTCTATCGAAATGATTGAAAAATATATAGTTGAAAGAGGTTTTGAAGAAGGATGGATAAAAGCTAATCCTCCTTTAAATAGGACTGGAAAAAAAGTCGCAGTTGTTGGATCTGGTCCAGCTGGATTGGCAGCGGCTCAACAATTAAATAAAGCTGGTCACTCTGTTGATGTATATGAAAGAGATTCTAAAATTGGTGGTTTATTAAGATATGGAATTCCTGATTTTAAGATGGAAAAGAACATTATTGATCGAAGACTATCTATTCTTGAAGAAGAGGGAATTAATTTTTTTACTAACAAAGAGGTTGGGAAAAACTATTCTGTTAATAATTTAAAAAAATACGATTCAATTGTACTTTGTGGTGGAGCAACGATTAAAAGAAACTTGCCAATAAAAGGATCTGATTTAAAGGGTGTCAAGCAAGCTATGGATTTTTTAAAGCTTCAAAATGAAGTTGTTGACGGCTTAAATAAAACTACTGAACCTTTAAATGCGAAAGATAAAAATGTCATAGTTATTGGTGGTGGTGATACTGGATCAGATTGTATTGGAACTTCTAATCGTCAGGAAGCTAAATCTGTAACAAATTTTGAGATAATGTCAAAACCAAATGAGAACAGAACAGATGAAAACCCTTGGCCATATTGGCCATTTAAGCTTAAAACAACTTCATCACATGAAGAAGGTATTCATAGAGAATGGAGTATACTTACAAAAGAATTTATTGGTGATGAAAACGGAAAAGTAAAAAGTCTTAAAACAGTTGAAGTTGAATGGATTAAAAAAGAAGGTGAGAGACCCCAACTAAAAGAAATTTCAGGATCAGAAAAATTATGGCCTTGTGATTTAGCATTACTGGCTTTAGGTTTTACTGGTCACGAACCTGATTTAATTGATAAACTAAATTTAGAAACTAATATTAGTAATCAGATAGTAACTAATAATTATCAAACTAGTGTTTCTAATATATTTTCAGCTGGTGATATGAGAAGAGGACAATCTTTAATTGTTTGGGCAATTTCTGAGGGAAGAGAAGCAGCTTACCAGGTTGATAAATATCTAATGGGACATTCTGAGTTAGAAACTAAAGAAAAAGGTGATTTACCAACTGTATAAGTTGGATTTAATTAAAAAAATTCCAAACTAGTCCAAATCTTATTATAAAATCTCTGTAAGGGTAAGATGGTGAGGAATAAAAGTTGTTTCCTGTTGTTGTTGAATTTATATGTTCTGCTTTTAAATATAATCTTGTTTGTTGGATTTTAGCATTAACAAAAACATCTATCATAGGAAATCCTCCAATTTGCTTTTCAGACTGAATATGAAATGAACTGACTAAAGGATTATATTCGTTGGCATGGAATTTTGAAAAATATTTAAATGAGATACCTGCTTGAAGAAACATTGCCTTATTAAAAACATTGTTTGAGTAATAAAAAGTATTTCGTGTAATAAGGTCGGGTAAATTTAAAACTTTTTTGTCCTGATTTACTGATTGATAAATAAAAGAGTTGTCTAAAGCAAATTTTCCAAATTTAAATTCTTTTTGCCATTTAAATTTCAAATACTTTATAGAATTTAAATATTGACTAACATTAGGAATTAAATTAGTATCCCCTTCATTGTTTATTGAATTGTTATTTAATAATTCAAAATAGGTTAAATTATCAATCAAACGGTAATCTAAACTTAAAGATCCAAATGAATTGGAATTTAATTTGAAAAATAAATTTTTAATCTCCAACAAATTCAATTCTTTTTGCCATCCAACATCATTGTATGCGCTGTCAAATAACTCAAAATTAAAACCAGGATGCTTGGTTAAAATATTTAATCCAAGTGAATAATTAATATTTGAAGTATATTCTGAATCAAGGGTGAAATTTAAAAGATCTCCTAATCTACTTCCAAACAAATTTTTAGAAAATTTTGCACTTACATTATGATTAAAAATTGATTTTTTTAAAGAAAAAGAAAGTGAATTTTCATTTTCTTTAAATCCATTATAATTATCACTTAGAGCGTTTGTTTTATAATTGTAATTATAATTTAAATAAGAGACCATTACATTTCCAAAAAAATTTGACTTTAAACTTGTATAAAAAACATTAGTTATTGTCTTAAGTTCGGTCTTATCACTAATTGAATTTGTAGCTGTTCCGTAATAATCACTCGATTCAGTTTGTTCAAAAGAGTTATACATAGTTTCGTATTCGAAAACATGACCCAAAGAAAAAGTATTTGATTTTTTTAATTTGAACAATAATATATTCTGGTCAAAGAAATATCTTTTATTTAAAAAGTGACTAGTCGCGTTTTCAAATTTTACCGAAAGTTTTGATCTTTCCGAAAATAAATTATCCTCAGATTCAAAATTAAGAATAGATGCATTTGTTAATCCACCATTCTCTCTGTTCTCTAAATTTTGACTTACATAATGTGTCCTTAAACTATAATTTTCATTTTTAGATTTATAGTTTGAAGAAAAAACAAATTGCTTTAAACCTGATAATATATTTTGATAATTACCTAATGATCTCATTCCTTTAAAACCAATTGAAAAGTTAAAATTTTCTGACGTATTTGTTGAAAATAACACATCGGTAAATTGACCTTGTTTCATAACTGATTTAAATAACAGTTCAGTTAATGGCGTAGGGACGTAATAATAGTTAACATCGCTAGATTTTAAATATATGTCTTGCTTTGAATTAAAACTAAAAACCGGTAAAGAGGAGTTTTGAAAATTTGATGTAAGTGAATTATAAGTTTGACCTAAATTTGAAAACTTTAATTTTTCAAAATTATCATTTCTTAAAAAGTTAAATCTATAAAATTTTTTTATTGTTAATGAGGTGTCAACATATGTTGTGTCACTATGGTTTTTAAAAATCAAATACTGCTTGATTGAAGCTAAATTTTTTACAGCTACTGAATCTTTTTCAAGTCCAACAGAGTTTTTAAAAGAGTCAATTAAATTTAAATCCTGACAAAGCGAAGTGTTGACTGAAAATATTAATATTAAAAAAAAGTAATAAAACTTCATTCTTTGTATTTGAATCAAAGTTATTCATTTCATTTCATTTATTATTTTAATTATTTCTTAAATTTAAATAAAGTCATTTATGTTAATTAATTCATATTCAAAACTTATTGAATGCGGAACAGATGAAGCTGGAAGAGGGTGTTTGGCTGGTCCAGTCACAGCGGCGGCAGTAATATTACCAAATGATTTTAGAAACACAGAACTAAATGATTCAAAAAAGCTATCGGAATCAAAAAGAAATGATTTAAAAAAAATAATTATTGAAAAGGCAATAGATTATTCAATAGTTCACATTCCTGTACAAGTAATTGAAAAAATCAATATTTTAAATGCTTCAATTTTAGCAATGAATACAGCTATTGAAAATTTAAAAATCGTTCCTGAATTTATAATTGTAGATGGCAATAAATTTAATACTAAAAATAAAATACCTTTTAAATGTATAATAAAAGGCGATACAAAGTACATGAGTATAGCTGCTGCTTCAATACTTGCAAAAACATCAAGAGATGAATTAATGTTTTCACTATCGAAAAAATTTCCATTGTATCAATGGAACAAAAATAAAGGTTATCCAACTAAAAAACATAGAATAGCTATATCAAAATATGGTATAACTAAACATCATAGAAAAAAATTTAAGTTGTTGTAAAATAAAATAATTGTTCATTACTTTTGCTACACGATTTATATGAAAAATAAAATATTCTTATTACTGGCATTAATATTTATTGGATGTCAAAATGAAAAGAAATACAATAGTTTAATAGACCTAGTTCCATCCAATCCATTAATACTTGTCAAATATAAATCGAGTAGTAATGCTCAAAAATTTAATCAAATTTTTAATAATCTTATTAATATAAAAATTGATTCAGTATTGACAAGTTATGAAAAAGATG
>Ga0206679_10003667_pt1 | contig 11694 bp, 9 predicted proteins | sample M110012015metaG_FD_155464 | JGI IMG/M metagenome (GOLD analysis project Ga0206679, IMG submission 155464) | Ammonia-oxidizing marine archaeal communities from Monterey Bay, California, United States - M1 100m 12015 | ecosystem: Environmental > Aquatic > Marine > Intertidal zone | place: USA... | reverse complement strand
AGCGCCAGAGCTTGCCAAGTTCGTTGAAACCAGCAGACGATGCCGACCCCGATGGCGCCCGAAAGGTTGAGCAGGTGATAGACCGCAGCCTGCTCCATGTGCCCGTGGCTGGATGCGTAGTACGCCGACAGAATCGCGCCGGCTCCATACCAGCCCGCAATGTGGGCCCAGCGGGGAGTCTCGCGCTCATTGGAATTGGTCATGGGCCTAGTATTGCATGGGGTGTGAGGATTTTCCGCTGTTCTTTTTCGCACCCAATTCCTGTTCGGTGGCGTTGATGGACAGAGCCCAACTGTCCCATTTCCCGCAATGGAGGTTTCAATGACCTTCTTCATCGTTACCCCATCTCGCCCCCGTGGGACCACCCTCCTGGCGTAGCTGGAAAAGCGACTCGATGGTTGCGGGACAAAGGGGGATAGGGAAGGGGCCCTGCAGATGACGGCCCCGGAGCTTTTGTGGGCTTTGTTCGGAGGGGGCTGGTCAAGGCATAAACAGGATGGGATGATGCGAGAATCACCATGCAGTCCCATTCTCCGCAGAAATCCAGTCACCGCATCGAGCACGAGTTCATCGTGTGCGCAGCCGGGCATTTGAATTCCTATGGCACGCCTGCCCATCGTTTGGAGCGGGTCCTTGGAAAATTAGCTGAGGCCTTGGAGGTGGAAGCGAAGTTCTTTTCTACGCCCACTTCGGTCATGGCTTCGTTTGGCAAGGGCGAAGACGAGCGCGTGCACTTGGTGCGCACGGAACCGGGCGAGGTCAATTTGGGCAAGCTGGTGGAGTTTGATGAGGTCTTGGAGGCGGTGGAACACGGCCGGCTGCCGGCGAGTGAGGGCATCGAACGCCTGGACCAGTTGGCGGCGAGTGCCCCCCGCTATGGGGCGCGACTCGTGATGTTGGCTTTTGCCGTGATTTCGGCAGGGGCGGCCCGGCTTTTTGGTGGTGGCCTAACCGAGATGCTTGGGTCGGCGCTCTTGGGAGGGTTTGTCTATCTCACCTGTCGCGCCCTCGGGCAGCGGCCGGATAGTGATGGGACGGTGGAGCCGATCGCGGCTTTCATGGCTGCCCTAGCAGCCATGCTCTTGGCGCGTTTTGCTTTGGCCATGGATGCACATTTGGTGACCCTTGCGGCCTTGATTGTGTTGTTGCCGGGGTTGACCCTGACAGTGGGCATGATTGAGTTGTCCACTCGGCATCTGGTGGCGGGCACCGCCCGCCTGGCTCGGGCGGGCGTTGTGTTCTTGACGATCCTGCTGGGTGTGGGTTTGGCGTGGAAGTTGTGGGGCGTGCTCATGCCTGGAGTGCCCCAGGTTCCAGAGATCAAGCCTCTCGCCCCTTGGACCGCGGCGCTTGCTGTGTTGCCCCTGCCGATCGCCTTTGCAATCCTGTTTGATGCACGAGTCAGCGAATGGCCTGTGATTTTCGCCGCGTCGACGCTTGGGTACTTGGCGACGGAGCTCGGCGGGTCTTATCTGGGGGCTGACATTGCGCCCTTTGTGGGAGCCTTGGTTGTGGGGCTGGTGGGCAACTTTTATGCGCGCTCAGCGGACCGTCCAGCGCTGGTTGCGATCACGCCTGGAATCTTGGTGTTGGTGCCAGGGTCGATTGGTTTCCGCAGCCTGACTTCGTTTTTGGAATCTGGTGCGGTGGAGGGCATGGAAGGGGCTTTCCGTACGGGTTTCGTTGCGATCAGTCTGGTCTGTGGATTGCTGGCCTCGAATTTGGTCCTGCCACCTCGCCGGATTTTGTAATCCCCCAGGGTGAATCCGTGCGAGTGGACACGGGGTGCTTGGTCCCGTTCGGGGCGTCCGTGGACTGATTCCCTCTTCGGGAGTCGACACCAATCAAAAAGCCCCAGTGACTGCATGGACAGTCCCTGGGGCTTTTTGATTGGTGTATGACACCTCTAATTCATTACGCGTAGCCGAGTCCCTTGAGGGCTTCGCTCAAGGCACCACCTTCCGCCTTGGAGGCTTCGGCCTGGAGCTTGGCCAAGACCGCCTTGAGGCTCTCGCTGTCTGGGAACTTCTTGATGCCCGCGTCGACCACCGTGACTGCCTCGATCATGCCGCCGGTGCCACCGGCGTTGAACAGGCTGCGAGCCATGTTGGTGTAATCTTTTGCGGTCAGTTCCGCGGTACCGGCCATTTCCAAGAACTCGGCCCGGGCCGCAGCTGCATCTTGGAAGGCAAAGGAGTTGCAGCGCTTCAGGGCAACTTCCGCTTTCTCGGGGTTGTCCGGGCCGAGGGTCGCGAGGGCCTTGTCAAAGTGGCTTACCGCGGCTGCGTGGTCATTGGCTCCGGCGGCCTTGTAGCCCTCGTCGATGTGATTGACCGAGCCGCCGTCGCAGGCGGTGAAGGTAAGGGTGAGGGCCAGGGCGAGGAGGGTCGGGGTCTTCATGGGTAAATGGGGCAGGCAGGTGGGAGGCAGGGAGTGTAGCTGGACCTTGCGGCTGGGGCCGTAGGAATAGATCCTCGACCCCCGGATGGGGTGGACCTGAGAGAACCCCTACGGTCGGAGAGGATTGCTTGGGAGAGGAGATTTTGCGGGGCCTAGCCTCAAATCAGCTCTCCTGGAGTGGGTTGGGAAGATTGACCAGGATTCCATGGTGGACCTAAGTCCCTTGCTATCAAGGGCTTAGGGTGCAGGCGCCCCAGCGGCACTCCTATAGCACTCCACAGGCACTCCTACTGGAGTACGATGTGAGTGCTAAGAGGGTGCTTATCAGAGTGTGCCCTTGAGTCCTGACCCGTTTCTGTCGACCCATTTCACTCCCGACCCCGAGTGCCCGTCCTGCGGGCGCGGGACCGTGCCCCTGCCATGCGAGAGTCCAAAGTCACCATCAAAATCCCCCGACCCCTCTACCGCCGCATTCAGCAGGTGGTGGACGATTCGGGCTTCGATTCGGCCACAGATTTCATTGTCTATGTCCTGCGCGACCTGATGGGCGAGGCCGAGGCCAATGCCGACCAGGGACCGCCAGAATTCACCCAGGATGAGCTTGAGGATGTGAAACGCAAGCTCAAGAACCTCGGCTACCTGTGATCGCTTTTCCGCGAGCCCACTTTTGGAACTCGCGGGTCCTCCACATTCACCTCTGAACTTTTCTTCTTCAGAACCTTTTGCCCCAACCAAAGTCCCTCGGGCACAACGCCCGAAACCCAATCCTTCCCCTATGAGTACCACTGCCATTCAATCCCCCGTCCACGGCGGCCTCGACACACCTGTCTGCCGCATCGATGTCAACGCCGCCCAAGAGGGCCTTGCCACCGTCGCCGTGACCGAAGTGGATGAGACCACTCTTTACCGCATCGCCGACGGAACCCTGAGTCCCTTGACGGGGCCCATGAACCAAGCTGACTACAACAGCGTCCTCGCCAACGCCGCCATCGAGCGCGGCGGCAAGAACTGGGCCTGGACGATTCCGATCATCCTGCCCATCACCGACGCGGAGGCAGGCACCTGCACCTCCGGTACGAAGGTCTCGCTGATCAACTCTGCGGGCAAGAACATCGGCACTTTGACTGTCGCCGACACCTACGCCTGGGACAAGGCCGCGTTCATCAAGGCGATTTATCGCACCGAGCGCACGGACCACCCCGGTGCACGCCTTTGGACTGCTGACGAGCGCAGCACGATTGTTGGTGGAGAGATCACCCTCGTGCCTTTCGAGGACAGCCGCCCCTTTGCCGGTAGCGTCATGTCCCCCACCCAAACCCGTGCCCTTGTGGCCGCGGAAGGTTGGGAGCAGTCGATTGCTTTCCAGACCCGCAACCCTTTGCACCGCGCCCACGAGTACGCCCTTGTATACGGCGCGGAAATGGTGCTGCGTGAAAACGGCAAGAAGACCGGTATCGTGCTGAACCCGCTCGTGGGTCAGTTGAAGGGCGACGACGTGCCCGCCGACACCCGCATGGAGACCTATGAGGCCCTGATTACCAACCGCTTACTGGGCGAAGGCGACAAGGACACCGAGCTTTGGACCAGCAACGACCAAGACCTGAACGACCAGCTTCGCTTGGTTGGCCTCGACATGCGCATGTACTACGGCGGCCCCGCCGAAGCCGTGATGCACGCGATCTACCGTCAAAACTTGGGCTTCACCCACTTCATCATTGGCCGCAAGCACGCCGATGCCCCCTTTGATGACAAGACCGCAATCTGGGGCGACTTTGATGCCCAGGAGGTCTTCGATAACCTGGGCGGCGCGCTCTCGATCAAGACGGTCAACGTTGGCTTTGCCGCGTACTTCGAAGAGATCGGCCGGGTTGGCCTGATGGAATCAAACAAGGAGAACACTTCGGTGTTCATCTCTGGCACCAAAGTGCGTTCGCAATTGGTTGCGGGCGAAAACCCCGACCCGCGCATCATGCGTGAGACTACCGCCAAGATCCTGGTGGACTTTTACAAGACCAAGGCCTGAGGAGGAAACTGATGGGACTGTTCGACGCGTTCAAGAAAAAGAAGCCCGCCGGCCCTCGGCCGAGCCTTCCGCCACGGCCAATGATGCGGCCGGGGATGGTGCGTAAGCCCGATCCCCAGGGCGAAAACAACCTGATCATGATCACCCTGGATTCATGCCGTTATGACTCGTTCATGAAGGCGGACCCAAAGATCATCACCCGCCTTTCCGGCGGTAAGGTTGAAAAGCGCTATTCCTACGCGGGTTGGACAGCCCCTTCTCACTACAACCTCCTGATGGGGCTTTTGCCCCACACCAGTCCCGAGAACGTGTATGCCTCCGAGTACTACAAGGAGGACTTTTACAACTACAACGACCGGCTTGGATCCAAGGGCACGGACATTGATTTTGGCGCCATGGTGCCGGGGCTTTGGTTGCCCCAGTTCCTGCAGGCCAAGCTGGGATATGACACCCATGCACGCGTTTCTCTACCCGTTCTGAACCCAAAAACCGGCATCAACCGAGGGTTTGATACCTTCGAATTGATGGACAGCCACAACGACATGCGGGCCATGCTGCCCACCATGAAATTTGGCGGGGCCCGTCCGCACTTTTACATGCTCAATGTGGGTGAGACGCATTATCCCTACGCCAAGCCCGACGAGGATTCCTCCATGTGGCCGCGCATTAGCGGGGTCAACGGGGTCTTCAAGAAGATGAACGACCAGATCGCTGACAAGTCCGATAAGGCGAACGAGAAATTCAAAGAGGATTTCAAGTTCTTCGACCAGGACAAGCTCGACCAGCTTCAAGCTAGGCAAGTGGACACGGTTCGCTACCTGGACGGGGTTTTCGAGGAGCTCTACGACACGGTCCCCAAAAACACACACATCATCGTGACTGCTGATCACGGTGAGCTCTTCGGCGAAAAAGGCTATTTCGGGCACGGACCGATCATGCACGACAAGTGCTTCGAGGTCCCCTACCTCGAAGGCAAAGTTCGCTAGACCCAGCATCCAACTTCCTTTCAATAAAAACACTACCTCAACAAACTCTATTACCATGACTAACAACGGCTTTATCCTTTGGTTCACCGGCCTTTCCGGTTCCGGCAAATCCACCCTCGCTGAGTACATCACTCCGATCCTCATCGAGCGCGGCACCCCCGTCGAAGTACTCGACGGCGACATCGTGCGCACCAACCTTTCCAAAGGTCTGGGCTTCTCGAAAGAGGACCGCGATACCAACATCCGCCGCATCGGTTTTGTGGCCAACATGTTGGCCCGCAATGGGGTCTGCTCGATCACCGCTGCCATCAGCCCCTACAGTTCCGTGCGCGACGAGTGCCGCGCCCAGTGCGACGCGACCTTCGTCGAGGTCTACGTGGAAGCTCCCCTGGCCGTAGTCGAAGAGCGCGACACCAAGGGCCTCTACGCCAAGGCGCGTTCCGGCGAGATCAAGAACTTCACCGGCGTCTCCGACCCCTACGAAGCTCCCACCAAGGCCGAGATCGAGGTCCACACGGGCGACGAGTCCATCGAAGAATCCGCCAAGAAGATTATCTCCTGGCTTGAAGGCAAAGGTCTCGTGCAGCCCGCTGCAAACGCGACTGCCTGAGAAAACCACATAGGGCGTCACCCAGGCACTGATCTGGGTGAAATTCGCCTTGTTTCAATGGAGCCTCCGACCTGTGGTCGGAGGCTCCATTTTGGTTCACTTCAGAAGCCGACCGGTACCTGGCTGCCCAGTAGGTCTTGCAATAAGGCGATAGCCAAATTCCGACTTTGAGTGTTTGCCCACAGGGTCGCTTTTGCAGAGGGCCTTCGTTTGATCGGGAGGGGAATGACGCCCCATATTGGGGGCTGTACCGTGCGCTCACACAGCAGCTCTGCCGGCGTATACTCTGCCCGATCAGGGATTCAGGAAGCACTCCAGAACCCCCCCTTAATGACCGATGAGAAGGGGAGCGACCCCCTCTCCGCGCTCCCCATGCGACCCCTGCGACCTATTCTTGCGGCCTTCATTGGCCTGTTTCTGATCCAAGCCCCGGCTCTGGCCTACATCGGCCCCGGGGCCGGTTTTGCCGCTGCGGGGTCCCTCCTGGTGCTTCTCGGTACCTTTGCCCTGGCTTTCGGGATCATTTTGATCTGGCCGATCAAGGCCGTGCTGAAGGTCGTGACCCTGCGGGGCAAGTCCAAGGCGAAGATCAAGCGGCTCGTGATTTTGGGCCTCGATGGCTTCGATCCGGGGCTCGCCAAAAAGTACATGGATGAGGGCCGCATGCCCAACTTCAAGGCCCTGTCCGAAGAGGGGTGTTTTTCGCCCCTCTCCACATCCATGCCCAGCATCTCGCCCGTGGCTTGGTCGACCTTTGCTACAGGGGTCGATGCCTCGCGGCACAACATCTATGACTTTTTGACGCGTGACCCATGCAGCTACATGCCGGTCTTGTCGTCCACGGATACGCACACTGTCCCGCGCAACATCAACCTGGGATTTGCCAAGGTGCCCTTTGGTCAGCGCGCGGTGTACAAGATTTTGCAGAAGAGCCAACCCTTCTGGAAGCTTTTGGGACAGAACCACATTTGGTCCAGCATCCTGCGCGTGCCGATCACCTTCCCGCCCCAAAAGTTCAAGAACGGAACTCTGCTTGCGGGCATGTGCGTGCCGGACTTGCAGGGCACCCAAGGGTCGTTTTCGTTTTACTCGACCCGCGACCGGGGCAACGAGCACATCGGCGGCCAGCAGTTCCGCATCGTGCGGCGTGGGAACAAGGTTGAGTCCAAGCTCAAGGGTCCCTCTGGCAAGGACGGGCACCCGATGAAGAGTCCCTTCAGCATTGAGTTCAACAAAGAGACCAGCAAAGCCACCATTACCGTGGGCGGTGACAGCGTGGAAGTTGGCATCGAAGAATACACTCCCTGGATGACCGTCATTTTTGACGGAGGCGTGCAAGGCATTGCCCGGTTGCGCATTCAAACCTGGGATGACAAGGACGTCGAGCTCTACGTCACGCCGATCAACATTGACCCGGACAAGCCGGCTATGCCGATCTCCGAGCCCTTTGTCTATTCGATCTATCTTTCCAAGATGATCGGCAAGTACGCCACGCTTGGTTTGGCGGAAGACACCTGGGCTTTGAACGAGCGCGTGATCGATGAAAAGGCATTCCTGGATCAAGCCTGGCTGATCTTTGAAGAGCGCAAGAAGATGTTCTGGGATGCGCTTGAGAAAACGAACAAGGGCATGGTGACTTGCGTCTTTGACACCACGGACCGCCTCATCCACATGTTCTATCGCTACCTCGACCCGAGCCATCCGGCCAACGAGGGCAAGGACACAACCGAGTTCAAGGATGTGATCCCGGAGCTCTATTCGCGCATGGACGACTTTCTGGTGGAGGTCCGCGAAAAGGTAGGCAACGACCCGGACACGGTCTTCATGGTGATTAGCGACCACGGCTTCTGCAATTTCCGCAGGGGCGTGAACGTTAACGCTTGGTTGCGGGATGAGGGGTACCTCGTCCTGAAGGACGACGCCCGCACATCTGGCGACTGGTTCGAAAACGTCGACTGGGAAAAGACCCGCGCCTTCACCCTTGGTTTGACCGGCATATTCTTGAACAAGAAAGGCCGCGAGCGTGGGGGAATTGTTGACCCCAAAGATGCCGCCGCCTTGAGCGCGGAAATCCAGGGCAAGCTCGACCTGCTCGTCGATCCTCAAACCGGCGAGACGATCATGAACGAGGTATTCATGACCCGCGAGGTGCATGACGGTCCCTATGCGGACTTGGCACCGGAACTGTTGCTTGGCTACAAGCGTGGCTATCGTCACTCTTGGGATTGCGCCACGGGTTCAGTCACCGAGAACATATTTAGCGACAACACCAAGAGTTGGTCCGGCGATCATTGCGTGGACCCTCGCCTTGTGCCCGGTGTGATGTGGTCGAACCGAAAGATCAACACGGATGAACCCTGCTTGTCCGATATGGCGCCCACCGCGCTGGACTTGTTTGGAGTGGATATTCCCAACTACATGATGGGTGCGCCGCTCTTCGGCGACCGTACCCATGTGACTCCCCTTTCCACGGACAAGCTTGCTGATTACGCCGGTGCAGCCCCCAAGCGCGAGGTGAAATCATGATGCTTCCCCGTTGGACCACCTATCCGGCCCTGGCAACGGTGGCCGTGCTGCTGCTCACCGCAGTGCCCAAGCCCGTTACCACCCGTCCCGCAGCGGGTGCGGCCGCAAAGGTTATGGCGGGGGAGGACGCGACCTCTCATCCGCGCTTGGTGGTGCTGGGCATCGATGGCTTGGACCCGGAAATCCTGGCCGGTGTGATTGCCCGCCATCCCGAGGGCATGAAGAACTTTTCCGCCCTGATTGCCGATGGGGGAGGCGTGATGTCCCTTGGGACTTCCACTCCGCCCCAGAGTCCGGTTGCTTGGTCGAATTTCATCACCGGCCGCAATCCCGGTGGGCACGGAGTCTTTGACTTTATTCACCGCTCCACCGCGACCTACTCGCCGATTCCATCCACCGTCACCGAGTCCACCGCTGGACACGTTTCTTTGCCGGGTTCCTACCGCTTCCCCACATCATCCGGTGGTGATTCCAACCGTACCGGCCGTGCGTTCTGGACGGTCTTGGGCGAGGCAGGAGTGCCCGCCGATGTGTGGCGCATGCCGATCAATTTTCCGGTAGAGCCGGGCAAGGGCTGGTCGTTCCCGGGGATGATGACCCCCGCCGTGGACTCGGCCTATGGGCTGCCGACCTTTTACACCAGCGACCCCAAACCCGAACACCTGGGCGAGGAAAAGGTCATTGCCTTGACCGTCGTGCGCGGCGTGGCTCGCAGCACAATTCTTGGACCGGAGAACGCGTTCAAAGATCCTGACGAAGGGCACGCCCACGCCGAACGATCACGGGCCCCGGTGGACTTCTACGTGGACGAGGAAGCCGGAGCAGTGGCAATCATCGTGGAAGGCGCGCCGCCTTTGGTGATGGAAGCTGGTGCCTGGAGCGACTTTGTTCCGGTGTCTTTTTCGATGCTGCCCCTCGGCATGTCGGATATGGCGGGAATCGTGCGCTTTTATGTGCGCAGCATTACCCCCGAGCTTGAGATCTATGCTTCGCCGGTGAACGTGGATCCCAGGGCTCCGATCCAGCCGGTTTCCGCCCCAGAAGGCGCTTCCGCCGAGCTGGCTAACCTGATCGGTTTGTACTACACCCAGGGCATGGCCGAGGATGTGAATGGTCTCAAGGATCACATGCTGACCGATGCGGAATTCATGAGTCAAGCGGCTTTGGTTTACGAAGAGCGTGGTCGCATGCTGGACGTTGCACTAGAGCACTTCATGGATCGCGAGGACGGCGGGCTTCTGTTCTTTTACTACTCATCCGTGGACCTGTCCATGCACATGATGTGGCGCCATGCGGACACGCAGCACCCCTATCACGACACGGAGTTGGCCGCCACGGATTCCTCCGACTGGTCCGGCCGTGCTGGTAGCACATGGTCCGATGTGATCGATGATTTGTACCTGCGCATGGACCCGGTGTTGGGCAAGGTGCGCGAGCGCATCGGCTCTGATACGTCAATCATGGTCATGAGCGATCATGGCTTTGCGCCTTATCGCCGCAAGTTTGCTCTCAATACCTGGTTGCTGGAAAATGGCTACCTGGTGCTGAAGGATGACTTCAAGCGCGAGCTTCCCGAGGAAGATGCGGCCTACGCGCCGGTTTTCATCCAAGCAGCGGTGGATTGGTCCAAGACCCGCGCCTATGGCATGGGCTTCAACGGGCTTTACATCAACCAGGTCGGTCGCGAGAGCGAGGGCATTGTGAGCTCGGACGACACGGGCCCGCTCTTGCTGGAAATCAAAGCCAAGCTTGAAGCTCTGCGCGACACGGACGGCACAACCGTTGTGCTCCACGCGGATCTTGCCAGCGAGGTCTACAGCGGCGAACGTCTGGGAGAAGCCCCCAACATTCTCGTGGGCTACAACGTGGGCTATGGAAATTCCGACGAAGCTTCCCTTGGCCGCGTGCCTCACGCCGTATTGAGCGACAACCGTGGAGGCACTTTCAACGGCAGTCACCTGATGGCCCCCGAGGTCGTGCAGGGCACCTTGTTGGCGAACTTCCCGATCATTCTTGAGGACCCGCGCCTTGAGGATCTAACCCTTTCTATTCTGCAGCACTATGGCGTCGCGCCCGAACCCAACATGGATGGGCGCGCTGCTTTTAAGTGAGCTTTTCAACCCATTGACTCCGAGGACACATCATGTTTGGCGGCGACAAAATTAAACTCGACAAGGACCTACTCGAACGCATCAAGAAGATTTCCGAAGTGGCCGGCTACGCCAGTCATGAGGAGTTTATTCACCATGTGCTCGAACGCGAGGTCTCTCAATTTGACGAGGCCGGTTCCGATGACGACATCACCGAGAAGCTGAAAGGCCTCGGCTATATTTCCTGATCGTCGGACTCTCCTGCACAGCCTGATCCCAGCCCATGAACGCCCTCAACTCCCTGGCTAACCGAGTCTTTGATGTCTTACTTTCACCGCTTGATGCGGTGGGGGCCTGGCTGTCCTTGATTCTGGTTAGCGGTATCTTTGGGGTCTTGGCGCTTGTGGTCTTCAAGCACATCTCTTGGCAGGCTGGAATCAAGAGCACCAAGGACAAGATCAAGGGCCACATGATCGAGATCCGCATCTATCAAGATGATCTCGGCTTGGTGAGTAAAGCGATTGGCAAGGTGCTCTATCGCAACTTGCAATATGTGGTGCTGAACTTCGGCCCTTTCCTGCCACTGATGGTGCCCTTTGGCATGGTGGCGGCACAGCTTGTGGTGCGCTACGGTTTCGAGCCGGTCGCGGTGCAGAGTATCGAAGGGGATCGGCTTGCCGGACAAGGCACAACCTTTGAGATCGAATTCACCCCAGAGGGCAAGCGCGCCGCTGGTGATCTGGTGGTGACTCTTCCTGACGGCGTGGTTGCTGTCTCGCCCCTGGTGCGCATTCCCGATCGGGGCCGCGCCTTCATCGAAGTGATCGCGACCCAGCCCGGCATCCACGAGATCATTTTCACCAGCGGGACCCACACGGAAACCAAAATGTTCCACGCAGGGACCGAAGGCCTTGAGCGTGAGATGCAACCGGAACGCGGGCGAGGATTCCTCGCGGCGCTCCTCTGGCCCGCCGAACGAGCCTTCACTGGTGACAGTCCCTTTGAACTCATCCGCACGGTGTATCCCGAAAGGGCCCTGGGTTGGATCCCGGGCTCGGG
>Ga0206679_10003663_pt1 | contig 11699 bp, 13 predicted proteins | sample M110012015metaG_FD_155464 | JGI IMG/M metagenome (GOLD analysis project Ga0206679, IMG submission 155464) | Ammonia-oxidizing marine archaeal communities from Monterey Bay, California, United States - M1 100m 12015 | ecosystem: Environmental > Aquatic > Marine > Intertidal zone | place: USA... | reverse complement strand
TCGCGTTTAGAATCTCGCAAGCATGGCCCCACATAAATTCCACCCAATGCTTCACCAGGAGTTTGAGTAGCAACTAATACAAGGTCAGGATTACTGGCTGCAGCAACCCAGTGCGGGTCAAGTAACCATGCTGCCTGAACTGCATTATTTTCTAAAGCTAGAACCATGTCAGATGATCCGATCTTCTCGACAGTCATATCTAGAAGACTCACGCCTGAAGGTCTTAAAGCAGCACCTATTGGATAAGAAATCACACTGCCAAGCCCAACTGCGGATGCAATCTTTTGTCCCTTAAGGTCTCCGATGTTCGGGTTATCCGGATCAGAAAACGCATCTCTTCTTGCCCATAGCCCTGTTTGATCGACTGAAAGATCGCCGGCATCTGGTGGGTAGTAGTTCCCGAGGATCATTTTTATATCAACATCATTATTAATAGCGTTATGTAAAGCAGCCTCAGTACCAGCCACACCAAAATCTAAATCACAACTATCCAACTGGGCTATTGAATCGCTGAAACCTAGTTCAACAAATTCGATTTCAAGATTTTCTGCAGCAAACTCTCCGAATTCAATCCCAGTCAGAATTGGAGAAACAAACTCTGCTTTCCATTTTGTAACTACCGATACCTTTGTTTTCTCAGCCAGAGGTTGTGGTTTAGGGTATCCCGGTTCACAACGTGCAACATCACGACCCGGGCTGCGATCTCCTATGGGAGTTACTGCAGAATCTTTGCAACCCTCTGTCCCTTGGCTACTTGAAGAAGACGATCCTGATGAACTTGAATCAGAGTCGCTACCGCAGGCAGTTGATAAAACTGCAAATGCAACTAACACGATTGAAATAAGACGTAAAAATTTCACATATTCTCCTTTTCTTTGATTAGGAAAGAAGAGGTCAGAATTTCTGCAAAGAAACTTCCTATGTGTTTTCTTAAGTTTGGAAAAACCCAAACCTGTCTCAACTATATTTTTCTCAAATCAAAAAGCAAATCAAGAAGTCGAAAATATATCCTTATTCATGCCAATCTAAAGCGGTTCTCATAGTTGTTTCAAAATCTTCGAAGCTCATCGAGGTTTTTGTAGCATCAATTAACTCAGCATCTTGACCTACCAGTGTTCTAAATGGCATGGTTGGATCAGTGACCGCTCTAACAATTGCATCAGCTACATCTTGAGGGTCAGGTGGTCCAGCACCTTCATCGTTCCCGCTATCGCTAATGTCGTCGAGTCTTAGTAAAGCTTCACGAAAAGCCATAGCACGCTCTTGATGTTGTGATCCTTCCCATGAATCTGGTCTAACAATATTCTCAAAAAAACCTGTTGAAAATCTACCGGGTTCTATTACATGCACTCGAATACCCAAATGTGAAACTTCAAAATGCAAGGATTCACTAAGAGCTTCAAGCGCATGTTTAGAGGCTGCATAAGAACCGCTGTAAGGGGGTGCAGAACGACCTGCGATACTACTGACGTTCACTATCACCCCGCTACCTCTTTGACTCCACACTGGTAAAACAGTTCTAATTAGTCTTAATGGTCCCAACAGGTTCGTATCAAGCTGCTTCCACATCAGATCATCTTCTAATTGTTCAATCGCTGATTGAACTTCGAATCCTGCATTGTTTACGATTGCCTCTATTTCATTGGCATCTGACAAACAGTCTGCAATCATTTCTGGATCACATACATCTAATTGACGAATCTCTATTGGGAGTTCCTCTTCTTCAGAGATTCTTCGAATAGCATCGCCTTTACTTAGATCTCGCATGGTAGCAATCACTTTTTTCCCAGCTTTGGCCAGAGAAATAGCAGCTAATTTTCCGAAACCTGTATTACTTCCCGTAATTAAAACACTCATACTTTGACTCTAGACCCAACTGTTAGATATGAAATGTCCTATTTGAATATTAAGTTTTGAAATTACTTGTTCTCTTTGAATTTTTTTTGTTCATAAAGGTCTTTACATCTAGGACAGAGTGGGAAACGATCTGGGTTTCTATCTGGAACCCAAACCTTTCCACATAAAGCAACTATTGGTTTTCCTGTAACGGCAGACTCGACTATGTCTGCTTTTCTCGCATAGTGAGAAAAGCGATCGTGATCCCCTTCATCCAACGAAATCTCGCTGTCAATCTCTTGAATAACTTCCGTGGAATCCATCACGACAAGTAAATACTTTCCTTAACGGCCATTTTTAGTTTATTTCTGCATGCTGACGTATCCAGGTGTGCATAGCAATACCTGATGCAACACCTGCATTAATAGACCTAGTTGAACCGTATTGAGAAATGGAACAAACCATGGAGCATGCATTTTGTGCCATTTCTGAAAGGCCAGGACCTTCTTGACCAAACACTAGAACACAATCTTTTGGCAAAGAAACAGTCTCCAAGGAGACTGATCCTGGAAGATTATCTACCCCTATGAGTGGAATCGCTTGTGAGTTAGCCCAAGTAAGCATGTCTTCAATTTCAGGATGATAAGTGACATGCTGATACCGGTCGGTCACCATAGCTCCACGTCTATTCCAACGGCGGCGTCCGATAATGTGTACTCCCGCCGCTAGAAATGCATTGGCATTTCTTACTACAGTTCCAATATTTAAATCATGATCCCAATTCTCAACAGCAATATGAAAAGAGTGCCGTCGAGTGTCCAAATCACTGCTTATCGCCTCTACACTCCAATAACGATAACTGTCAATCACATTTCGCTTGTCTCCTTGGGCTAGGAGTTCAGGATCGAAATGGTCATCTTCAGGCCAAGGTTCGGGATGTGGCCCGACCCCTATAGCGAGACTTGGTACTTCCTTATCTGATGATTCTTTTTCTTTCACTTTTATTTGTTATTCCTCAATCGATTGATTCACCAAAGCACGAAGATCCCAGCGCAACTTTATATGTGTCCCTGAAGGAACCAACTGGGTCAGAAAAATGCAACTTATCTCTTCAGTAGGATCCACCCAGAAAACAGTACTGGCCATTCCTCCCCAAGATGCCTCTCCTTCTCTCGCTTGAATGCGTCCTTTAACGGGATCTTGAACTACAGCAAAACCCAGTCCGAAACCTACACCGTCAAAGAAACCCTTGTAATAAAGTGGATCGCCAGCGTCTGTCATATCTGCTTTGTCGGGCAAATGATTTTCCATCATTTTTTTTAATGTACGTGAATCTAGAATACGACTCCCGTCTAGCTCTCCCCCATTAATCAACATTTTGCAGAATCGGTGGTAATCATGCATGGTTGAGAGTAAACCTCCCCCGCCACTTTGCCACCTTGACGAACGGTAAATGCTCTCTTCAGGCTTCTCCAAAAGTAACGGAGAGAGTGTTCTTTCTTCTGGCATGTAACAAGCAGCTAAACGTTCAATTTTTTCATCAGATATCTGAAATGATGTATCTGTCATTCCCAAAGGGTCCAATACCCTTTCTGTCAAAGTTTCAAAAAGGGAGCGTTCCTCAAGCACCTCTATTACTCTGCCTAGCACATCAGTCGCCATGGAATAAGACCATCTGGTTCCCGGTTGATGTCTTAGGGGAAACTCAGCGAGGAAGTCAGTAAGTTCCTCCAAACTGAGTTTTTCACGAGCTTTGTCCAATTCTGCTTTCCTGTACATTGCATCAACAGGATGCTGGTTGGTAAACCAATAAGAAAGACCAGCAGTGTGCGTCAAAAGGTCTACAATATTTATCGGTCTTTCGACAGGTACGGTTTCGGGTTTGTCAGCTGTTCCTCCAGAAAAAACCTCAGTTTTTTCAAAAGCGGGCACAAAATCACTAAGGGGATCTTGTAAACGCAATTTGCCTTCTTCAACCAATTGCATTACCGCAACAGAAACAATTGGTTTCGTCATCGAGAAAATCCGCCATATCGTGTCAGGACCTACACTCCGTTGCGCCTCTCTATCAGCAAATCCGAAGCTTTCTCTTAAAGCAACTTTCCCATACCGCGATACCAAAACATCGGTTCCGACCATGAAATCATTATCCACATAGCTTTTTGCGTAATCAGCTACCCGTTTTAAACGCTCGCGATTTAGACCCACCGTCGAAGGTTCAACTAAATCTAGTTCACCGGACATACTTTAGGTATCTAAGTCGACTTTCTCATCGTCATTTGCTACTTCTATTCCATCACCATAAAAAATATGCAAATCTGAGATTGTTTCAATCAACTTTTCTGTTGAAAGTTCTGAACCATCTGACTTCACGGTAATCATGTTGGAATTTAGATGAATCCCAACAATTCCCTCTAAAGAAAACAATCTTCTTGCCAGCTCATCTGATGGCGTGTCACCGATTATTTCATCATCAACTTGAAATCTTTCATGATCCATTCCCGTCAAACATCTATTGACTTCGAAACGGTAAATTTCTGGTTTAGAGGAGCGTGTAAAAACTACATTTATCGGCTGGCCCATACTAACGAAGGTTACCTAGGTTGAATGTAGAGTACATTTTTTTCAACTAAAAATGCTAAATATTAGACACTATGGTCTTAAGTCGATGCACTATCGATGCAAGTAAAACAAAAACTATTGCTATACAAGCATGCGCTATTTTAAAACCCACTTCATGATCAGCAATAAGTATTCCGACAGATCGAACAATCCAGAAAGTTATTGTCCAGATACAAAATGCGGGGACTAAAAGAGAATTTAATACGTTCCTGTCCCTCCAACTGCCGATCAGAACTTTTATAACTGTCATAGCTGCTAGAAGAAAAATAGCTGCTACCAATAAACTCCAGATTCTTTCCCCGTTTGAAATTTCATTGTCATTAAGAAGGTTATAGATCCTGATTATCCAAACTAAAAGGGTTGAAGTAGCCAAAACCCAAAGAAAAGAGACCAAGCGATTCATAGCAAAAAGGTAACCAATGTCTTACTAATCAACTACTTAAAGTTCAAAAATATTCCTTTGAGCTTCAATTTTTTCGATGTAAGGGGCACCTATAGGGGGAATATTTTTCATAAACGCCCAAGTTCTTCGATGAAAAAGAGTTGCTCCTTTGTTCTCGAGAGCCAACCGGTGGTTGGGACTCGGGTACCCCTTATTTTGAGGAAATTCATAACCTGGGTACGACTTGTCTGCTTCTTTCATTATTCGATCACGAGTAACTTTTGCCATTATCGAAGCAGCAGCAATTGAAAGACTGAATTGATCCCCTCGAATAATAGTCTCCGAAGTGCCATCGTCAACAAAATCCCATGATCCATCAAGTAAAAGTCGATCTGGTCTTTTAACTAGTCCGTCGATAGCCCGTCTTGCCGCTATTCTTTGGGCCATTGACATACCTAGTTCGTCACATTCTTCATTGCTGGCGTGACCCAATGACCAATCTTCTGACCATTGATCTATGCGGTCAAATATTTTCTCACGTTCCTCTTCTTTGAGCATCTTGGAGTCTCTAACCCCATTGATTCGACGATTGCGATTGGGTACCAATGCGACAATTGTGAGCGGTCCTGCCCATGCTCCTTTACCAACTTCATCTAAACCTGCAACTGTTTCATATCCAGCATTCCAATAAGAACGTTCTATATCTAAATTAGGTGACTTTCCTTTAAGAGCTTTTCGCATAATTTTCCATAATTTAACTATTCAGAAACTGTTAGACACCTTACGAGATTAATAGGGGTAGAACTTTCATAGACTTCAACGGATGAATGAAATGATTGCTGTCTTAATTCCTATCAAATCTTTCAATGAAGCAAAGGAGAGGCTCTCAGAAGCTCTCGATAAATCTGAACGTTCAATTCTTATGCAAAAAATGGCAGAAACGGTAATCAATTCATCTGGCTCTTTGTCTATCTGGGTGGTCTGCGACGATGATGAGGTTGCTTCATGGGCTGAATCAAAAAATGTTTCAGTGATAAAAGTTGAAAAACCAGGTCTTAATAATGCAGTAGAAAAAGGTGTTAACACTCTTGAAGAAGCTGGGTTCTCTAAAGTGATAATTGCCCACGCCGATCTACCTAATGCGGATGATCTGCAAAAGTGTGCAAACTTCGAAGGGGTTACTATCGTTCAGGATCATAAAGGCGATGGAACACCTGTTTTAGTTATACCTACGGGCAAAGGTTTCCGTTTTTCTTATGGTCCCGATTCATTTGCTGCTCATATCTTGGAGGCGCAACGACTTGGGCTTCCGTATCGTCAATTATTTGATCCAAAACTTAGTTTTGATGTGGACGAACCAGAAGATTTAAAATTTATTGACGACTAATCGACTATTTTCGAGTTAAGTAGATTTTTTATAAGCTCTTTGAGTTCGAGCGGTTTGTCTCCTTGGATGCTATGCCCTGCTCCTTCTACTTTTTCAACAACCATGTCATGCTGGAAACTTTTCATCTTTTCAACGTCTTCATCTCCTACGACGCTCCAAGCCCCACCTAGCCATAGATGTATTGGAACCTTAATTTCAGAAACCTTGTCCCATAATTCAGAAAAATCAATTGGTTCCGAAGCATTTTCTTCATTCTGATCTTTCCATGCTCTACCTACGTCATATCTCCACGACCACTTTCCGTCTTCTATCTCGTGGGAATTGTGGAGAACTCCACGCCTCAAGGAGGCTTCTGATCTAGTTGGATTGTGTTCAATAGTTCGCTTCAAGATTTCTTCAAAACTTTCAAAAACTTCAGGTCCTGAAACGAAATTTATAATCGGTTCGGCTTTTGTTCGATCTGTGCCAGGTGTTACGTCAACTATTCCCAACCTTTTCACCAGTTGTGCATGGTCTGACGCTATGCAAAAAGCAGTTAAACCGCCTAGTGACATTCCTACGACTGCTTCAGCTTCAGGAGCCCAATGTTGTATTGCTTCAGCTACTTGGTCTGCAAGGACAAAAGGTGTGTAGTCACATTTGGGCCTCCAGTCTGAATGACCGTGGCCAGGGAGATCCAATGCTAATAGTGGCATGTTAAGTGCTAAAGCAACTGTGTCCCAAGTATGTGCGTTTTGTGCTCCACCATGTATAAGAACTAGTTGAGGGGGCTCTTCACCCCAGAGAATTCCACTAATCGAAAAACCTTCAGAACTAGTAAAAAATTTCCTCTCAACTTTTGGTGTTCCTTTCCATGAAATTCCTGCCTCGTCGGCATTTTCTTTCAACATTGAAAATTCTTTGTACTCAACCAATTGTGAAACCCCTCTAACGCTTTACATATTTCTAACACTCTGAAATTACTTTGCAAGATTTCATGATGAGACAAACACGAGTATTTGAAATACGATTTATTTGTGACTCTTGATGCCAGACCTAAGATAAATCTTTTAGATGGAGAATTTTATGTTAACTCTCCATATGAGACTTTTGCTTGGATGAGGGATAATGAGCCTATTTTTTGGGATGCGACAAATAAATTATGGGGAATATCCCGTTACGACGACATCGTCGCTATAGAGCGCGATAAGAAAAGGTTTATTTCTTCAGATACGAAAAAGGGTGGCTACCGACCTAACATTCCAGCAGATCCATCAATCATAGGACTTGACGACCCTCACCATGTTGTACGACGCAATTTAGTGTCACGTCGTTTTACCCCAAATGCAGTACTGACCTGGGAAGAACATATCCGAGAGACTGTCATAGGGTTATTGGAAGATGTTGCCGTAAACGGAAGAGCTGAGGTTATTTCTCAATTGGCAGCCCCACTTCCAGCTCAGATGATTGGTCTTTTCCTTGGTTTCCCAGATGAGATGTGGCCCAAACTCGCAGAATGGTCTGAAAAGTCAATTGCCTTGGGGGGCGGTCCTGAATATATGAATGATGAAGGCATTAATGCAGTTTTTGAGTTTGCTGGTGCCTGTAGTCATCTTTATGAGAGTAAAAAGGAATGCCCCGCCGATGATGTGATGTCTAAATGGGTTGAGACAGAAGAGGAAGGCTTGGGCGACTATCCATTTGGTTTAGACCAGATAATTTCTGACTGCCTATTAATGCTTGACGGAGGCGCAGAAACGACTCGTACAGTCATTGCAAGAATTTTGGTAGAGCTCGCTGCGAATGAAACTGTTTGGAATGACCTGCGACGATTAGAGGACATTTCATTAGCTGTTGAAGAATTTATACGTTTTGTCACCCCTATTCATAACATGTGCAGAGTGGCTACTGAAAACGTCAAAATTAATGACGTGACCATTAAAGAAGGTGATCAAGTCGTACTGATGTATTCATCTGCTAATAGAGACTCAGATCATTTCGATGATCCTGAGATTCTGAAAGTAAATAGAACACCTAACCATCATCTGTCTTTTGGTCATGGAACTCATTTTTGTCTGGGAGCATCCCTAGCGAGACTGGAACTAAAGATTTTCTTCGAAGAATTTTTGAAACGATTCAAAGGTTTGTCACTTGACGAAGATAACCCTCCAGTCGAAATGCCAAATTCTTTCGTTTATGGTCTCCGTGAAGCTCACATCATCCTCGAAAAAACTTGAGATTTATATATCGTTCTTTTCTTCTGCTTCTAGGAGGTCAACAAGCCCTTTAAAGCCATCAGCTTTTCTTAAAGACCGATCTATATATAAAAGAGCAATAAGACTCGCAACAAACCCTGCTGGAAAACCGACTAAATTTCTAATCACCACATAACCGTCTACGGATGTATGTCTGTATAGCCAGACATCCCAAATGGATGTGAGAATTTGATAAAGGCCTAATACGACTGTCATTTGTGCCATCACTCTTGAAAATATCTTGTGCTTAATAGTCTCTGCCTTAAATGGCATAACAGTCGGTAGAACTTGACTTAAGAAAGAGCGTTTAAAGATTACAGTTGCTATAAGTCCGAAACCTATTGCGGCCTTTGTGGCTATTCCTATACCGAAATAGACGTCTTCTGAATCAGTAATTATTCCAATCAGACCCCTCACTAACAAATAAGCGATTAGTAAAGGCAGAAACTTTCCTACCGCTTCTCCTCTACGGCTGCGTCTCACAGTCGCCTGAAGTCCCCAAACAGTGGCGCCACCTACAGCCCAACCGAGGCCTGCGAATCTATTAAGCAACAAAAAGATAGCTATCGGAGCGACGGAGTCTATTAGTCGTCGGTAACCCGCTTCATCTCCTGTGATATTTGTGCTCAAATTTTTAATCCTTCTCTTTTTTTCTAATTTGAATCATCGAAGCCTCAAACAAATAACAGTCTATTGAACCTTTTTTGGCAGCCAAGTCCATCCCAAAGCAGACCAAGTGTAAGAAGCTTTGTAGTTGTGATCATTAGGGAATAATGGCAGAGCGTTAGACTCATCAATAATTCTGATGTTCTCAGGTAATGGCTTTGACTCAAGTGCTGAAAAAATCTCATCTGTATTTCTGTATGTTTGCAACTGTTGAAGTGTTGCAAGCGTAGGACTTATCATAGTGAGTTCTCCTGCCTCCCATTTCTGAAGCGCGTCTGATGGGGTGATCCAGAAAACTTCGACAGCCTCCTTACCATCAACTCGAGGAGTGATTGGACTGCGCGACTGGGCTGCAAAAAAATACGTGTCATACCGCCTCGGTCCTCCCTTAGGAGTAATCCATCTGCTTATAGGTTTAACTCCAGACAGGTTTAAAGAAAGTTGCCTTTGTGCAACGATTTGTGAAAAATTTACTGTCCCGTTTTCTAAAGACTTTCGATCTTCAAGCAGTTCGTCTTCATGACTCCCAACAACTACGCCGACCTCTTCAATAGTTTCTCTAATTGCCGCAATCCAATAAGACCTTGCCTCTTCAGTTCGCAATTGTTCATCTGCCTCTTTGTTCGTCAAACCTGAAATGAGGGAATCCCACGTAGAACTTCGGTCGTCCTGTTCAATCGCTCCGCCAGGAAAAATCGTATGACTTGCTACGAAACCAGAAGCATCATTTCTTAAAAGCATTAAAACCTGAAGGTCTGGTCGGTCGTCTAAAAGAATCATGGTCGCAGCGGGAATTATCGGAATGCCATCAGTTTCTAAGTCATTTCTCGCAATCCATGGATCCAAATTATTCACATGTTTGACACTACTTGCAGTTAATCAAAGAAACTTAAAGCTAATAGATGCGTTTTGAGACTTTTAAGGCATATGGTTTTTGAATGCAAGATCCTACGACCGATAAACAGCGAACTCTTAATCGCATTACATTCGCGGATCTGTTAGCTGGAGTAAGTGTCGCTCTCCTGCTTATCCCTCAGTCAATGGCCTATGCAGAACTCGCAGGTCTGCCGCCACAGATTGGTCTTTTCGCTTCGGCTTTGCCTCCTATTTTTGCTGCTTTTGTAGCCTCATCCCCTTATCTGCAAACAGGCCCTGTAGCACTTACAAGCCTTCTGACTTTAGGAGCTTTAAACGGGTTAGCAGATTCGGGCACAGCACACTATGTAGAACTGGCGGCCTTGCTAGCTTTAATAGTTGGAATTTCAAGACTCTTATTCGGAATCCTTAAAATGGGTAAAGTCGTTTACCTCATGAACGCTCCTGTAGTTACAGGGTTCACATCGGCGGCCGCAATACTAATCATTGCTTCTCAAATCCCTAAAACAATAGGAAATGAGATCGATGCAAATGGCACATTAAATCGCGCTTATAAGTCTTTAACTGATTTTGAAAATTGGGAAATTGAATCTTTGTTGCTTTCCGGAATAACTATTCTTCTGATAATTTCAAGAAAACATATACACAAACTTTTTCCAAGTGCACTTTTTGTACTTGTGGGCGGATCTATATACAGCCATTTGACTGATTACAAGGGCCCCGTTGTGGGAGAAATACCAACAGGAATGCCTAATCTTGGATTCGATTTACCTTGGAGTTCCATAGGCGACCTTTTGCTATCTGGAATCGTGATTGCTCTTATTGGTTTTGCAGAACCAGCTTCAATCTCGAGGATCTTCGCTTCGCAAGAAAATCAGAAATGGAGCGCTAACCGTGAATTCCTAAGTCAAGGATTGGCAAATGTAGCTTCTGCATTTTCAGGTGCACTGCCTGTTGGAGGTTCATTCAGCAGGTCCTCTCTCAATAAACTGTCAGGCGCACAAAGTAAGTGGTCCGGTTTGATCACTGGAGTCGTAGTTTGTATTTTCTTACCCTTCGTTAACATCTTGGATCATCTTCCGAAAGCTACCCTCGGCGCAGTAGTTATAGCTGCGGTAATTGGGCTTATTCAACCAAAAAAACTGTTCTTCTCAATTCGACACTCTCTTTCCGACGGATTTATAACTTGGATTACTTTTGTGTCGACACTAGTTCTTTCCCCTCACGTGGAAAGAGGAGTTCTTATAGGAATCGGATTTTCTCTACTAATTGGTATCTCTAAAAAATCAAAACTGGAAGAAAATCAAATCTAAACTCTTCGTTAAGACCAAACTTTTGTTAATGATTCGACATCTGTCAGAGTCGCTAGAACCGCAAGAGTATTTTCGGTAATAGCTTTTCCATATTCAGAAGGCACACCTGCTACAGCATCTACTGGAACTACGACTTGATAACTATTGTTTATTAGATCGAAAACACAATTTTGTATAGCGACGTTTAAAGAGACTCCGCATACAACCACAGTATGAATTCCCTCGTTTCTTAGTAAGGCATCGAGTTCAGTTCCCGATGATGGTGATAATCCATGAAATCTAGGTAGGAGAATATCTGCTTCTTTATCGAAGCCTATTTCTTGTATAGGTTCTACCGCTTCGGTATCTGGCAGTTGTCTTACAGGTGAATGGCGAGCAGCTCC
>Ga0206679_10003661_pt1 | contig 11702 bp, 7 predicted proteins | sample M110012015metaG_FD_155464 | JGI IMG/M metagenome (GOLD analysis project Ga0206679, IMG submission 155464) | Ammonia-oxidizing marine archaeal communities from Monterey Bay, California, United States - M1 100m 12015 | ecosystem: Environmental > Aquatic > Marine > Intertidal zone | place: USA... | reverse complement strand
AACTGAAAGTAAAAGCACTACCCTTAGCATTAGTGAATTACAGCAATGGAGAAATAGCATTGGCTTAGAAAATATCCAAATTATTAATGGGGATTCATCTGCACTAATAGCTACAATAACTGAAACCAAAAAAGGAAAAGAATTCTGGAAAATAGCGCTAATTCTAGCACTGCTATTTTTTGCAATCGAAATACTACTTATTAAACTGATAAAATCATGAACCTACTCATTAAATCGGCAAAAATAATTGACAGCAACTCAAAGCACCATAACAAGATAATGGATGTATTTATCAAAAATGGGAAGATTGAGAAAATTGCCAAATCTATTAAGTCTTGTAAAGAATCAGTTGCATCAGGAAAAGAAATAGAATTTGCAGCCAATAACCTACACCTCTCTCCAGGTTGGTTCGATTTACACGCTAACTTTTCCGAACCAGGAAATGAGCAAAAGGAAACTTTAGAAAGTGGTAGTAATGCGGCTAAAAAAGGAGGATTTACTGGAGTAATGATAATGCCAAACACAATTCCAAGCCTTGACAACAAAGGAATGATAAAATACATCCTGAATGCAACTAAAGGAAATATTGTTGACCTACTTCCTGCAGGAAACTTAACTAAAAATCAGGAAGGAAATGATATAGTGGAAATGCACGATATGAAAAAATCAGGATGTCTTGCATTTACGGACGACAAGCATTCCATTAAAAGAAATGAAGTACTGAAAATTGCAATGCTTTATTCCAAGGATTGCAATGCCCTAATAATGAACTACCCAAACGAAAATAGCATAGCCAATGATGGCTACATGCATGAGGGAAATGTAAGCACAAAACTAGGATTAAAAGGAATCCCTGCTCTAGCTGAGGAAATGATGGTGGATAGAGATATCAGCATCTGCGAATACACAAATAGCCGTTTTCACCTTAGCTACCTCAGCACTAAAAAAAGTGCTGAAAAAGTAAAAAAAGCAAAAGCAAAAGGATTAAATATAACTGCAGATGTTGCACTTCACAACCTCTTTTTAACAGATGAAGCCATCAGCAACTTTGACACTCGATACAAAGTAATGCCACCACTTAGAACAGCTAAAGATAATAAGGCTTTAATAAAAGCACTAAATGATGGAACAATTGATATCATAACAACAGACCATAGCCCACAAGATGAAGAGCATAAAAAAATAGAATTTGATAATGCTGCAGACGGAATAATAGGATTAGAATCAGCTTTTGGACTTTTAGGTAAACACTTGCTTCCACACCTAGAATTAAGTCAGATAATTGAAAAAATAGCGATAAACCCTAGAAAAATACTAGGCATAAATCTGGCAACATTAACAGAAGGGAATACGGCAAATATCACGTTATTTAACCCTGATTTAGAATGGAAACTTACTAAAGAGGATATAAAATCAAAGTCAAACAACACACCATTCCTTGGAGAAAAACTGAAAGGAAAAGCTTTAGCTATCTTTAATAATGGAAAGTTTGAAGAGTGTTAAAAATATCATGATTTAGCCTTAAAGGACCAATTAATATTAAATTCAGCAACTATATCACCTTTTTGATCAACAGCTGTAGTTAAAGCCTTTAAAGTCTTTCCTTCACCACTTAATATAGCTGAAGATATTGTTTCTTTTATTAAGAGACCGTCATTACATTTAAAGCTAATTACACCAATAGCTTTCTTAACAAAATTAACTTCCATACCCACTACTAGCATTGAAACTTTAGCTTTACTTTCATAAACAATTGAAGCTGCTAACATACCTGAAGCTAATTCACCAGCCATGGACAAACACGCAAAATAAATTGACCCAAATGGGTTTTTATTTAGATACTTATATTTCATAGTAACTAAAGACGATTCTCTTGATAAATTTTTTAATTTCAATCCTGCCAAAAAGGCCATTGGCAATTTAAACAATAAAAATAATTTAAAAAAAATAGGGTTCAACATTTTCTGCTGGAAGCTTTTACTTGACTTTAACATTTATGGTGTTTTAAAAAAATAAATCTCGATACAACTATTCAATTAATATTTTCTTTTCCACCCTACCATCTTCATATATGTAGAATAAAGTGGTTTTATCAATAACTTGATCAAGGTCTATTTCCCTTCCTAATACATCAGTAATTCTAATTAGCTTAGCAGAATTTTCACTATTATTATAGTCAGTTATACTTGTACTGCCTACAGCATCCCAAAGGTACAAATCATCCACAGCAGCCTCAACTAAACTACCACCACTCAAAGCACCATTTGTACTGTCAGAAGCAACAAATCTTAATTGCACTTGATTACTATTTAAACTAATATAATCCTTTGCCCTAAAAGCAAATCTTCTCCAACTATTATCAGAAGTAAGGTTATTTTCAACAGCAACCCAATTACTACCATCATCAGTAATGCTTACTTGCCACCAATCCGCATTAGGTTCAGCTCCAGTATTGTTAGTAAACCACCTCCAATAGGAAAAGGCAGGATTCACATAATCAGTCATATCATAAGTAGGGGAATATAAGGTTGTATGCCCTCCGTCAATATCATTCTCTCCAATACTAGCACCTGCTGAAGTTGCATTTCCTGTAAATGCACATTCTGAACCCCCTTGAGTATGTTGGTAGTCAGGCTGCACCATTGTATTTGCATCTCCAGGTGTTACAAACGAGCCCATAGGAGTACCAATAGCCCAAAATCCTGTAGTTGCATTATCACTTGCATCACCTGTTTGCCAAAATCCCATACTAAAATCAAAATTCTCTTCCTCTTTCAAGTCATATCCCACCAAAACATAATAAGGAACATTTGCGAAATGAATTGGTGATTTATTAGAAGAAAAAGGAGTAACTCCTGCTTGTACTCCATAAGTATCTTCCAAAGCAATATAATAGGCAATAACATTCCCTTCAGCTTGAGCAGGAATTTGAGCAGTAAAGTTATTCCCAGATTGTGTCATTGCTAAAGATAACCAATTTGTATCTGTATTCAAACGATAATGACAACCAGCAGTGCCTAAAGCCCAAGCATAAGTCAACTGAACATTTGCATTAATTGATACAGCTGTACTCCCATTTGCAGCTGAAACAGGAGTATGGGTAATAATCGCATTAGAAATTAAAGTAATTCCATGCAATGCAAAAGCATTAATAATAGCGATATCATTTGGGGTCCCATTTACTAAATTAGCATCATTATCATCAGCAAGTAAAACCTCAATCAATACATCAGTAAAAATAACGCCTTCATTACCATTAGGTCCATCAGGGCTATTATCGTATAAATACTTAAACAAATCAATCGTTTGTTGCATATTTCCAAGGTTTAGGTAAGTATCCCAAAATGCACCAGCAATAATCTCTCCATCAGCATGTACCTCTCCTACTAAATCCTGAGGATACACCTTTTTATTGATGTCAAAACGCCTTACATATCCATTTGGGTTATTCTGATAAAATCCTATTCCTAATACAGGGTCTTGCGATAAAGTAAACGCCCATACATCAGCAAAACCTTCATTTAACGCTCCATTTTGCATTCCAGTACCACCATCATAACGATAACTATTAATTGCATGTCCATATTCATGATATACAACATCAGCAATTTTTCCTGTTGCCTCACAATAATCTGTTCCATTGCTTGACAATCCTTCTTGATAAAAATTAATTGATGTACCAGCAAAAAAAGCATTACAAGTACCAAACTCATCCACATTTGTTTCTAATGAAAAATCTAAACCTGTAAAAGTTGGAAATACTGATTTCATGTGATCATGAATTTCATTTACTGACCAATATGCCGTACGCTCTTGAATAGTAGAATTTGAATTATCAAATAGGATTGTATTACTTGCTGATAAATTTGCATAAATATCAGGCGTATTTCCGTTTGTTTGAACATCAGCATATAACCCTTCTAATTTATACCTTATTTGAGTACCAATTGCTAATGGAATAGTTACATCTCCATTTACATCCGTATAATAATTAGCACCTGTTGCAGGATCTTTTGCTTTTAAATATTTTAACTTTTCAACTGAAGAAGGATTATAAGGATGAGTAGTATACAAATCACCTGAGACAGAAGAAACAGCTGGTGGCGCCTCATACATTACTTCATTTTTACGCATTAATAAAGCACCATTATTAGCATCAACATAACAAGTATAATGTGCTGGACCTTCTTCAATTCTAGTTTTAAACTTTACAACATATACTAAATGATATGCATACTTTCCATTATTAGGGATTGGCAGAATCATTAATTCTTCTTGCACTAAAACATCCGTTACTGGCTTATTAACTTGTTGCTGTGCAGCAGTTATTGCAGAGTTTTCAGAAATAGTTGGAATAGTGCTCACATTAATATCATTAAACACATCAAGACCAAAACTAACTAACTTATTATCTAAACTTAATTTAGCATATACTCTGCTGTTAATCACCTCCAGGTTATTATAAAACTGATTGAAATCAAGGTTGATATATTTCTCATTTTTATTACTGTTTTCAATTCTTACATCAGCAGGAAAAGTAAAAGGAAAAATTGATAAGAAATTTAACACGTCCGCACTAGAGCTTCCACTTAATTGAATAGGCTCTCCAAACGCTCTATGCGGCATTTTATTATTCTCATCAAACATCACAAACCAATTCGGATGAGAGTTTAAGAAAGATTGCCAATCAGTTCCATTCCTTAGCTGCTCTTGAACAGTAGCATCTAAAGGGTTGGCATTATAATAACGCACTTCATTCTCATCAATATGCTCATGTTTTGTTGCGTATGACAAACTTGTAGTAATCGCTAAAACGATAAATAAAATTTTATTTTTCATAAAGTAATTATGTTTTTGGTAAAAATACGTTTTAATTTTTGGAAAACAAAAATCCTTATTTTTGTCTTATTCGTTCAGATATATAACTTGACCGTCATAAGCTAAATTAATATGATCAGGAAGTTCTTTATTTATTTCATCATGCAGCCCCATATAATGAGAAATATGAGTTAATAAAGCTTGTTTGGGCTTTAGCTCTTCTAATAATTCTAATGCTTGTTCTAAATTAAAATGAGAGATATGTGGCTTTTTTCTGAGTGCATCTAAAATAATAAAATCAGCACCTTTCATTTTTTCTTTCTCCTCTTCTGATATTGCACTTACGTCTGTTAGGTAAACAAATTTCTTTATTCTAAAACCCAAAACAGGCATCATATAATGCTCTACTTCTATAGGTAATATGCTAGTCTTATTAATAATAAAAGGTTTATTTTCAATAATATTCATTTTAACCTCTGGTACTCCAGGATACTTAAATTCTGAAAAGACGTAAGGGAATTCCTTTTTAAGCGCTTCACTTGTAAGTTGATTGCAATAAAGCGGCATATCCTTCTTCCATTTATAGTTAAAAGCCCTTACATCATCCATTCCAGCTACATGGTCTTTATGATGGTGAGTATAAATAACTGCATCAACCTTTTCTACTTTTTCCCTAAGCATTTGTTGCCTAAAATCAGGCCCTGTATCAATTACTAAATTGATATCATCTACCTCAACCATTACAGATGTACGCAACCTATTATCTTTTTTATTAGCAGAAAGACAAACTTCACAATTACAAGCAATAACGGGTACGCCTTGAGATGTTCCTGTTCCTAAAAGGGTGATTTTCATATCTTTTTTTAAGTTTGCTGTAAAATTATAGATAATAAGTCTTTTGTACAGATTTATCTGCATAAATTTGCTAAATAATTCAATAAACAAGTAATGGATAATAATATCATTCTTTCACCCGCACAAAAGGCGCTTAAAATTAATTTGGATAGCACCATATACGGTTCCTTTGTTGAAATTGGAGCAGGACAAGAAGTTGCCCGAAATTTTTTTAGAGTTGGTTCTGCTTCCGGTACAATAGCGAAAACCATGTCGGCTTATGACAAGGATTTTTCTGATGCTATATATGAAAGAGAAGATGACGGAAGATATGTAAGTAAATCCAGATTAGAGAAAATGCTTCAAAAGGAATATGCACTTTTGGAGGAACGATTAAACAAAGATAACTATAAGGACACTCGTTATTTTGCCTTTGCTGATACAGTTTCAACCATCAACTATTCCAAAACAACCAAGGGGCATGGATGGATGGGTTTACGATTTCAATTAACTCCTGATGGTGAACCAAATGATTTCATTATTCATGTTTTATTAAAAGATCAAGACGCAAAACTACAACAAGAAACGGTTGGAATTGTAGGTACAAATATGATGTATGCTTGCTTCAATGAATCTGACCCTAAGGAAATACTAAAGCAGTTATATGACAACCTAGCAAAAGACAAAGTAAAAATTGATATGGTTGAAGTGAGTGGTCCTGCTTTTGATGAAGTAGACAACAGACTCTTAAGTTTAACCCTAGTAAAAGAACGCATGACAGATGCCGTTATTTTCACTCCTGATGGAATGAATCAACAACCATCCGACATCTTGTACAAAAAAAATATCATTACAATTAGAGGAAGTTTTAGACCCGTAACTAAAGTAAATATTGATATGCTTGAAAGAGGATTGGAAAAATTCAAGCAAAACCCAAGAGTAGAAGAAGATAATATTCAGCTGCTTTTTGAAATTACATTAAGTAATTTAAGGGCTGAAGGAGAAGTGGATGAGCATGACTTTTTAGACAGAGTAGATATTCTTTGTTCACTAGGATATACTGTATTAATATCGAACTATAGAAAATACTATAAGCTAATAGAATATTTATCTCAATTCACAAAATCAAGAATGGGCTTAATACTAGGAGTTGATAATTTGGTAGAGATGTTTGAAGAACAATATTACAGAAACCTAAATGGAGGTATTTTAGAAGCTTTTGGAATTATCTTCACTAGAGATATTAAGTTTTACCTTTACCCCTACAAACCAAATAATGAAGCTAAATTGTTAAATAGTAGCAATATTCCTATTCATCCTAGAGTTAAAAATTTATATCATTATTTACATGGAAACGGAAGAATTGAAGATTTAGAATTTAATGCAGAAGTGTTAAATATCTTTTCAAGAGAAGTACTGAAGAAAATTAAAAATTGTGAAGAAGGAAACTGGGAACAACAAGTTCCTGAAGGGGTTGCTGAAATCATAAAAGAAAAAGCATTATTTGGCTGGGGGTGCAGCAACAATCCTAAATAAAATACAACCTCTTAATTTACTCTATTCAAAACAAAAAAAATACAATGAAAAAACTATTATTTATTGCGCTTATTATACCATTTTTAACAATCGCACAAGAAAGAAGTCATGGAGGAAGCAGTAATTTTAGCGGTTTTGGAAAAGATAATTCTAAAGACTATATAAAAGGAAATATAAATGGTAAAATCACAGACAGCAAAACAGGGAAAGCACTTGAATACGCTAATGTCAGCCTGACAAATACAAGGTGGGAAAAAATAATTGAGGGAACAATTACTGATGCAAAAGGAAGGTTTTACATCAAAAATATTCGATCAGGAAAATACCAAATTAGTGTAAGTTATTTGGGGTATGATGTGCAAACTATTGATTTTGAACTGACCAAAAAGAAACCTGATGTAAAATTAGCAGACATACTTTTAGTTGCTAATGCTGAAATGCTTTCTGAAGTAAAAATTTCAGAGAACAAACCAATTTTTGAAACTAAAATTGACAAGATAATATACAATGCTGAAAATGACCTTAATGAGGGACTTACTGATGCAACTGATGTATTAAGAAAAGCTCCCCTACTTACTGTTGACCTTGAAGGTGAGGTGAGTTTGAGAGGTTCAAAAAACATAAAATTTTTAGTAAACGGAAAAGCGTCCTCTTTTTTCTCATCTGATATTGCTACTGCCCTACAAATGATTCCTGCTGATGAAATTAAAAGTGTAGAAATTATTACTAGCCCTGGTGCAAAATATGATGGTGAAGGAGATGCAGGGATTGTAAATATCATTACAAAAAGAAAAGTAATTGATGGATATAAAAGTACAGTTAGCGGTGCTTTTGGAAGCAGGGTAAATCGACAAAATGCAAACTTAAGTCTTGGTAAAGGAAGATTCGGACTTTCAGCAAGAGGAGGCGCACATTACAGTTGGCCTAGAGAAGGATTTTCTACATCAGAAAGAATAAGTTGGGATGAAATAGATGCAGAAGGAGACACTAATGGACTAACATCATTAAATAAATTCAGTAATACTTTTAGTCAATGGATTGGCTACAGAGGTTCTATCAATATGTTTTATGATATCAATGCTTACAACAGCATAATGTCCGACATTCGTATTGGAGGCAGAAACTCATTTAGCAATGACAATACTAATTCAATTTACAACTCTGACACAACAAACACTTATCTTGAAACTAACGGAAAAAACACTAATGTAGAGTGGAGTGCTGATTATATTAAAACCTTTGCTGAAAATGAAGATAAAGAGCTAAGTATCTCATTACAAATTGGTGGAAGTTTAGGGGATGATAAAATTATTAATTATAATGGTGAAGATAAAAAGGGAGATCTTGAATACAGTACTGATAATGATGAAAAAGAAATTGAATATACTTTCCAAACTGACTATATCCTCCCATTTTTAGAAGAAAATAAACTTGAAATTGGGACTAAATTAATAAACAGAGAGAGAGAGATTGTTAGTACTACAACATCTAATTTGGATAGGTATAATTCACCGCATGATATTTTCAATTACAATCAAAAAGTATTTTCTACTTATATTTCAACTGATTGGAATTTGGCTAATGAAATTGGCTTAAAAACAGGGATTCGTTACGAACACACAATTATATCAGGAGAATGGAAATCTGATAAGCCAAAACCATTTAACAAATCGTATGGAGACATTTTACCTAGCTTAACTATTTCAAAAGAAATCAGCCAAGGTGAATCCTTAAAAATAAGTTATAATAAGCGTATTTCTAGGCCTGGAATTAAGCATATAAATCCAAATACACTCAGCACTGATAACTTTAGCAATACTGAAGGAAACCCAAATCTATCACCTGCAAAAACACATCAGATAGAATTAGGATATAATAAATTTGGAAAAAAATATCAAGGAAGTTATTCAGTTTATGCTAAACAAACTAAAGATATTATAGAATCATATTCTAGAATTGAAAATGAGATGACCACTAATAAATTTGAAAATATTGGAGAAAGTACAACTTATGGATTTAGTTATTTTGGCTCCTTAAGGTTTGATAAACTAAATATTCGTTCTGGCTTCAATTTATACCAGTATACAGGTTCAGGAAATATAGATAATGAAGAAATTGAGCTTACCAGTAACTTACTTTACAGCTATAATTTTGGAGGGAATTATGATTTAGGAAAGAAATGGAAAGTTGAAGGCTGGGGTTTTTTCCGTTCACCTTCCCAAACCATACAAGGTACCTCTACTTCCTTTAGCATGATGAGCTTTGGTGTCAAAAAAGACTTTAAAAACAAAAGAGGTACTTTAGGAATTCATATAGTTGAACCATTTAAAAAGGATAAAGTTTTTGTCACAGATCTAAATGGCGATAATTTCACACAACATTCTGAACGAAATATAGCCTTCCGTTCCATAGGAATTAGTTTTAAATATACATTTGGAAAACTAAACTTTAAAGCCTCTAGTAAGCAATCTAACATTAAAAATGATGATGTTAGTGAAGGAGAAAATGCTGATTATTAAGAAATAAAAAAACACCTGAGAATTAACTCAAGTGTTTTTCAACAAACTAACCTATTTATTATTGCAACAGCAATTTCTTATTTACAATACCATTCTTAGTTTCTATTTCTAGGAAATAAATTCCTCTAGCATTGCTTGTTAAATCAATTTTCTTGGTATACTCCCCTACAAATTGTTCTAAATTATCATTTATAATTTCTTTTCCCATTAAATTTATTACCCTAACTTTCAGCTGTTGAACTTCTTCACTTATAAAGGAAATATTAAAAGTATTTCTTGAAGGGTTAGGGTATATTTTCAAATTCTTAACTGCATCAATTCCTGCAAGTCTTTGTGTACCTGATGGCTGAGTCCAAGAAATAAAAGAAGTCCAAGTTGGAGATCGGTACACCCCACCATTCGGATCGCACCAAGTTCTGGCAACTGCTCTATAGCTTTGTCCGGCTATTAAACCGTTTTTAGCTTTTGATATTCTAGGGTAATTAACACCTAATCCTCCTGCATAAAACCAAGTAGAATTAGGAATATTCTCTCTTAATTTAATTCTTACAAAACTATAAGAATCAATAATATTCCAGCTAAAAACTGCCTTTGTCTCCTTGGGAGATACAACAGAAAGAGACGAAACATTAGGACACACTTTATTTGCTTGGAATTTTACAACAGGACTATATGCTGAAATACAACCAGATTTATACTCTGCCCTAATTTTCATTTCATATTTCATATCAGGAATTAAAGATTTTAACCTTGTCTTAACCATTGGAGATTGATTACCAAGATATTTTCTCATTTTACTATACCAAACAGTTTCACCAAGAGGCCTGTATAAAATTTTATACAGAGCAACACTATCTTCAGCATCACTTGTTTCATTCCACTCAACTCCAACTTGCGTATCATATGCATATTGTAGTTGTAAATTTGTAGGAGTAAGACAATTACTTTGAGTGAACCCTGCTGAAGCACTTAAAACAAATATCATACAACTTGCCATAAATTTTTTCATAATAATATATTTTTTAATTAGTATTTTTTTGTGGGACAAACATAAAGCATCAAAACATCAAAAAGCATCAGTATTTATACGGACGTAAAACAAGTAGATTATATAAGTATCTAATTGATTTTCAAACTTTTAATGTTTTTTACTTGTTTTTCTATATAAAATTATTTTAACTAAAAACATTTATTTTTATTTATTTTTAAAAAACTTATAACAAATTATTATTTAAAATATAGCAATATTAAAAATATATGCAGAAGGGATAGGGGAAAAATAAATACTTATAATATTAGAAACAATAATTTGCTAAGTATTGATGTTAGCTATTTGTCAAGTGAAATATATTTATGTAGTTTAGCAGATGATAATGGAGTTATGATTGCAACTGAATTACTTACTGTAGACTAGTGAAAAAGTATTATCTAATGGAAATACTGGAAACTAAAGCCAGAAACTACCTACCTGAGACAATACCTTCCAAATTTTTGCTACTGCAGTATTAACTTTTTATTAATAATTCCACTATTATTTTCAATTTCTAAAAAGTAGATACCTTTTGCATTATTAGTAAAATAAATCTGCTTGGTGTACTCCCCAATGAATTGCTCTAGGTTTTCATTCACTAACTCCTCTCCTATCACATTAAGGATTCTAACCTTTAAGTTCTGTATTGTTTCACTTGTAAAACTTATGTTAAATACATCTCTACTTGGGTTAGGATAAATAACTAAGTTATTGATTGCTGTACCACCATCAACTCTAATAACAGTTGGCTGTGTCCAGAAGATTGGAGATGTCCAACCTGCAGAACGGTAAGTTCCACCAGCAGGGTCACACCATGTTCTTGCAGACGCACGGTAAAGTTGTCCTGGAGTTAATCCGTTCTTATTTTTAGTAAGAGCTGGATAGAATACTCCAAATCCACCGGCAGTTGTCCAAGCAGCATTTAAAGTATCTACTCTTAACTTAACACGAACGAAACTATAAGC